>ERZ1090869.649-NODE-649-length-17896-cov-5.494423_pt1 | contig 17896 bp, 15 predicted proteins | sample MGYA00478474_ERZ1090869 | MGnify/ENA primary metagenome ERZ1090869 (study PRJEB33644, sample SAMEA5815748) | chicken gut metagenome | biome: Chicken; feature: Gastrointestinal Tract; material: Caecum | place: Ireland | collected 2019-01-01 | study: A study of the... | reverse complement strand
GGCATACGACCTCGCTCAGTGTCTCGTTGGCTCGGAGATGTGTATAAGAGACAGGAGAGCGAGTTCTATGATCCGAGCTTCTCCAACGCTGCCACCAACGACGCGATGTACGACCTCCTCCATGGCTACACCACCGTTACGGCCACAAAGGAGGGCGAGTATGAGTACGACCCCACCGTTGTTGCCAGCCATGAGGAAACCGAGAACGAGGACGGCACCAAGACCTACACTGTGACCATCAACGACGGCCTGGTGTGGAGCGACGGCACGCCGATCACCGCGAAGGATTACGTCTTTGCCGTGCTGCTCGAGAGCAGCCCGGAGATGGCTGAGATTGGCTATCCGAGCCAGGCCGGCTATTCCCTCGTCGGCTATGACGAGTATCTGGAAGGTTCCACCGAGAACTTTGCCGGCGTCCATCTCGTGGATGACATGACCTACTCCCTGACGGTCAAGGCTTCCGAACTTCCGTATCACTACGACATCACCTACGCCTCCCTGTGGCCGCGCCCGATGCATGTGATTGCCCCGGACGCCGACGTTGAGGAATCCGAGGCCGGCGCCGCCATCACCGGCGACTTCACCTCCGAGCTGCTCGAGACCACCGTCAACGATCCGGAGACGGGCTATCGTGCTCATCCGTCCGTTGTCAGCGGCCCCTACACGCTGGAATCCTTCGATGTTTCCGCTCAGCAGGCTGTCTTCAAGATCAACCCTGAGTACGCCGGCGATTACCGCGGCGTGAAGCCCTCCATCGAGACCCTCATCGTGAAGCTGGTTTCCACCGACACGATGATGAACGAGCTCGAGGCCGGCACGGTTGACCTCCTCGTGGAAACCAGCGGCGCCGACAACATTGAGGCCGGTCTGAATCTGGCCGATGCAGGCACCGTGAACTACAACACCTATTACCGCAACGGCTACGGCAAGATTGCGTTCGACTGCAGCCAGTTCCCGACCGACTCCAAGAACGTCCGTCAGGCCATCGCCTACTGCCTGGACCGCAACGAGTTCGTCCGCCAGTACACCGGCGGCTACGGCACGGTTGTGCACAGCTACTACGGCCTGGCCCAGTGGGAGTATGAGGAGTCCAAGGATTGGATTAACGAAAACCTGAACACCTATGAGCCCAACGTGGACAAGGCCATCGAGCTGCTCGAAGCCGACGGTTGGACCCTTGGCGAGGATGGCCAGCCGTACTCCGGCACGGGCCTGCGCTACAAGGAAGTTGACGGCGAGCTTAAGCCCCTGGTGATCGAGTGGGCGAACACCGACGGCAACCCGGTTTCCACCCTGTTGGCCACCATGCTGCCTGAGTCTATGGAGGCTGCCGGCATGCAGCTGAACGCCACCACCATGGACTTCACCACCCTGCAGAACGCCATGCTCCATTCGGGCGACAAGATTTACAACATGTACAACCTTGCCACCGGCTTTGCCCTTGCAAGCTCCCCGTGGTACTACTATTCCAAGGACCCGGTGTGGATGCAGGGCGGTTATAACAGCAACTGGATTGCGGACGATGAGCTGGACGCTGTGACGCAGGAGATGAAGTCCATCCCGTTTGACGACCGTGAAACCTGGCTTACCGATTGGAGAGAATTCATCAAGGTTTGGAACGACCGTCTGCCGGATATCCCGCTGTACTCCGACGAGTACTATGATTTCTTTGCGCCGAAGCTGCAGAACTGGGATGCAACGCCTGTGTGGTCATGGACCAGAGCTGTCCTTGACGCTTCCATCGGCTGATTTTCATATGAATTTTGCGGCGGAATCCGGCTTGAACGCCGGGTTCCGTTTTTTTAAGGCGGGCTTCTCTCAGCCTGTCAATCTCAAACGGGGGGAAAGGTGAATGGGAAAAGGAAGATACCTGCTCAAACGGCTGCTTTATATCGTTTTTGTGTTCTTTATCATCTCCATCTTGATGTTTTTCATCTATAAATCCATGCCCGGCGACCCGGTGGACGCCATGCTGGGCAGCCTGAAAACCACCATGCGGCCTGACGCTTATCAGGATCTGTATAACCGCACGGCGGAGCGCCTCGGCGTAAATGAGCCGCTGCCGGTGCAGTATATTAAGTGGATCGCCAGCATGCTCACAGGCAATTTCGGCTACTCCACGCAGTATCAGCGCCAGGTCATCGACGTCATCGGCGCCCCGATGCTCAACACCATCCTGCTCAATGTGTTCACCATGGTTGTGGTGTTTGTCATCTCCATCCCGCTCGGCATTGTCACGGCCGTGCGCAAGAACGGTGTGTTCGACAAAACGGTTCAGGTTGTCACCATCATCGGCTACAGCCTTCCGAGCTTCATCATCGCGCTGCTTGCTATTTTTGCCTTTGCGGTGAAAATCCCGCTGTTTCCCATCAGCGGCGTGCGCTCCGCCGGTGCGGACGCCGGGGGCCTGCAGGGGATGCTTGACATGGTTTGGCACATGACGCTGCCGGTGCTTGTCATGTCCGTTTCCGGCATCGGCGGCATCACGCGCTATGTGCGCGCGTCCATGATCGACGTGCTGCGCATGGATTATATCAAGACGGCGCGCGCCAAGGGCCTGCGGGAAAAGACGGTCATCTATGTCCATGCATTCCGCAACGCCCTTATCCCGATTGTCACCATCACCACCTGGTGGATCATCGGCCTGTTCGGCGGATCCGTCGTCATCGAGTCCGTGTTCCTGTGGAACGGCCTTGGCAAGATGCTGATTGACGGCCTGATGAACCGCGACTTCTCCATCGTGCTCACGATGCAGATGTTCTACGTTTTGCTCTCGCTTGCGGGCAATGTTCTCATGGATATTGCCTACACGATTGTGGACCCGCGGGTCCGGCTGGAAAACTAAGGGGGGAATCGCATGGCTAACAAGAAAAAGAGAGCGCCCCGGCGCTCGACCATGAGCAAGGCCGCACAGCGCATGGTGATGGGCGGCATGCCGCAGGAGGAGGAAGAGATCCTCCAAAGCCCCATGCGGATGGCCCTCCAGTCGTTCCTGCATGACAAGATTGCCATGGCGGGCATCTTCTGTTTCGTCATCATCTTCCTCTGCTGCGTGATTCTGCCGTTTTTCTATCCGATTGATCTGTATTATCAGGACGTCACGCAGGCAAACGTAGCGCCCGGATTCGGCATGCTGAAGGTGCCGTCTGCCATGCAGGGCAACGCGCAGGACATTTCCGTGGGCAGCACGTTCTCCGTCGGCCTCGATAAGGACGGCAATGTCTATGAATGGGGCACCCTGCCGAACGACAGGCTGCGCGACATCCCCTCCCAGGAGGAGACGGGTAAGCTTGTGATGGTTTCCGCCGGCCTGGATCATGTGGTGGCCGCCAATGAGGACGGCGAAGTTTTCACCTGGGGCAACAACCGTATGGGCCTGGAGCAGATCCCCATGGAACTGCGCTCGGGCGGCAACAAGATCAAGCAGCTTGAGGCCGGTTACCAGGTTTCGCTCGCCCTCACGGAGGACGGCGAGATGTACAACTGGGGCAGCGCCTATCTGCTGAACATTTCTTATCCCGATGGCGTGCAGGGCAACATTGAAAAGTTTGCCCAGAGCACGAACATTGTCATGGTACTCACGAAGGACGGCGAGATCTACCCGCTCACCACGAGCACCGGCTCCGCTTATGTGAACATTCCTGAGGAGATTCAGGGAGATGTCGTGGACTTTGACCTTTCCGACGAAAGCGGCGCAGCCGTCACGTCCGACGGGCGCGTCCACACCTGGGGCAACAACGTGCACAACACGCTCGCTGTGCCGGAGGAGATTCAGGGCCATGTTGTCTCCGTCTCCGGCGGCCGCTATCACTTCACGGCCATCCTGGACGACGGCTCCGTGGCCAGCTGGGGCGACAACACTCACGGCCAGGCCAGCGCGCCCTCCGTGGACAGTGCGGTCACCGAAGTGGACGCGGGCTACTACGCCAACTATGCCATTGAAGAAAACGGCAGCGTGTCCTCCTGGGGCCTCGACGGCTACCTCATGGGCACCGATGACCTCGGCCGCGATCTGTTCCGCCGCCTGCTCGCGGGCGGCCGCATGACGATGACCGTCGGCGCCATCTCCGTTGTCATCTCCACCATCATCGGCATCCTGGTGGGCGGTATCTCCGGCTACAAGGGCGGCAAGGTGGATAACCTCCTCATGCGTTTGACAGAGATTGTCTCCTCCGTCCCGTTCCTGCCATTCTGTATCATCCTTTCCTCTATCCTGGGAAACAGCATCAGTGAAACAGAACGCATCATCCTCATCATGGTCATCCTCGGTGTTCTGTCCTGGCCCGGCATTGCCCGCCTGGTGCGCGGCAGCGTGCTGGCCGAGCGCGAGCAGGAGTTCGTCACGGCCGCCAAATCGCTGGGCGTGAAGGAATTCGGCATCATCTTCCGCCACATCGTGCCCAACATCATCACGGTTATCATCGTGAACGCCACGCTTGATTTTGCAACCTGCATGCTCACCGAATCCTCGCTGTCGTTCATCGGTTTCGGCGTTGCCGAGCCGAACGCCACGTGGGGCAACATGCTCAACGGCGCGCAGAACGGCCAGGTCATTGCGAATTACTGGTGGCGCTGGGTCTTCCCGTCCGTGGTGCTCGGCCTGTGCACCATCAGCATCAACTGCATCGGCGACGGCCTGCGTGACGCCATCGACCCGAAGTCGAAAGAGAGGTGAGCCGCGCAATGAGTTTGCTTGAAGTCAAAAATCTGCACACCTACTTCACCACGAAAAAGGGCATCGTCAAAGCTGTTAACGACGTGACCTACAGCCTCGAGGCCGGCAAAACGCTGGGCATTGTGGGTGAGTCCGGCTCCGGCAAGAGCGTTTCCGCCATGAGCATCATCAAGCTCCTCGACGGCAACGGCTATATCGAGAGCGGTTCCATTGTGTTTGACGGCAAAGACATCATGAAAGCCAGCGATAAGGACATGTACCATATCCGCGGCAACGAGATCTCCGTCATCTTCCAGGAGCCCATGACCTCCCTGAACCCCGTGTTCACCGTGCAGCGCCAGATCGGCGAGGTGCTGCGCATTCATCAGCACATGAAAAAGAAGCAGGCCTATCAAAAGGCTGTTTCCCTGCTCTCGGATGTGAAAATCCCGAACCCGGAGCGCGTGGCCCGGCAGTATCCGTTCCAGCTCTCCGGCGGCATGCGCCAGCGCGTCATGATCGCCATGGCGCTGGCCTGCCGCCCGAAGCTCCTGATTGCCGACGAACCCACCACCGCCCTGGACGTGACGATCCAGGCGCAGATTTTGAAGCTGATGAACGAGCTGAAGCGCGAATCGGGCGCATCCATCCTGTTCATCACGCATGATCTCGGCGTCATCCACGAGATGGCGGACGAGGTGGCCGTCATGTATTGCGGCCAGATCGTGGAAAAGGCGGACGCGAAGACCATTTTCCACGACGGAACGTATTCCCACCCGTACACCGAGGGCCTGATGATTTCCATTCCGCGGCTAAACACACCGAAGGGCCAGCGGCTCGACGCCATTCCCGGCGCCGTGCCGAACCCGCTGTATCTGCCCAAGGGCTGCAAGTTCGGCCCGCGCTGCAAATACTGCACGAAGAAGTGCCAGGAGGCCGAACCCCCGCTGCAGGAGGTTGCCCCCAATCATCTCGTCCGTTGTTTTTATGCGGAGAAGGCGGTGAGAAGAGAACATGCAGAATGAGCAAGTGAAAGCAACCACAAGCGCCCTGGATCGCAAAGGCCCGAACGGGGAGAACGTCCTCCTCGAGGTGCGCGATCTCAAGCAGTATTTCCCCGTGAAGAAGACGAAGCTGCGCGAGGAACAGCGCTATGTGCGCGCCAACGACGGCATCACGATCGACATTTACGAGGGCGAAACGTTCGGCCTCGTGGGTGAGTCCGGCTGCGGCAAGTCCACCTTCGGGCGCACGCTGCTGCAGCTCTACCCGCAGACGCACGGCGACGTGATCTATCACAAGGACGGCCGCGCCATCGACCTCAAGCGTTTGCCGAAGGAAGAAATGCGCGTGCTGCGCAAGGACCTGCAGCTCATTTTCCAGGACCCGTACTCCTCGCTGAACCCCCGCATGACGGTGGGCCAGATCATCGGCGAGGGCCTGACTTCCCATAAGATCTACAAGCGCGGCGATCCGGCCATGCGCGACTATATCTTCAAGGTGATGGAAGAGTGCGGCCTTGACACCTACATGTTTGGCCGTTACCCGCACCAGTTCTCCGGCGGCCAGCGCCAGAGAATCGGCATTGCGCGTTCGCTGGCGCTGCAGCCCCGTTTCGTCGTGTGCGACGAGGCCGTCTCCGCTCTGGACGTGTCCATCCAGTCGCAGATCCTGAACCTGCTCTCCGATCTGAAGGAGAAGCAGAAGCTCACGTATCTGTTCATCACGCACGATCTGAGCGTCGTGAAGTATATCAGCGACCGCATCGGCGTGATGTATCTGGGCAACATGGTGGAGCTTGCTCCCACGGAGGAGCTCTTCGACCACACCGCCCACCCGTACACCGAGGCCCTGCTCTCGGCCATCCCGGTGGTGGATGAGAACGATAAGCGCGAGCGCATCCTGCTCGAGGGCGATATCCCCAGCCCGGTGAATCCGCCGAAGGGCTGCAAGTTCCACACCCGCTGCCGCTACTGCCAGCAGAAGTGCACCGAAGAGGTGCCGGAGTGGCTGGAGGTCGGCCCGCATCACTATGTGGCCTGCCATTACCCGCTGCACGGCACGCCCGCTGTCCAGAAGTAAGAGGAACGCATCATGTTTTTTGGGAAAAAGCTCAACCGTGTGCTCAACGTGAAAAAAGCGGAGGAACGGTTCGCAAAGGAACGCGAACAGCTTCCTCTGGAAAAGAACGACAGGCTGGCCATGATTCTCGCGGCGCTTGCCGTGTTCGTGCCGGTCCTGATCGTGGTGATTCTCATCTTCCTTTTCGTGTTCTGGCTGTTCTTTTTCCGGTTCATGTAATCCTTCCTTTCCTTATCCCGTTTCTGCAAAAGGCGCCTCCGCGCCGGCTTCCATGCCGGGTGGAGGCGCCTTTTTTCATATTTTCACAGCCCGCAGAGGCGGGCCGCCGCGGCAATCACAAAGCAGATCCCCATGCCGCAGGCTGTGGGCAGGACGAAGGCCAGCGCCGTCCATTTCAGGCTTTTCGTCTCGCGGTAGACGGTGAGCAGCGTGGTGGCGCACGGCCAGTGCAGCAGCGTGAACACCACCATGCACACGGCCGTCACGCCGTTCCAGCCGTTTGCCAGCAGCAGGCCGTGAAGCTCCGGCAGCGCCAGCTCGCGCAGGCTTCCCTGAGCCAGGTAGCTCATGGCCAGGATGGGCGCCACAATCTCGTTGGCCGGCGTACCGAGCACGAAGGAGAACAGGATCTCGCCGTCCAGCCCGATGGCGCGGCCGAGCGGATCGAGGAAGGCGGCGCAGCGCGCGATCAGGCTCTCGCCGCCCGCCTGCGTGTTTGCCAGCAGCCAGATCACCAGTCCCGCCGGAGCCGCCACCGCCGCGGCCCGCCCGAGCACAAACACGGTGCGGTTCAGCATGGAGCGCACGATCGTCTGGCCCACGAGCGGCCGCCGGTAGGGGGGAAGCTCAAGCGCGAAGGAGGAGGGCAGGCCGCGCAGCACCGTGGCGGAGAGCAGGCGCGACACGAGGAACGTAAGCCCCACACCCAGCAGCAGCACGCCCGTGAGCAGCAGCGCCGGCACGATGCCGCCCGGGGCGGAGCCGGCAAAGAACAGCGTGAGGATGGCGATAAGCGTGGGAAACTTGCCGTTACACGGCACAAAGGCGTTTGTGACTGAGGCGATGACGCGCTCCCGCGGGGAATCGATGATGCGGCAGCCCGTGACGCCCACGGCGTTGCAGCCGAAGCCCATGCACATCGTGAGCGCCTGCTTGCCGCACGTGTGCGCCTTTTGGAAGAGATGGTCGAGGTTGAAAGCCACGCGCGGCAGATAGCCGAAATCCTCCAAAAGTGTGAAGAGCGGGAAGAAAATGGCCATGGGCGGCAGCATTACGGATACCACCCATGCCAGCACGCGGAACATGCCGTGCACGATGGCGCCCGTCAGCCAGTCGGGCGCGCCCAGATGGGCAAACAGCTCCGCCAGACCGGTTTCCGCCTGTTCGCCGAGTGCGGAGAGCAGGGCGGAGGGCGCGTTTGCCCCGCTGATCGTGAGCCACAGCAGGAACAGCAGCAGAAGAAGCATCACGGGGATACCCGTCGCCCGGCTTGTGAACAGGCGGTCAAGCTTTCGGTCGCGGTCGAAGGCTCCCTCGGGCGGCTCGGCGCAGGCGATCCGCGCGAGACGCTCCGATTCCGCCACCAGCCGGGAGGAGAGCAGATCCTGCAGCATCGCCGGGGAAACGCCCTCCGCCGCGAGCTCTGCGCGCGCTTCCCCGGCCGCCTGCCGCACTGCGGCGCTGTCCGGCAGCACATCGCAGAAGGCCGTCAGGCGGGCCGTCCAGTCCTCCTCCGGTTCCAACAGGCGCAGGCTCAGCCACCGCGCGGAGGGTCCCGGCTGCGGCAGACCCTGCAGGTGCGGCAGCAGCTGTGCGGCTGCCCGCTCGATGGCCGGGCAGTACCGCACCGTGAGAGGGGAGGCGGGCGCTTCCCGCAGCACCTGCTCCACGGCGTGCACCGTCTCCTTCAGGCCGCGGCGGCTGCGTGCGCTGGCCGCCACCACCGGTACGCCGAGCGCTTCCTGCAGGGCAGGCAGGGAAAAGCGGATGCCTTTGCGGGCCGCTTCGTCCATCAGGTTCACGCACACCACGGCGCGCGGCAGGATCTCGAGGCATTGCAGCGCTAGGTTCAGGCTTCGCTCCAGGCAGGTGCCGTCGCACACGATGAGCACCGCCTGCGCGCCGCCGAAGCAGAGGAAGTCGCGCGCTTCCTCCTCCTCCGCCGAGTGGGCGAAGAGCGAATAGACGCCCGGCAGATCCGCCAGCCGGATCGGCCCCTCGCCAATCGTGCAGAGGCCCTCCACCGTTTCCACCGTTTTGCCCGGCCAGTTGCCCGTGTGCTGCTTCAGCCCCGTGAGAGCGTTCACAAGCGTGCTCTTGCCCACGTTTGGGTTGCCGCTCACCGCCGCAAGCGGCGCCTGCTCAGGCGCGGCGCGGTTCACGCGCGCCATCGGCGCCCACCTCCTTTGCGAGGACAAGGCCGGCGTCACAGGCGCGCAGCGCGATCACCGCCCCGCGGATCAGATAGGCCGTGGGGTCGCCCCACGGGCTTTTCTGCAGGCACACGACGCGCGCGCCGTCTGTCAGCCCAAGGTCACGCAGCCTGCGCCGCATCGTGCCGCGGGCGCGCAGCCCGGCCACGAGTGCCGTCTGCTTTTCACAGAGCTGAGAGAGAGGGATTTCCTGGTTCATGGTAAAAGCTCCTTTTTGAAACGGGGCGTTTCGCCCCGGGATTTTGGAAGGACCCATTCCCAGTATAAGCATGTGGATCCGTTTTTGCCCCGAAAAGCGAAAAAGCCGCCCTTCCGCAGCGGGAAGGGCGGATGGGCAGCCGAAGTTGTTTTTACTCCTTTTTGGAATATTCTACATAAAAATTACAGTTCGTAGTCCACCGAAGCGCGGCCGCACGTGTTCTGCTGCACAATCGCCTTGATCGCCAGGTGGGCCGGGTGGTTCTGGTAACCCTGCTCCGCCTCGCGTGTCGTGAAAGTGCAGAGCAGCGCCAGGTCGTAGGGGCCGCCGTTGTAGTTTTCGCCGAGTTCAATCGCCGTCAGGCCGTCCACCACGCCCAGCAGCGCGTGGAATTTTTCCCGAAGCTCGGCGGCCAGCGCAGCCTTGTTCGCCCTGGCTTCCTCCTTGAGCGTCCAGCACACAAAATGTCTCACCATGAGAAACCACTCCTTTTTGTATTATCTTATCAAAATAGTACATTTCTTCGGCCGTTTTCTCTTCTCACTCTTCCTTCCGGTTCTTGTAGGAGCCGATGCCGAGATCGTTGCGCAGGACGGAGCCGAACGAGAGCGCGTCCCGGCCGAACTTTTCCCGGATGGCGTCAAGCGCCGATTCGAGATGTTCCTGCTTCTCGCGCTTTTCAGCCGCGCCCATGTCGAAGAAATCGAGCTGTTCGCCCGCGTCCTCCTCCGGCACCATGCCGGAACCGGTCACGGTGAGCATACGGATCGGCGCGTGCTCATTCCACACGGCGCGGATCAGCTCAATCGCGGCTGTCCGCAGATCCGCCGCCAGGGCGGTGGGGGCGGGCAGCCGCTTTTGCCGCGTGATGGTGTGAAAATTCGGGCTGCGGATCGTCACCTGCACGGTCGTGCAGCGCAGGTGGTGGCGGCGCATCCGCGCGGCGGCGGAATCTGCCAGCACGGAGATCGCGAGCCGGATGTCCTGCATGCCGAGCAGATCGCGGCGGAACGTCATGCCGTTGCCCACGGACTTGACCTCGCGCGACTCGCCGAACCGGCGCACGGGCGCGTTGTCCAGGCCGTTTGCCATGTCCCACAGGTCGCCGCCGCTCTTTCCCAGCAGCTCCACGAGCCGTTCCCGCCTCGCCTGCGCCAGGTCGCCGATCGTGTGGATGCCCGCGCGGCGCAGCCGTTCCCCGGCGCTCTCCCCCACATAGAGGAACCGCTCCACGGGCAGGGGATAGAGCAGGCGGCGGTAGCTTTCCCGCGAGAGCACGGTGGTGGCGTTCGGCTTTTTGTAGTCGCTGCCGAGCTTGGCGAACGTCTTATTGAACGAGACGCCCACCGAGATGGTCAGCCCCGTCTCCTCCTCCACCACGCGGCGCAGCTCGTCTGCAATCTCCGGGCCGGAACCGAACAGCAGGCCGCTGCCCGTCACGTCCAGCCAGCTCTCGTCGATGCTGAACGGCTCCACCTGGTCGGTGTAGCGCAGGTAGATTTCGTTCACCAGCCGGGAATACTTCACATATTCCGCCCGGTGCGGCGGGGCCAGCGCGAGCTGCGGGCATTTGCGCAGCGCCTGCCACACCGTCTCCGCCGTCTGGATGCCGTAGCGCTTGGCCGGCTCATTCTTTGCCAGGATGACGCCGTGGCGGCTTTCCGGGTCGCCGCACACGGCCATGGGCACGTTCCGGTATTCCGGGTGCAGCAAACACTCCACGGAGGCGTAAAAGCCGTTGCAGTCGCAATGCAGGATGGTGCGGTCCGCCATGATCTCAAAAGCGGTACTGCATCTGGATGAGCGAGGGCTCGAAACCGTTGCGCTCATACAGCCGCGCAGCGTCGCGGTTTTCGGGCAGCGTGTTCAGTTCCAGATGTTCCAGCCCGCGGCTGCGCGCCCAGTCCTTCGCGGCGTCCAGCAGCGAGGAGCCGATGCCGATCTCGCGCAGGTCCGCGCGCACAATCAGGTCCACCAGTCTGGCATAGCGGTGCGGCGTCACATAGCACAGCGATTCCGTGCGCTGTTCCGCGAGCGCAGCCAGGCCGGCGGGCGTGCCGTCGTGCTCGGCCAGCAGGATGGTGCGATCCGGCGAGGTGAGGAACGGCAGCAGCGCTTCCTTCTGCGGGTCGGCAGGGCGGTAATTATAGGGCTGCAGGCGGGCTGCCTCGTCATACAGCATGTGGGTAAGCTCGAGCAGAGCGGGCATATCTTCCGGTACAGCGGTTCTGATTTCCATAACCGGGCCTCCTTCACAATCTTCCGGGTAGCGGGAGCGGACACAGTGCCCCCTTCTCGTATGATAACATAGTTGCGCGCGCGGATCCAGAAAAAAAGCGCAGATCCGGCGCACAGGCTTCCGCCGCCGGCAGCGCGGAAAAGCGAAAAAAGAAAAACCGCCGGATGCCCCGGCGGCTAAGCGTGAAAAAATTTCAATCGGTTGGTTCGGTTTCAGTCTCCCCTTCTTCCCCGTCCTCCGGTCCGTCTGCATGCAAAAGCCTGTCCTCGTCGGCCTGCCGGATCAGCCGGGCTTCGTAGTCCGGAGCCAGCCAGGAGTAGCGGTACAGCGGGAAAGGGACGCGCCTTGCGTGGGGGGCCAGGCGGAGCAGGAGGCGTTCCGCCTGGCTGACGCCGGCGATCTGGCTGCCTGAGACGTCCCCCATTTCCTCCCCTTCGGGAACAAAGCTTTTGATCCATTCCCGGATGGAGTTCTGCATATCCTGGATGCCGGAAAGGGAGAGCAGCGTTTTCTCATATGCGGAGGAGATGAGGCCGGCATCGCGTTCCGTCAGCTTGCCCTCTGCAAGGAGGCGGGGCATGAGCGCGTGGTGGCGGAAGGACGCTTGCTGCAGCGCGCGCTCCAAAAGGTTCAGATCGTAGGTGCAGTGCTGGATATGCTGGAAAATGCGCCGTGCCGTGACGGGATCCCGCACATAACGGATAGCCTGGATTTCCAGTGCCTGCCCCTCCCGGCGCAGTTCCTGCAGATAAGCCGCCTCCACCTGCGTGACAGGGTGCTCCTCCTTCTCTTTTTGGGCCTCCTTGACAAGCAGCTTTTCCAGCTTGGCGTTCGCCTTGGCTTCGCGCTGCCGGGCCTTTTCCTGGTTTTTCTGCCTCTCTTTTTCCTTGTCCTTGGAAGCGCAGCCGGAACGCGCCGTCCGTTCCTCTGTCGTCTGTTCCGGGATAACTGCCGGCGCGTCGGGGGGCGCTTCCGGCGAGCCGGGGGGCGTATGATCCAGGTTGCGCTGGCGCTGTACAGTTGTCTCAGCTGTCTGGAAGACGCTTTTCTGTTCTGTCTCGCTTTTGAAAGCAGTTGCATTGGAACACATGGAAAGGCTTCACGCTCCTTGTCTCGGGCTGGCGTATCCCACCGGGCTGTTTGGATTTTTGCATATATTCTATTAAATTATTATGCCCTCAGTAGCAAGGGGGAAGCGCCGGACAGGACGGAAAACAGGCGGTGGATGCGTCCTCGTCCCCGGCGGGCGCGGGCCTGCCCTCGTCCTGCAGCCCCAGATTTTCTCTCCGGTCCTTCGGAGTTTTCCGTGGTGCGGGCGGGTTTCCGGCAAGGAGAAAAATGCAGCCGGGGGCGCCCGTCCACGGAAAACCGCTTTGGCCTTTGTTCCCTGAGTGTAAGGGCTTCGGAAGGAAAGTCCTCGTTTTTTCTTTTTGTACAGCGGCCCTGTTTTGGAGGACTTCTGAATTGGAAAGGGGGAAGGTGTTGACGCAATCGGAATGCTCCCCGCGCTCTCTGTTACAATAGAGGGAAACTGCCACACGGAGGAACGCTGTATGGAACCCATCGCACAAACTCAGATTCAAGCCTTTGCCCGTGCCCTTCTGGAAAATGAAAAATCGGCCGCCACGCGGGAAAAGTACATCCGCGCCGTGGAAAAGCTTTCCGCCTTTCTTGGCGGGAAGGGAGTGACCAAGGCGGGCGTGCTGGAATACCGTGACTTTCTGCTCGAACGCCTTTCCGCCCAGACGGTGAACGGCTACCTCTCCGCTGTGAACGCGTTCCTGGAATTCTGCGGCTGCCCGGAAAACCGTGTGAAGCTGCTCAAGGTGCAGCGGCGCCTGTTTCTGGATGAATCGCGCGAGCTTTCGCGGCAGGAATATGCCCGCCTGCTGGAAACGGCGCGGAAGCGCGAAAAGGAGCGCCTTTACCTGCTGCTGCTCACGCTCTGCGGCACAGGCATCCGCGTGGGGGAACTGCGCTTTGTCACGGTGGAAGCCGCGCGCCGCGGCCGGGCCGAGATCCGGCTCAAAAACAAAACGCGCGTGATCCTGCTGCAGAAGAAGCTGCGGAAGCGGCTGCTCGCCTATGCGCACGCGCAAAAAATAAGGAGCGGTCCGGTGTTCCGCACAAAAAGCGGACAAAACCTGGATCGCTCCAATGTCTGCCATGAAATGAAAGCCCTCTGCGAGGAGGCGCGCGTGGACCGGCGCAAGGTGTTTCCGCACAACCTGCGCCATCTGTTTGCGCGCACCTTTTACGCGCTGGAAAAAAATCTTGCTTACCTCGCGGATATTCTCGGCCACAGCCGTCTGGAAACGACGCGCATCTATGTGGCTGTCAGCGCCGCTTCCCATGAGCGCGTGCTCGAGCGCATGCGTCTCGTGATTTAAGGCACACCGCAGAATCGTTCTTCCGTGGTAAACAAACAGAAAGGCGGCGCACGCTCCTGCATGAGACAAGAGAAGCTTGCGCCGCTTTTACATTTATTTTGCAGTGCACAGAATGCCTGGAGCGCTTTTAAATTGCGTTTCAGGCCTATGGGAACCGCTAAAAAGCGAAAACATGAAAATATTCCAGCATTTTCTGAGCGAAAAGACGGGACTGCGATTGCTTTTTACGGTTCAATCGTCTATAATAATATCGATTTTGTAACAGAATCATCGTATGGCCTTTTGTCAGCACCACGGAAGAACGATTCCGTGGTAAACGGAAAAATGGGGAAAGGAGGATCGCGGCCATCTTGCCGTAAAAAGTTACGTAATGAAAATTAAGACACAAAAGAAGGCGGACGCCGGCGTCCCCCTTTCTCCCGGAGAGATGGAATCTTTCCTTGAAGATATGCGGGCCCGTGGGCGCGTGGAGGATACCCTGGATTGGTACCGCCGCGGCCTTCGAAAGCTCTACCTCTTTTTGCCGGAGGAAAAGCGCATCCGCCGCGGAACGCTGGCCGGGTGGCGCGGCGCCCTCCTGGCGGAGGGCTACGCCTCCAGCACCGTCAACCTGTTCCTCTCGGGCGCCAATTCCTATCTCGAATACCTGGGGTTCCGGGAGTTCCAGCTCACCGGCCAGCTAAAAAAGGAGCGGAAGCTCCAGCCCGAGCTCACGAGAAACGAATATCTGCATCTGCTCCGCACGGCAAAGGCGCTGGAGCGGGAGCGCACCTATCTTCTCGTCAAAATTTTTGCGTCCACGGGACTTTCCGTGCAGGAGATTGGATGCGTGTCGGTGGAATCGGTGCGCCAGGGCCGGATTCTTCTGCCGGATGGCCGCGCCGTCCACCTGGCCCCCTGCTTCTGCGGCGAGCTGCTGGAATATGCCGCGCGGGAGGGAATCCGCTCCGGCCCCATTTTTCTCGATCGCGGCGGGAAACCCATGAGCCGCACGAACGTGACGGGGAGCATCAAGCAGCTCTGCCTGGCCGCCGGCATCCCGGAGGAAAAGGGCAATCCGCGCTGCCTGCGCAAGCTCTATCTCGCCACAAAGGCAAATGTGGAGGCAAACATCTCCGTTCTGGTGGAACAGGCGATGGATCGCATTCTGGAGCGGGAGCAGCAGGACGTGGGCTGGGAATCGCCCGGCCCGGAGGACGAGAGAAGACGACGGGCGTAACCGCCTGACCGATCCCACAGAAAGGAATTTTATTCGCATGGTATCTCGCAAAAAGGTTCTGAAGATCAGCCTCACGGTGCTGGCGGTTTATGCAATCCTGGCGTGCCTGTTCTATTTTCTGGCAGGCGACCAGCTGCGGTTCCGCAATTCCCGCGGCAATGTGGAGATGCTGCCGGCAGAGAGCGGCACGGTGGAGCTCGTCCAGGGCGCGGTGGTGGAGCAAAGCTTTGCCGCCCGCATCCAGCGGCTGGAATCGGTCTCCGTCCAGTGGGGCACCTATTACCGCCCGAACGCCGGGACGATCACCATGGAACTCATCGACATGTCCACCGGCACGGTCCTGCTGAGCGGTCAGTTTGACGCCGCGGCCATCCCCGAGGGAGGCTTGACCACCCTCACGGCGGACGCGCCGATCGAAACGGCATACGGCGTGCCGCTCGTGCTGCGGCTCACTGCCGATTCCCAGGCAGGAAGCGCGGCTTCCCCGCTCATGGCCGCCACCCTCCCGGAGACATACGCGGAGCAGACGCAGGAAGCCTCGCAGCTCACGCTGAACGGCGTGCCCACCACAGGCGCGTTGTGCTATGCCGTTTCCGGTGAGGATTACATCTGGACGGGCCTGCACTACTGGAAATTCTGTGCCGCCGGCGCGGTGCTGATCGTCCTGTTCCTGTTTGTGTTCTGGAAGCGCTGCCGGGCAGGCAAGCGCAGCTATCTGCTCAATGCAGCTCATGCCATGAAGAAATACCGTTTCCTCATCCGCCAGCTCGTGTCCCGCGATTTCAAGACAAAGTACAAACGCTCGGTGCTCGGCGTGTTCTGGAGCTTCCTCAATCCGCTGCTGACCATGATTGTCCAGTATTTTGTCTTTTCCACCATTTTCAAAAGCGACATCCCGAACTACCCGGCCTATCTGTTGACCGGCATCGTGTGTTTCAACTTCTTTTCGGAATCCTGCGGCATGGCGCTCACCTCCATCCTGGGGAACGCCAGCCTGATTACAAAGGTCTACGTGCCGAAATACGTGTATCCGTTGACGCGCGTCCTGTCCTCGGTGATCAACCTGGGCATTTCCCTGATTCCCCTCGTGCTCGTGTGTGTGTTTACCGGCGTGCAGTTCCAAAAGTCCGTTGTCCTGGCCTTTTTCTTCCTGTTCTGCCTCATCCTGTTTTCCTACGGGCTCAGCCTGCTGCTCTCCGCCGCCTTGGTGTTCTTCCGTGATATGCAGTTTTTGTGGAACGTCCTGAGCATGATCTGGATGTACGCGACGCCGATCTTTTACCCGGAGAGCATCCTGCCGGAAAACTTCCGCTTTGTGCTCGCAATCAATCCGCTCTATTACTTCATTCAAAATACAAGGCTCTGCATCCTGGACGGCCTCTCCCCGGAGCCAACCGCCTATTTGCAGTGTATGCTCATCGCGCTGGGAATGCTCCTGGTGGGAAGCCTCGTCTTCCGCAAATCGCAGGACCGCTTCGTTCTCTATCTGTAACGCGGAGGGATTTATATGGACAACAACACAATGATCCGCGTTTCCGATGTGACAATGCGGTTCCGCATGAACAACGACAAGATCTTGTCGCTCAAGGAGTTTGTCACCACGGCGCTGCGCGGCAAGCTGCAGTACAGCACGTTCACCGCACTGGAGCACGTCTCGTTTGAGGTGCAGAAGGGCGAGACGATCGGCCTCATCGGGCGTAACGGCGCGGGCAAGAGCACGCTCTTGAAGATCATCTCCGGCATCATGAAGCCCACGGAGGGCTCGGTCGAATGCCGCGGCAATGTCGTGCCGATGCTGGAACTCGGCTCCGGCTTTGATATGGATCTGAGCGGCCGGGAGAATGTCTATCTCAACGGCGCGATTCTCGGCTACACAAAGCCGTTCCTCGACGCCAAGTTCCAAGAGATTCTGGACTTCTCTGAGCTGGGGGACTTCATCAACATCCCGATCCGCAACTATTCCTCCGGCATGCTGGCGCGGCTGGCGTTCTCCATCGCCGCCGTGGTGAAGCCGGAGATCCTGATTGTGGACGAGATCCTCGCCGTGGGCGACGCGCAGTTCCAGGAAAAGAGCAAGCGCCGCATGATGGAGCTCATGGGCGGCGGCACCACGGTGCTGCTCGTCTCGCACGACATTGAGCAGGTCAAGGAGCTCTGTCAGCGTGTCGTGTGGCTCGAACACGGCCGCGTGCGGGAGATCGGGGACGCAAAGGAGGTGTGCGGGGCGTATGAAAATGGATAATATCACATTTCATATTTATGTAGTATATGATAAAGAGAAAGTCAAATCAGAAATACCATCGTGTGAATGGCTAACTCCACTTAACGTAAATAAAGACAATGGGATTAATATTGGCAGTTACACAAAATATTGTGAGCTGAGAGCACAGTATTATATATGGAAAAATAATTCATTTTTTTCAGATAGCTCCATTGGTTTTTTTCATTTTAGACGATATTTAGATTTGAAATATTTATTGAGACCAGAAAAGAAATGCAAAAGGCCCTATACGATAAAAAAAAATCCAAATATCTTGTCTTTGAACCCTTTAGCCATGAGTGAAAGTATAAGAAAATATGACATTATTGCTCCAATTGCTGAGTATACAGGAATACCAGTTTGGAAAAGGTATATATCTTATCCAGGACATAGCATAGAGGAAATAAAATTAGCTAGAGAA
>ERZ1090869.647-NODE-647-length-17925-cov-66.093005_pt1 | contig 17925 bp, 11 predicted proteins | sample MGYA00478474_ERZ1090869 | MGnify/ENA primary metagenome ERZ1090869 (study PRJEB33644, sample SAMEA5815748) | chicken gut metagenome | biome: Chicken; feature: Gastrointestinal Tract; material: Caecum | place: Ireland | collected 2019-01-01 | study: A study of the... | reverse complement strand
CGTAAGCGCTCCATAATCCCCCGTGAGGGATAAAGAAAAGAGCTCCCATAAGGAGCTCAAATCGGTTAAAATTATTTGAGTTTGCAATACTCGGGAAGGCTTTCAGCCCAGGGGAGCAGCGGAATCAGTTGTTCCTCGGTAGGATTTTCTCCCAGTTTGGGCAGCTCCTGCAGTAGGAACAGCAGGTAACCAAAGGGATCTAGGCCATTGCGCTTGGCTGTCTCGATCACACTGAAACATAAGGCACTGGCATCGGCACCCTTTGCGGTGTCGCAGAACAGAAAATTCTTGCGCGCCATCACGAAAGGCTTCACCGTGCGTTCGGCAAGGTTATTGGTCAGTTCCAGGCGGCCGTCCAAAAGCACGGCGTTCAGCGCCTGCTTCTGGTTGAGAGAGTAGGCTTTGGCCTTGCTCAGCGCAGTGCCTTCTGCTGCCTCGAAGCTGTCCAGGAGTTCCCAGTAACTGTCCAGCAGCGGCCGGAGTTTTTCCTGCCGCAGAGTAAAACGGGCCTCTGGCGATTGGTCTTTCCAGGCCTGCTCCAGGGAGAACATTTCCTCAATCAGATGAAACGCTGCCTCGGATCGGCTTCCCTGTACCGGCTTGCCGTCCACAAAGCATTCCACCCACTTGCGTCTTGCGTGAGCCCAACAGCCCACATGGGTCACGGAATCCAAACAATTGTAACCCGAATAGCCGTCGGTCTGGGTATAGCCGGAGAAGCCTTGCAGCATCTCTTTGGCTACCCGGCCTGAACGGCTGGGACTGTACTGGTACAGTGCGATTTTCTTTTCGGCAGAACAGAACACCCACATCTGGGACATCTGACTGGATTCCCGGCCATCCTCTTTCAGGACATGGACGCGGGTCTCGTCCACATTCACAATGTCCTGCCGCAGCAGCTCCCTGCGAAGCTGCTCATACAGAGGCTTGAACCAACGGGCACTGCGGATTACCCAGTTGGCCATGGTATTGCGCCGAAGATCCACACCCTGCCCCTTCCAGTAAGCCTCCTGGCGATACAGCGGAACTCCGTTCTGGAACTTCTCCTGCATCACATAGGCTACCGTGGAGGGAGCCGCCATGCTTTTCTTCATCACTGGAACAGGAGCTTCGGCCTGCCGGATATAGCTCTCCCCAGTCTGGGCTTCACAGTGCACACATTTGTAGCTGGCGGCATAGTAATCCACCACATACACCTGGGCCGGCACAATCACCAGTTCAGACCGGACAAACTTTTCTCCAATCCGTACCATGGTGCTGCCGCACTTGGCGCAAATCTGTTCCTGCTCCGGCAGCTCACAGACTACCTTCTTGTGTTCCAAGCCTTCTGTCAGTTCTTCTTTGGTCCGTTTCGCTTTCCGGGCATGGGCCTTCACCGGGGTCGTTTTTCCCGGTTCCGGAGCAGATGCATCGCTGCAGGCTTCCGCTTCATTGAAGAAGTCCAACTGCTGAGCGTCCACATACTGAATCTGCTCACTGGATTGCCCAAACATCCGTTTGCGCATCTGAACCAGCTGTTCATTCAGGGACTGCATCTTCACCAGCTGTTTTTCCAGTAACTGCTTCTCCTGCTCCAGCTGTTGCTTCCTCTGTTCCAGCCGCTGTTTCTCTTGCTCCAGTGACCGGATATACGCCGCCACTTCCGGCGGAAGATTTTTGGTATCCAGATTCATGGCGGTTCTCCTTACGGGTGGATTTTCTGTTTCCATTATACCGAAAAAAGTGCCTGAACACCAGGAAAAGACGCATTCCTGAATGAGAAATTTCTTGTGGAAAACCGCCGCTTTTCAGGCAGAATATTCCCCGAAAACCGCCTCCCTGGTGGAATTATACCAGTTCTTTCGGACGTCCGGGACGGATCGCCTTGGGCTGCTCAATATTCAGCCCCTGCATGAGCCAGGTGAACTGCTCCCAGGTCAGCGGCTTTACTTCCCGGGCATTCCGTGGCCATTGGTAACGGCCATTGTCCAGCCGCTTATACAGCAGCACAAAGCCGTCTGGTTCCCACAGCAGCGCCTTCAGCCGGTCACAGCGTTTGCCGCAGAACAGAAACAGGCTGCTGGAATAGGGATCTATCCCAAAGTTCTGCTGCACAAAAGGGACCAGACTGTTCAATCCCTTACGCATATCGGTGTAACCACAGACAATATACACGTTCTTGGCCTGTCGGATATCTCCCAGCATCTTAAGCCAGCCCTTTCACCAGCTTGACCAGATATTCTATGGGTACATCTGCCGGCAGATAAATACGAACTTCTCCCTTTTCGATGCAGATACCAGATGTCCCTGCCTCGTCTGCACAGCAGTCTGCAGACGATTTGGAAGCAAGTACTTCTTCACCTGGCTTTTGGATCTGTACCGGAACAATCTCCTGGCCCGAAAGAATTTCTCCTGCCAGTTCATCCCGCAGCAGCCCCTGCCATCTCATGAGGGTTGAATATTTCACGCCAGCCTGTGCGCACCACTCCCGCTTGTTCTTTCCACTGCGGGCGCACTCCTGCAGCAGGCTAAGGTAGTGCTGCTTTTTTAATTTCTGATATTGATTGCTCATTTTTTACCCCTGCGAGACTTCTCAGATTTCTAAGACTTTTGATACTTTCTCTTATTTTCTCACAGGTCAGTACTTTTTTACAGTCGGGGGATTATGGAGCGGTTACAATGTGACTTTTTATCACGTCCGAAAGGCAGGGAAGCATCGCTCCCTGCCTTCTTTTTTGCTCAAAGGACCGTCGGTGAGTGAACATGGCTGAAAACATCTTTGCAACCGTCCGGCAATCCATCCTGGTCCGGGAGGCAGCAGAACTTTACGGAATTGAGGTCGACCGAAACGGTATGGCCTGTTGTCCGTTTCACGATGACCATACCCCCAGCATGAAAGTAAATGAGGATTACTTCTACTGCTTTGGCTGCGGGGCTACCGGCGATGTGATTGACTTCACGGCCCGCCTCTATGACCTGTCCCCGAGGGAAGCTGCAGAAAAACTGGCCCAGGACTTTGGGCTGAACCATGACAGACAGACATCCCCTGGAAAAAAGTATGTCCGGCAAAAAACGGAGGGGCAGAAATTCAGGGAGGCCCGGGACCACAGTGTTCGTGTCCTGACCGACTACTACCAGCTGCTTCAAAGGTGGGAAAGAGACTATCCACCCAAAACACCGGAGGAGCGGCTGCATCCCCGCTTCACAGAAGCCATTCAAAAGAAAAGCTATGTAGGTTATCTGCTGGACACCTTTCAGGCGTACAGCAAAGAAGAACAAAAGCTGTGGATTGCTGAACACCAGTCAGAAATCACAGCTATGGAAAGGAGCGTGGAAATCATGGCCGACAAACCCACCAACCGGGAGAGGCTGCAGGAAATCACGGCAGGCATCGAGCAGGGCATCAAGGACCTGTTCGAGAGTGAAAAATATGCGCACTATCTGTCTGTCATGTCCAAGTTTCACCGCTATTCCGTCAACAACACCATGCTGATTTATATGCAGCGCCCGGACGCCACTCTGGTGGCAGGGTACAACAAATGGAAAAATCAGTTTGGCCGCCATGTGAAAAAGGGAGAGCATGGCATTACCATCATCGCTCCCACGCCGTATAAAAAGAAGATCGAGGAGATGAAGCAGGACCCGGACACCCAGGCTCCGATCCTGGATGCAGACGGCAAGGCAGTCATGGAGGAAAGGGAAATCGAAATCCCCATGTTCCGCCCGGTCAAAGTGTTCGATGTAAGCCAGACAGACGGCAAGCCCCTGCCGGAACTGGCATCCAAACTTTCCGGCACAGTGCCGCACTATGAGGCATTTCTGGAAGCCTTGCGGCGCTCCGCCCCGGTCCCCATTGAGTTTGAGGCGCTGAATGCCAATCTGGACGGCTATTTCTCCTCCGATCAGCAGCGAATCGCCATTCGGGAAGGGATGAGCGAGGTGCAGACCATCTCTGCCGCCGTCCATGAGGTGGCACACAGCAAGCTCCATGACCCCAAAAAGTATGAGGCAGAACCTGCCTGGAAGATTGTCATGGTGAGCGAGGGCGGCACCAAAAAGGACTATCGTTTGGACTTTGCCACCGAAGCAGAGGCAGAACAGGCCGCCGCCGAAGATGGCTGGCGCTTTGTGGACGAGAATCGGTTTGAGTGGCGGTTGGAAGTGGAGGAAGATCGGACGGCGGCAAAGCAGGCCGCCAAGAACCGCAACACCGAGGAAGTGGAGGCAGAAAGCATCTCCTATGCGGTCTGTCAGTATTTCGGCATCCAGACCGGCGAAAACAGCTTTGGCTATATTGCATCCTGGTCCGAGGGCAAGGAGCTGAAAGAGCTGCGGGCCAGCCTGGAGACCATCAACAAGACTTCCGGCGAGCTGATTGACAACATCGAGCGCAACTACAAGGAGATCTGCAAGGAGCGCGGCATTGACCTGACTGCCGCGCCGAAGCAGGAGCGTGACCCCATCGAAGTGCTGGCTGAGGACATCGACGAGTTTGCCTTTGACTACGATCCGTATGAGTATCATGACACCGTGGATGACCGTGAGGATGCGCTGAAAGAATTGACAATCACACTGCGCAGCGGCGAAGCCGGCGGAACGCGAAACTGGCTCCAGAACATCGTCGATGAGGACGATCCCGGGGAAATGACCGAAAAGGCCGCCCAGCTGCTGGACCGTTTGAACCAGCTGGTGCCGGAAACAAAAGCAGAGCAGATTGCCCACAGCGTCCAAAACGCCCCGTCTGGGGCTGAACGCCGTGAGGCTCTGTTGATCCTGGATGATGCGGCGTATCTCCATGTTCAGTCCCACGGTGCCGGATGGGACTACACGCTCTACGATGCGGCGACCATGGAGCCGATGAACAGCGGCCAGCTGGATAGCCCCAGTATGGGCCGGGCCGAAGCCATCGGTCATATCTGCGATAACCTCGGAGTGGGCGATAAGTCCATCCGGTATGCACCGCTATCCATGATCGAAACGCTGCAGGAGGCTGCCAGCCAGCAGAGTGCGGCCCAGTTTCCCGGTGCCAAGGAACAGGCACTGGACGAGTATCCCATGCCGGACCCAGCACTGTCCGAGGAAGAACTGGCAAAGTGCAGCTGCCTGGACAGCGACCTTCTGCCCCTGTCCAAAGAGCGGGCCAACGAGCTGATGGAGCGGGACCTGACCGTGTATATCATCCAGGACGGAGAAAAGCCGGAGATGGCCTTTGATGTTGCCGAACTGGACGCCCATGACGGCATCTTTGCACTGTCCCGCGATGAATGGGAGCGAACTTCGGAATTTCATGACCGGGTTCAAGACCGAATGAACCATCAGGAAGAACGGGAGCGGGCCTTCCTCGACTTTGGGGGCGACTGTTTTGCCATCTATCAACTCAAACAAACGGACGATCTAAGGGACATCCGCTATGAAGGGCTGGAACGGCTCAAGGCCAGCGGGCAGGAAGTGGAGCACAGCAACTATGACCTGGTTTACACGGCTCCGCTGACCAGTCCCGGCAGTACGCCGGAGCAGCTGGGCAGGCTGTACGAGCAGTTCAATTTGCAAAAGCCGGCAGACTTTCACAGTCCGTCCATGAGTGTCAGCGACATCGTTGCAATCAGGCAGGGCGGCAGGTTATCATGTTATTACTGTGACAGCATTGGCTTTGAGCAGATCCCCGGATTCCTTCCGGGCAATCCGCTGAAAAATGCGGAGATGTCGGTGGAAGATGATTACGGCATGATTGACGGCATCATCAACAACGGCCCCAAAGAGCCGCAGGAACAGGAAAAGAAGAAATCCGTAAGGGAACAGCTGCAGGCCAAACCCAGAACCAAACACAAAAAGACAGCGCCCAAAAAGAGCGCAGAAAGGGAGATGTGATATGCAGGATTTCACCTTTGACGAGACCAATCTCATGTGCATTTACAACGGAGGCAACAGGGAACTGCTGATCCAGGTCCTGACCGAGATGCGCGGCCATCTTACACCGGAGGAAACGGAGCTGCGGGAACTGACAGATCACACCCTCGAAAAACTTCGTGCTATGACTGACGAGGAGTTTGCAGAACTGGAGCTGTACCCGGATTTCGATGAGTAGCAAACAACGAGATGGAGCGGCTATATGGCCGCTCCATTTTTTATGAAACAGGAAAGGAGGCCCAAAACCCATGCCGACCAAAGCGGAAATGTATGCGCAGATGGCCGAACAGGTAGCAGCCAAGCTCACCGATAGCTGGCAGGAGTGGACGGGGTTTCTTACCACGGCTGCCCGCCTTTACAAGTACACGTTCCAGGATCAAATGATGATCTATGCCCAGAGGCCGGACGCTACCGCCTGTGCCGAGTACGACCTCTGGAATGACAAGATGGGGCGGTATGTGCGGCGCGGGTCCAAGGGCATTGCCCTGGTGGACGATACCGACGACCGTCCCCGGCTGCGCTATGTGTTCGACATTTCGGACACCGGAACCCGTGAGCATTCCCGCACCCCCTGGCTGTGGCAGCTGGAGGAACAGCATAAAGGACCGGTATCCGCCATGCTGGAGCACAGCTATGGAGCATCTGGAGACGATCTTCCTCAGCAGATCATCGACGTGGCCGGAAAGCTGGCCGGGGCGTATTGGGAAGATCATCGGCGGGACTTCTTCCACATCGTTGACGATTCGTTCCTGGAGGAGTACGATGATTATAACATCGAGATGCAATTCAAGGCCGCCGCTACCGTCAGCATCTCCTACGCCCTGATGTCCCGTTGTGGCCTGGAACTGGAACGCTACTTTGACCACGAAGATTTCATCACAATCTCCGACTTCAATAGTCCGGCCACCATTGGTGCCCTGGGAGAGGCAGTCAGCCAGTCCAGCGAGCAGGTGCTGCGGCAGATTGGCGTCACCATCCGAAACTATGAGCGAGAGCATACCGCAGAAAGGAGCATGAACCATGGAGAACAATCTGACTTACACCCGCAACGGCGACTACCTGATTCCGAACCTGACCTTGAGCGAACAGCCGTCGGAGCCCCTGGGCAAGTACGGACGGATGCGGAAAGCGTACCTGAAGGAGCACCGGCCCCTGATTTACAATCAGCTGCTGATGAGCGAGAAGCTGTACCCGCACCTGCTGGAGATCGACAAGACAGCGAACAGCCGTCTGGAACAGATGATGCCTCAGCTGACGAAGGACGCGGGAGCGACGGAGGAGCTGAAAGCCCGCGACCCGATGCAGTGGGTAGGCCTGATGAACACTTGCAAGGCACAAGCGGAAGAAATGCTGATGGCGGAACTCATCAACAACTGAGTTTCTTCCCCAGTGAAGCAGAGCAAATCGAACAGATCGACCGACGAGCGGAGACCGAAAAAGTCTCCGCTTTTTCTTTTTCCGGGGAAGATATCGCATTGGCCCTGGCCAGCGGCAGCGGCTTTGCCCAGGGCAAAGAGCGGATTGCGGCTTTCTTCCAGGAGAACCACACTCCCAAAGAACGGGCCGAGTTCTTGAAAAACGAGTACGGTATCGGAGGGCAGACCTGGACTTTCCTGGATGGCAGCCACGGTTTCCTGGAATACAATGCCCGCGGCATCCAGCTGCGCTCTTATCCCGAGGGGCAGGAGCAGAGGTTTTCATGGTCTGATGCGGCAAAGAGGATCGGGGTTCTGATTGCCACCGGCAAGTATCTGGACGAGTCGAGCAAGGAAGAACCCATTTGGGAGTACAACGGCGTCAAGGAACGCCACCCGGATAACCTCGTCCTTTACCAGATGGGGGATTTTTTCGAGCTGTACGGCGAAGATGCCCGTATCGCCGCTGCCGAGCTGAACCTGAACCTTTTCAGCCGCTCCATTCCGGGCGGAGGCCGGGTGGAGATGTGCGGATTTCCGGCGACCCAGCTGGAACAGACTGTAGAACGGCTGCGCGACAAGCACGATGTGACGGTTTCCACCCAGCAGAAGGGCAGCGCCCAGCGCCGGGAATATACCATCCTCTCCATCGACCACGAAGCAGAGCAGGCCATTGATGCCCACGAGGCTGAGTTTGGCGCAGATGGATTCCGGGCGTTCCCGGATGAGGAAGCAATTCAAAATGCCACCATCCGGGAATTACACGAGCGATACAAGCCCATTGTGCTGGAGGCGGTCGCCCGGGATGCCAGATACGGGAATGTTTGCAGCGACGGCGACCGAGAACGCGCGGTGATTGAAGGCCGGGCGGCCATCCAGCGGGCTGTTTTGTCATCTGGCAACCGGGAACTGCTCCATCTCTATTCCCACATCCCCGAGTTCCGGCAGCGCTTGACCCGGGAAGTCATTGACGAGACCTATCCCAAGCTCTATGAGCTGCTGCACCCCTTTTCGGATGCAGACATCGACAAGGCCATCCAGAGCTGGAATGGCAAAATCGAGAGCAAGCACGCTGTTGTCCGCTATATGAAAAACCATGCACGGGAGAAAGACACCGCTGCATGGCTGGCCCATGAGTATGACGGCAGTAATGGTAAAACCCCGTTTACAGTCCGTCCTGGAAGTCCGGTCAGGACAGAGCTGCCCTGGCCCAAAGTTCAGCGGCGGATTGCACAGCTCATCAAAGAGAACCGTTTTTACACCCAGATCGAGCAGGACCGCTTAGATGATGTGGACCCTGTTTCGATCCGGGAAACCCTGGCTGATCGAGGTATCGTAAACGGCCAGGTGGTGGAACCTGAAAAGCTGGACAACGATCCCTTTATTCGGCAGGTGGTCGAGGACGCCGAGCAGGCAGCCGTAGAACCTGTCGTTGATGCACCGGAGGAGCCGGAACCGGAAGCCCTGTCCGATGCAGAGTATGCCAGACGGAGTCTGATCCCGGGCGAAACCGCCTTTGACCTGGATGACCGCCGGTTCGTGGTGGACCAGGTGGACCTGGAGTCAGAGCGGGTCAGCCTGCGGGATGTGACCTTTGCCCAGGCCACCGGTTTTCCTATCTTCCGCTCGGAGCCGATTTGGGTGATTCGTCAGTACCTGGAGCAGAATCAGCCGGGGTCTGAAAAGCCGCAGCCCACCTTTGCGACGGAACCGGTGGCAGCCTACCCGGCAGAGGAAACGCACCTGCCCTACGATGTGGTGGTCGAAAAACTCCACATCGAACCTCCTGAACAGGAAACACCCGCGCCTCCCGCCCGGAACTTCCGCATCTCCGACAGCCATCTGGGCGAGGGCGGACCGAAACAGAAGTTTGCCCGCAACGTGGAAGCTATCCGCATCCTGCAAACTCTGGAGAACGAAAACCGAAACGCCACCCCGGAAGAACAGGAAATTCTGTCCCAGTACGTTGGCTGGGGCGGTCTGGCAGATGCCTTTGACCCGGACAAAGACAGCTGGTCCAAGGAATACACGCAGCTGAAGGAACTGCTGACCCCGGAGGAATACGCTGCCGCCCGGGCCAGCACCTTGAATGCCCACTACACCAGCCCCACCGTCATTCATGCCATCTATGATGCAGTGGAGAAGATGGGCTTCCAGACTGGCAACATCCTGGAACCCTCCTGCGGCGTGGGCAACTTCTTCGGGATGCTCCCCGAGAGTATGGCAGGAAGCAAGCTGTATGGCGTGGAGCTGGACAGCATTTCGGGCCGTATCGCCCAAAAACTCTACCCGGAAGCCAACATCACGGTGGCGGGCTTTGAAACCACCAAGCAGCAAGACTTCTACGATCTTGCCATCGGCAATGTGCCCTTCGGCAACTACAAGGTCAACGACAAAGCCTACAACAACCTCGGTTTCTCCATCCACAACTATTTCTTTGCCAAAGCTCTTGACCAGGTGAGGCCGGGCGGCGTGGTGGCCTTTGTCACCAGCCGGTACACGATGGATTCCAAGGATTCCACCGCCCGCAAGCATTTGGCCGAGCGGGCCGACCTGTTGGGGGCCATCCGGCTGCCCAACAATGCGTTCCGCGCCAATGCCGGCACCGATGTGGTGTCCGACATCATCTTCCTGCAGAAACGTGACCGCCCCATCGACCGGGAACCCGACTGGGTGCAGCTGGGCCAGACCGAGAGCGGTATCTCCATCAACCAGTACTTTGTAGATCACCCGGAAATGATTTTGGGCGAGCTTTCCACCGAGAGTACCCAGTATGGCCGGGAAGAAAGCACTGTCCTGCCCCTGGAAGGTGCAGACCTGGAAGAACAGCTGAAGGAGGCTGTGAATCAGATTCACGGCACCTACCAGGAGGCAGAGCTGCCGGACCTGGGGGAGGGAGAAGCCATTGAAACCTCCATCCCGGCTGACCCCAGCGTGAAAAACTATTCCTACGCGGTGGTGGACGGAACGGTCTATTTCCGGGAGAACAGCCGGATGGTGCGCCCGGAACTGAACGCCACCGCCGAAGCCCGTGTGAAGGGAATGGTTGGTCTGCGGGGTTGTGTCCAGGAGCTGATCGAACTGCAGATGGATGCCGCTGTACCGGACAGCGACATTCAGGAGAAGCAAGCAGAGCTGAACCGGCTCTACGATGATTTCTCTGCCAAGTACGGTCTAATCAATGACCGGGCAAACCGGCTGGCCTTTGCCGATGATTCCAGCTACTACCTGCTCTGCGCACTGGAAGTGATCGACGAGAACGGCAAGCTGAAGAGCAAGGCCGATATGTTCTCCAAGCGTACCATCAAGCCCCACAAGGCCGTAACATCTGTGGACACGGCCAGCGAGGCGCTGGCGGTATCCATTTCCGAAAAAGCCTGTGTGGATATGGAGTATATGGAGCAGCTCACCGGCAAGCCCCGTGAGGAGCTGGCTGAGGAACTGAAAGGCGTGATCTTCCGTCTGCCCGAGCCGGTGCCGGAGGGAGAGCAGCCCCGCTATGTGACCGCTGACGAGTATCTGTCCGGCAATGTGCGCAAGAAACTGCGGCAGGCGCAGCTGGCAGCACAGCAGGACCCGTCCTTTGCAATCAACGTGGAAGCCCTGGCCGCTGCCCAGCCCAAGGACCTGGATGCCTCGGAGATCGAGGTGCGCCTGGGCGCTACCTGGATCGACAAAAAGTATATCCAGCAGTTCATGTACGAGACGTTTGACACACCGTTTTATATGCGGCACGGTAGTATTCAGGTGAACTATTCTTCGTACACCGCAGAGTGGCAGATCACGGGGAAAACCTACCTGTCCAAGAATGATGTGGCAGCCTACACCACCTACGGCACCGACCGGGCCAATGCTTATCGGCTGCTGGAGGATGCGCTGAATCTGCGGGACATCCGTATCTACGACACCATTGAGGATGTGGACGGCAGAGAGAAACGTGTGCTGAATGCCAAGGAAACCACCCTGGCCGCGCAAAAGCAGCAGGCCATCCGGGATGCCTTCAAGGACTGGATTTGGCAGGACCCGACCCGCCGCCAGGCCCTGGTGCGGCAGTACAACGAGGAGATGAACGCCACCCGTCCCCGTGAATATGACGGCTCCCATATCACTTTCGGCGGCATGAACCCTGCCATCACCCTGCGGGAACACCAGCTGGGGGCGATTGCCCATGTGTTGTACGGCGGGAACACCCTGCTGGCCCACGAAGTGGGTGCGGGCAAGACCTTCGAGATGGTGGCCGCCGCAATGGAATCCAAGCGTCTGGGCCTGTGTCAGAAGTCCCTCTTTGTGGTGCCCAACCACCTGACGGAACAGTGGGCATCCGAGTTCCTGCGGCTCTATCCCTCGGCAAAGATTCTGGTGACAACCAAGAAGGATTTTGAATCCCACAACCGGAAAAAGTTTTGCAGCCGGATTGCCACCGGCGACTACGATGCCGTCATCATCGGCCACAGCCAGTTTGAGCGTATTCCCATCAGCCAGGAGCGGCAGGAGCGGCTGCTTCAGGAGCAGATTGATGAGATCACCGAGGGCATCGCAGAGGTGAAGTCCAACGGCGGCGAGCGTTTCACCATCAAGCAGCTGGAACGTACCAGAAAATCTCTGGAAGCCCGGCTGGAAAAACTCCAGGCCGAGGGCCGCAAGGATGATGTGGTGACCTTTGAACAGCTGGGCGTGGACCGACTATTCGTCGATGAGGCGCACAATTATAAGAACCTCTTTTTATACACGAAAATGCGGAATGTAGCCGGCCTTTCCACCAGTGACGCCCAGAAATCCAGCGATATGTTTGCCAAATGCCGCTATATGGATGAAATCACAGGCAGCCGGGGCGTGGTCTTTGCCACCGGCACCCCTGTGTCCAACAGCATGACGGAGCTCTACACCATGCAGCGGTATCTCCAGTATGACCGCCTGCAGGAACTGAACATGACCCACTTCGACTGTTGGGCCAGCCGGTTTGGGGAGACAGTCACGGCTTTGGAGCTTGCCCCAGAAGGAACTGGATATCGAGCGAGAACGAGATTCAGCAAGTTCTTCAATCTTCCCGAGCTGATGAACCTGTTCCGGGAAGTTGCCGATATCAAGACCGCCGATCAGCTCCATCTGCCCACGCCGGAAGTAGAGTACCACAACGTGGTGGCCCAGCCCACCGAGCAGCAGCAGGAAATGGTGAAGGCACTTTCCGAACGTGCCTCTCTGGTTCACAGCGGTACGGTGGACCCCTCCCAGGACAATATGCTCAAGATCGTGCGCTGCTAAGCGCAAAAGTGTATTTCCCCTACAGGGGACATTATTAAAAGTAAATAATGGGAACAACCAACCTACCTGGCGAGGAAACTCAAAGGGGACAATCGCATGTTGGCAAAGCGGATAAGGGACTAGCCGCAAGGTCTCGACGCTCCGCAAGTTCCGTGTTCTATGGTTAAAGCTAAACTGCCTGAACCTCAGTTCCGACTTGGTGCAAAGCATCGCCCACCGGAAAGCGACTGATACCGGTGTCACTGTATGCTCGCTGTTGTTGATTTTGGGTGAGTAACTTTTTGCAGTGAAAGAGCCTGCAATGGGTAGGAATAAAGGAACGAACGAGGAACCTAAGGAACACTCGACACGTACACTTTTGACGAATGGCAGGATGGCCTAAAGGGGGCGACCCCCATGGTCACGGAGCCGTCATAGTAGTCTGAGAACCCTGAAATAACAGGGATGGCCGTAAAATCGGAAGCGGGAAAGCCGCTCACATGGCGAAGGACGGCAGGTAATTTCGATTTGTTGGAAAGGAGTAGGTGCGTGAGATGCGTACAGCCCAAACTGTTTTAACAGTCATTCAAGAACGTGGAAAACAGCATAAACCCATCGAAAGAGTTTATAAGCTCTTATTCAACCGCGATCTTTATCTGAACGCCTATGCAAAGTTATACCCGAATAACGGCGCAATGACAAAAGGCGTCACCGAAGAAACAGTTGATGGTATGTCAATCCAGAAAATTGACAGGATGATTGAGCTTCTCAGAGAAGAAAAGTATCAGTGGAAACCAGCAAGGCGTGAATATATCCCAAAGAAAAACGGGAAAAAGCGTCCCCTGGGCATTCCAACATGGGGAGATAAGCTGTTGCAGGAAGTAATGCGCGAGATTCTGGAAGCGTACTATGAACCGCAATTCAGCACACATTCTCATGGGTTCCGGCCCAACAGGGGATGTCATACGGCCTTGCAGGAAATTCAAGTATGGAAAGGAACACGCTGGTTTATCGAAGGGGATATTTCCAAATACTTCGACACAATAGACCATGCTGTTCTGCTGAAAATACTTGAGAGAAATATCCATGACGGCAGATTTATCCGGCTGGTAGCGAACATGCTGAAAGCCGGGTACCTGGAGGACTGGAAGTTTAATCAGACAATCAGCGGAACTCCGCAGGGCGGCGTTATCAGTCCACTTCTGGCGAATATTTACCTCAATGAGTTTGACCAGTGGATTGAGAAAGTCCTGATTCCCAACAACACACGGGGAAAGCGGCAAAAGGCAAATCCTGTGTATAGTCGGATGAACGCTGAAATCAGCAAGGCGAGAAAGAACAGGGATATTCAAACTGCCCACAGACTTAAAGTTGAGCGACGAAATATTCCAGCGGTTGATCCGTATGACGAAAACTATCGCAGATGCAGATATGTCCGCTATGCGGATGATTTTCTCATTGGATTTACAGGCTCCAAAGCGGATGCTGAGGAAATCAAGGCGGCAATGCACGATTTTCTCGAAAAGGAGCTTCATCTGGAATTGTCGCAGGAAAAGACCTTAATTACCAATGCGAGTAGCCAGGCTGCCAAGTTCCTTGGTTATGAAATAAAGGCGCAAAGGATGAATGATTATCTTGACCCCAAAGGCCGCAGAGGAGCCAATGGTGCGATCGCATTGTTTGTTCCGGCAAGGGTGATTGAGGATAGATGCAGGTCGTTCAAGCGAAATGGAAAAGTGACACACAGAAATGCGTTGCTTCACGATGATGATTTCTCTATCGTTCAAAGGTTTCAGCAGGAATATAGAGGACTGGTACAGTATTATGTTCTGGCCCAAAATCTATCTTGGTTTTCCAAACTCTACTGGATCATGGAAACCTCTCTGCTGAAAACATTGGCTTGTAAACATCGTTCATCCGTCAAAAAGCAAAAGGCAAAGTATAAAACCACGACCACAAGCACAAGCGGAAAAACAGTCCCCTGTCTGCAAGTGGTTGTGGAGCGCCCCGGCAAAAAGCCATTGGTGGCTACCTGGGGAGGAATTTCACTGGCCCATAAACGCAAAGCCGTCATAGAGGACAAGCCCTACAAGGTATATGGAGGGCGCACAGAACTCATCAAGCGGTTGACAGCAGATACTTGTGAGTTGTGTGGGAGCAGAAAAGATATCGAAGTGCATCATATCCGCAAGCTGGCGGATTTAAAGACCAAAGGCAAGTCCGCGCCGCCGGCCTGGGTTCGGATTATGGCTGCGCGGCAAAGAAAAACGCTGGTGGTATGTCGGGAATGCCACACAGCTATCCACAATGGAACATTAAATACACGTTCTTGAAATGAAATTACTGGGGAGCCGGATGATGCGAAAGTATCAAGTCCGGTTCCGAGGGGGGATAACGGAAAAGGGGCACTTGCTACCTCGCCGGTATCCTACCCGACACCAGCGATGGCCGCAAGCTGGGACTGGACCAGCGGATCATCAACCAGCTGCTGCCGGACGAACCCGGCACCAAGGTCAACCAGTGCGTGGACAACATCATGCAGATCTGGCAGGATGGCCAGGCCGACAAGCTGACCCAGCTGGTGTTCTGCGATATCTCGACGCCCCAGGCAGCCCCGTCCAAAAAGGCGGCCAAGGCGGTGGACAATCCTGTCCTTCACTCGCTGGAGCAGGCAGTGCCGCTGACTGATGCAAAGCCGGCATTTACGGTCTATGAGGATATCCGGCAAAAGCTGATTGCCCGCGGGATGCCCGCTGAACAGATTGCCTTTATTCACGATGCCAACACCGAGGTACGGAAAAAAGAACTGTTCGCCAAGGTGCGCACCGGGCAGGTGCGTGTCCTGCTGGGCAGTACCGCCAAAATGGGAGCCGGAACCAACGTACAGGACCGGCTGGTGGCTCTGCATGACCTGGATTGCCCGTGGCGTCCGGGAGACCTTGCCCAGCGCAAGGGCCGCATTGAACGTCAGGGCAACAAGAATCCGCTTGTCCATGTGTACCGCTATGTGACAGAGGGAACCTTTGACGCTTACCTCTGGCAGACGGTGGAGAACAAGCAGAAGTTCATCAGTCAGATCATGAGCAGTAAAAGCCCGGTGCGCTCCTGCGATGATGTGGATGAAACGGCGCTCTCCTTTGCGGAAATCAAGGCCCTGTGTGCCGGCGATCCCCGGATCAAAGAACGGATGGACTTGGATGTGGAGGTCTCCAAGCTCAAGCTGATGAAGGCCGATCACAAGAGCAAGCAGTATCGGCTGGAAGATCAGCTGCTGAAATTCTATCCCCAGGAGATTGAAAAGCACAAGGGATTCATCCAGGGATTTGAGGCAGATATGGAAACGCTGGCCGCTCACCCTCACCCCAAGGATGGGTTTGCCGGGATGGAAATTCGGGGCACTGTGCTGGATGACAAGGAGAAGGCGGGCGCTGCTCTGCTGGATTTCTGCAAGGAGCTGAAGGGCACCGACCCGGTGCAGCTCGGCAGCTACCGGGGCTTTGCCATGTCGGCAGCGTTTGATGCGTGGAAACAGGAAGTTACCCTGATGCTGAAAGGCCAAATGACCCATCGGGTAAGCCTTGGGACCGATCCCCGCGGCAATCTCACCCGTATCGACAACGCACTTGCCCAGATGCCCCATCGTCTGGAAGCGACCCAAGCAAAGCTGGACAATTTGTATCAGCAGCAGGCCGCAGCCAAGGAGGAAGCGGGAAAGGTTTTCCCCTATGAGGATGACCTGCGGGTCAAATCGGCCCGCCTTGTGGAACTGGATACCGCCCTGAATCTGGACGGCAAGGGGCAGCCCCAGCCCGAACAGGTAATGGCCAAGAGTGCCCGGCCTTCGGTGCTGGCCGAACTGAAAGCCACTGCTGCCAGCAAGCCCTCTGTTACCAAACCCAAAACCCGTGAAAAAGAGGCGGAAACTCGGCAATAAACCGTAAATAAAACCGAGTGTTTGCCCAAAATGACCGACTACCTTCAAATGATTGAATGCAAGGCGGCTTTGCCTTATACTGAGGGCGAAAGGAGGCGCTGCAGATGCAGATTGAAATCAAGATAGATCCAGCTTATCCAGAGCCGAAGGTCATCGTGTGGACAGCTTCGATGACCGAAGAAGTCGAACAAGTGGTCAGCCAGTTAAAGGGAGAGTCTGTACAGATCCTGACGGGGAGCCGGGAAGGATGGTTCGAAGTTCTTCCACCCGACCAAATTATCCGTATTTATGCGGCTGGCGGAAAGATATATGCAGTCACCGAGCAGGGTGAATACCTGCTGCGGCTGCGCCTGTACGAATTGGAAAAACGATTGGACCCGCAGCGGTTCATTCGTATTTCACATTCAGAAATCGTCAATTTGGATCATGTGAAAGGCTTCGATCTCAACTTGGCGGGGACCATTTGCATCCGCTTGAAAGGGGGAAATGTGACCTACGTTTCCCGCCGCTATATGTCTAAAATCAAACAAATTCTGGGGGTATAACAATGAAAAAGAAAATTTTGCAGCGTGTGCTGCTTGGTGCACCGGTTGGGCTGGCAATCAGCTACTTCATCACCATTGTAATCTCTCTGGGATGGGCCGACGGAACGTATCTTGCCTGTATGCCTGAACTGGTCGCTTGGGCTGGAAACGAGATCCGGGCAGTCGCTGTACAAGCCCTTGTATCCTGTCTGGTGGGAGCGGGATTTGGGGGCAGTTCGGTGGTCTGGGAGGTAGAACGTTGGGGGTTGGCTCAGCAGACTGGCGTTTACTTTTTCTTGATCTCGCTGTTCATGCTCCCGGCTGCCTATGCCATGCACTGGATGGAACACAGTCTGACGGGCTTTGTACAGTACTTTGGCTTGTTTGTGTTGCTTTTCATTCTGATGTGGCTGGTTGAACTTGCAATTGGACGCTATAACGTTCGCCGTCTCAATGCCCGACTGACAGAGCGGCAGTCATCGGCATCATCCAAACCGGAAAGATGACCGCCCCCAAGAGAAAGCGGGATGTTCAGCTCAACTTCCGGGTGACAGCCGAGGAGCTGAAACAGATCGAGGAAAAGATGGGGCAGCTGGGCGTTTTCAACCGGGAAGCCTACCTGCGAAAGATGGCTTTGGACGGCTATGCCGTCAAACTCGACCTGCCGGAGCTGAAAGAACTGCTGTCTCTCCTGCGGCGCAGCAGCAACAACCTCAATCAGCTCGTCCGAAGGGTCAATTCTACCGGCCGCGTCTATCAGGAAGATTTAGCTGACCTCTCCAGGCGTCAGGAGGAGATTTGGGAAGGAGTGCATACAATCCTGACACAGCTGGCAAATATCTCATAAGAAAAAGGGGAGAGGCGGTGCTTCTTGAACTGCCCCAGAATTAGTAGACATGAATAAAAAGACCCTCGTGTAGTGGGG
>ERZ1090869.646-NODE-646-length-17953-cov-15.948374_pt1 | contig 17953 bp, 16 predicted proteins | sample MGYA00478474_ERZ1090869 | MGnify/ENA primary metagenome ERZ1090869 (study PRJEB33644, sample SAMEA5815748) | chicken gut metagenome | biome: Chicken; feature: Gastrointestinal Tract; material: Caecum | place: Ireland | collected 2019-01-01 | study: A study of the... | reverse complement strand
GCAAAACCGCGCTTTTTTTTCTGAATGGGCAACGCCCGAATGTAAAAAACATGCCGGGGGCGGGGGCAAAACTGCCCGGGCCGCCTGCACTGTATTTTAAAGATGGAAACAATGAACTGCAGCTGCGCCACGCAAAACTTACGCCCTGCGCCGCTTGCCGAGCTTAGAAAACAACGTTATAAGCGCGGCGGGCACGGCCACCACGGCGAGCACGATATATACGGGCAGGCCGAGTATCACCTCGAACGCCACGCCCGCCGCCGCGGCTATGCCTGCGGCAACCTTTTTGCCGTTGGCCTTTGCGCCCTTGATTTCAGGCTTTTTTTCAACATGCATGGTGCCGTCCTGCGCCTCTTCAAGTTCGTAGACCTTCATAATACATCTCCTTCCGATTATTACAATACCATTATATTCCCTGAATATTGTAAACTTAATACAGTATTGTAAAAATTTGGTGAAATGTACAGCAGAAAACACAAACCGCGCATGGTTAGGACATATTGCGGCGCCTTTTGCCGCAATGTGTTTACATCATGGGGGCAAAAATCTGCAATATAGCCGTTAGAAGAGCGCGCAGCGGGCCGGGCTTGCCGTCTATGAACCCGCGCTGAACGCACTCGGGGAAGGTATCTTCAAAGTCGCGCTCAAGCCCGCGCATCACCGCTTTATCGTCTGTATACAGCGCGTTTTCGTACTGCTGGAAAAAGGAGCGAAGATCGAAGTTTGCCGAACCTATTATGGCACAGTTTTCGGTGAGCACAGACTTTGTGTGCACGAACGAATCGGCCATGGTGTACACCTTTACGCCGCTTTTTGTAAGTTTGTCGGCGTTGTCCAGCGATACCAGGTACACGAACGCCTTGTCTGGCACGCCTGGCAACACTATACGCACGTCTGCACCGCTGCGCGCCTTGCTTGCAAGCAGGTTTGTTATAGTTTCGTCGGGCACAAAGTAGGGCGTCATTATCCACACCCTCTCGTTTGCCTGCGAAATTGCCCCCGCGTACACGTCGCGCACAACGGGGTCGGGGAACTCCAGCCCCGCGGCATATGGGATAAATACTCCGCCGTGTTCTTCCCCGGCAGACTGCACATCTGCCTCTTTTTTTTCTTCAGCCTGCGGAGGAGCCATGCCCGCGGCGAGGCGCTCGGCCTCTGAAACTATGGTGACTGCGCCCGCCCCGCGCGGCTGCACGTCAGCCTCCCCGCCCGCAGTAACTTCGGCCGGCAATGCGCAATCGGCTTCTGCAGGGCTTCCCCGGCCGGAGAGGGGCGCGGGAAACTTTGCCCCGCCCGCATACAAAAAGGGCGCATAGTCGAATGGCTTTCTGGTAACAAACTCCCACTGGCGCAGGAACATGAGCGTAAAGCTCTGCACGGCGTCGCCCTCCACGCGCACGGCGTTGTCCTTCCAATAGCCGTACAGGCGCTTTTCGTTTACATATTCATCTGAAATGTTTATGCCGCCCGTATACGCCAGCTCGCCGTCCACAACGGTTATTTTGCGGTGGTCGCGGTAATTCATGCCTATTTTATACAGCGGCACAAGCTTGTTGAAGGCATACATGCGTATGCCCGCGCTGCGTGCCTTTTTAAGCGCCTTGCGCGATATTCTGCCGCTGCTGCCCATGTCGTCGTATATCACGCGCACATCCACGCCTGCGGCGGCGCGCTCTTCAAGCACGGAAAACAGGCGGCTGTACAGCGCGCCTTCGGCTATTATAAAGTATTCTATGAATATAAATTTGCGCGCACCCGCACAGTCTATGAGCATGTCGTCGAAGGCCGACGCGCCCGAGGGGTAATACTTTGCCCGCGTATTTTTATAGGGCACGAACCCCGTTGTGTTTACCATGTAATTTGCCGCGTGCATGGTGGACTTGCCAAGCCCGCCCGTTCCGCACCCCGTGAGCATGCCCGCGGAGGACTGCAGTATGGCGGCATACCGCTTGCGCGACGAACGGAAAAATATGCGTTCGTCCGACAATAAGTACACAAGAAACCCTACGGGGAAGAGCACGAGCACCAACATTATCCACACGGGCTTGGAGCGCCCGTTTTTTGAGGAGCCGAGAATGTAAAAACAGGTTATTATGTCCAGCACCACCGAAAAAATGAGGTAGCCGCGGAACACCTCCGTGAGCGCATAATGGAAAAATGCCAGCAGGCACAGCTGCAGCAGGGCTATGAGCAGTATGAATATGACCTTCAGCTTTCCTATGCCCTTGCGCTCTGTTTTTACGCGCACAAAATCGCGGTAGGGCGAGCGCGGAAGGTGCGCGCCGCTCTGACGCTTTAAAGTTCTTTTTTCAACGCGCATTTTCCTCACCCGTAATGGCCGCCGCTTCACGCAGAATGGCCCGAATATTTTCCCTGAGCACTGCCGAAACGGCACCGTACCTCTGTTTATCGGTGACGCTTATCTTGTTTGCGGTGACTATTGCCAGCACTATGAATATAACGCCCGCCGAAATGACGGCAAAACCGCTTGCAAAAAACACCGTGGTGGTAGAAAGCGCCACAACAAACCCCCCGTAAACGGCGAGCGCCACCCCCACCAGCGCCAGCAGCGCGCCTATTATTACCGCCCTTACAAGCGAATACGGGCCCGCGTGGCTTAAAAAGTTTACCGCCACTTCAAAGCGCACCTGCAGCAGCTGGAGCCTGTCCTTGCCCTCTATGCGGTGAAGGCGGCTAAAATCTATGTGCACTATGTCGCTGTATTCCTCGTCCGAATACCTTTTTACGGTATGCCAGCCGAAGGCGTTGTATGCGCGCACTATTTCGTCCGCGCCCTCGCTCTTTACGGCCACGGAGAGCTTGTCGTCTTCAAACTGCAGTTCATTTTGCCCCATTGCCCCCTCCTTCGCCGCCGAGCAGCTGTTCTGTAAGGCGTAAGATCTCGTCCCCGTACTTTTCCTTAAGCCGGCGGCGGGCGCATTTTTTTGTAAGGTGCGCAAGGCCGCACAGCGCAGCGCCGGCTATGCTCAGCGCAATGCCGCCCGCAATAGCGGCAACGGCGGCACCCTCAAGGCAGAGCGCCATGCCGCCGCCGAATATAAGCACGCCTGCCGCAGCCTGCAGGCCGCAAAGCCACAGCGGCAGCCTGCGCACCTTTTTATCGAGCAGCTTTACCCTTTCAAGCGCCCGGTCGCTTTCCGAACGGGCGGCATACTGGCTGCGTATGGCAACTATTTCCCTGCGCTCCTCCTCGGTAGGGGCGCTGTAACTGTAGGTGAAGCCCTCTTCAGGGCCGTGTGACTTTCCGTTTTCCATCAGTATTCCTCCCCGCCCGCCGCAGGCCGATCATTTCGGCTCCGTCTGAGTTCCGCGGCGGAGCGCACCATCATGTATATCCCAAGCCCCAGCGTAAATGCAAACACCGCTATACCCATAACTATGTTGAGAATATGCATCGACTGATCTTCCGTGCCGCCGAACGTGGCCTCCATGGCTATCTGCAGGGCGAACACCGAAACAAGCGCGTCTGCAAAGCTGATGTTGCGCAGGGCCTGCAGCGTGAAGTCGCGCAGTTTTTTGGTCTTTAATGCATTTATTGCCGAAACTATAATTTTATAAAATGTATATGCCGCCATGGTTATGGCGCCGTATACGCCGAACATTGACGGCCTGCCCGAAAAGATAAGTATGCCCGCCAGCGCGGTAAAGGCCACCGCAAGCACAATGAACATGGCGCCGCACCCCAGGTAGAGTTTTATGCGCGCCCGCTTTGCAATGCCTTCGCACCCCGGCCTGCCGCCGTACCTTTTATCGGTGCGCAGTTTGCCGTAGATGACTGCGCCGCGCAGACAGGTGAGCACCATATAGTAGCCTGCGAAAAAGCCGTGCCACGCCGAATGGAGCACCAGCCCTGCCACGGCGAGGTACAGGCCATATACGGCACATACGGCAAGCCCCGCAAGCGAAAATGCAAACGTGCGGAAACCGTAGTCGGCCGCAAGGCGTAAAGTAAGCTCGTGCCGCGCCACGAACGCGCGCACATGTTCGCGCGCGGGCCGCACCGAAACGCATATGCAGTATATCAGCAGCGCAAGCATTGCCGCATACAGCGCGTACGAAATGGGGTTTGCGCCGTTTACGAACACGGCAAGCAGCACGCTTGCCAAGGCGAAAAACAGCAGGGCGCCGTAAAACGCCCATATCCATTTGCCGGGGCGTCTTATGAAGTTTTTGAACTTTTGCCAGCGCGTCAAAGCCGCCCTCCTGCACAAAAAATACTATTGCCCGCCATATATGCGCCAATCAACGCGGCAAAAATCAGCCGACGACGCCCTTTAAACGCACGGTGAACAGCGAACCTTCGCCCGGCATGCTGCTTACGGATATCTCCCCGCCCAGCATATCTATGGCGCGCTTTACCATGGCCAGCCCCAGCCCGTTGCCCTCGGCTGCGTGCGAGGTGTCGCCCTGATAGAATTTATCGAATATATGCGCGCCCGTTTCGGCGCTCATGCCGCACCCTTCGTCCCGCACGCCGAACAGGGCGCAGTCGCCCTGCCTTTTGAAGGAAACGTACACGGTGCCGCCCCTTTCGCTGAATTTTACGGCGTTGGATATCAGGTTGTTGAATATTATTTCAAGCAGGCCCTCATCCGAAATCAGAGTCATGTCGTCTATGTCGCAGTCGGGCTGCAAGTCCTTTTCGTCCATCTTTGCCTCGAAGGCGAGCACGCAGTCGCGCACGAGTTCGCCGCCCTCTATCCGCTGCTTTTCGGGCAGAATGGAGTTGTTTTCCATTTTGCTCAGCTTTAAGATATCGGTGACGAGCGCCGTGAGCCTGCGCGAGGCGGCCACGAGCACGCCGGCATACTTTTTGCGCTCCTCCCCGTCCGCGGCAGAGAGCAGCGCCCCCGCATAGCTCTGTATCACAGCGAGCGGCGTTTTTATTTCATGCGAGACGTTTGCCATAAAGTCCGAGCGCAACATCTCTGTTTCTGAGAGCTGTTTTGCCAGCCTGTTCACGTTTTCGCCTATCAGGTCAAATTCGTCGTAGTTGCCCCATATGTGGCGGGGTTTTAAGTTTATATCAAAGTCGCCGCGCGCCATTTTCTGCGTTGCGGCAAGTATTTCGCGCACGGGTTTTTCCGCTACCCTGCGCCGCCATGCCGCCGCCGTGAGCGCCAGCGCCACCGAAAGCACCACAAGTATGGCAGCCGTGCACAGCGACGCCGTAAGCGTACTGCCGGAAGCCCGGAGTATGAGAAGGTATGAAAGTATTGAAACTGTGGCGATGACCGCCACGCCTATAAAGTATACCGCATAGCTTAAAAAGCTGAACCGGCTGCGCTGGGCGCCCCTGCCGTAGTCCCCTTCCGCGTGGGGACGGCCGCGCGTGCCCTGCCTGCGCGCCCTCACTTTAATACCGCCTTGTAGCCCAGCCCGTGAACGGTGACTATTTCAAACCCGTTGCAGGCGGCAGTCTTTTCGCGCAGTTTTGCCATGTATACGTCTACCGTGCGCGAGGTGGCGGCGCTGTCGTATTCCCACAAGTCCTCCATCAGCTTTGCGCGCGTGAACGTCTTTTTGGGGAAGGAAAGAAGGCGGAAAAGGATGTCGAATTCGCGCACGGTGAGCGGAAGTTCCTCGCCGTCCAAGTAGGCGGTGTGCTCCTCCTCGTCCATTACAAGGTTGCCAAGCTCCAGCTTTTTGCTGCGGCTGATGTTCGCCCTGCGAAGCAGCGCCTGCACGCGCAGGAGCAGCTCCTCCGTTTCAAAGGGCTTTACAAGGTAGTCGTCTATCCCCAGGCGGTAGCCGCGCTGTTTTGAGGGCATATCCGAAAGCGCCGTCATGAACAGCACGGGCACGGTTTTATCGCTGGTGCGGACGGCCGCGGCAAGCGCAAAGCCGTCGGCATGCGGCATCATTATGTCGCTTATTATCATATCGAAGTGCTTTTCGGCCAGCTTTTCAAGCGCCTCGGCACCGTCTGCACAGCCCGTGGCGGCATAGCCCGCCGAATCGAGGCAGGCGCACACCAGCCTGTTGAGGTTTACGTCGTCTTCAGCCACAAGTATGTTTACCATAACCGCCTCCTGTTGCGGCATACCACAATACCGCGCGCACCTGCACGCCCGCCATGCGGCGGACGTTTATCACACTTTTGTTTTAAGTATACCGCCCATTTGCTAATAAATTGTTAAATCGGGCAGATCATTCAAACCTTTTTAAAAATTTATTGAATTTGAACAGGTTTACGCCGGCAACGCACGCGCACGCCACGGCCGCGGCGCCCAGCACGCCCGTTATTGCCCAGAATGCGGCGGGGTTGCCCGTTATTAAGCCCGCGCTGCGCGCGATTATTATAAAGAACATAAGCGCCACAAAGCACGCGCTGAAGGCTATTACAAACCCGCGCGTGAGCTTTGTTTTGTATGTGACATATTTTTTTATGCACTCGGCCACTTCGGCCTCCCTGCCCTTGGGAATGGTGTGCTTGGTTAGTTTTGTAACTTCTTTAAAGGTCATATAACCTCCCCTGTCTGCGCTCTGCCGCGCCGTAAAAGCGGCGTTTTATAAAGCGTGCATGGCCGTTATTGTCATTTTTACTAATGGAAAAGCCCGCATGAAGAAATCTCTGCCACGCTCCATGCCTCTTGTGCAAAGGAAAATTGCACTTTTTTTGAGATTTCTCCGCTCGCTATCGCTCGGTCGAAATGACAACAAATCACAATATCAATTGAAGCAAAACGCCGTTCATGATCCCGCAAAGCGGCGTTTTATAAAGCCCGCATTGCCGCTACTGTCATTTCGACCGAAGCACACAAAAGTGTGCGGAGCGGAGAAATCTCTGTCGCGGCTATTTTAAAAACATTCTTAAAAGCTTTTCTTTGGATTCCGAATAGGGCTGATACCTTACCGACATATCGAAGAATGTCGCCTTGTCCACAATCGACTTTTTGTGCGTAAAGCAATCGAAGCCCTCCCTGCCGTGGTAGGCGCCCATGCCGCTTGCGCCCACGCCGCCGAAGCCCATTGCCGAGGTTGCAAGATGGATTATGGTGTCGTTTACGCAGCCGCCGCCAAAGGCGCAGCGCTCGGTTACCGCCTTTATAAACTTTTTATCTTCCGAAAACACATACAGCGCCAGCGGATGGGGGTGTGCGTTTATATCGGATATAAGCTCGTCCACGCCATCAAAGGTGAGCACAGGCATTACGGGGCCGAAGATCTCCTCACCCATAACCGCGTCGCTGCGGGTGACGCCGTCCATCACGGTGGGCTCTATGCGCAGGCCGGCTTCGTCGCGCCCGCCGCCGAAAACCACCTTTTTATCGTCTATAAGGCCGCATATCCTGTCGAAGTGCTTTTTGTTGACTATTTTGCCGTATGCGGCGTTTTCCAGCGGGAACTGCCCGAACTGCGCCTCTATCTGCTTTTTCACCTCGGCGATAAATTTCTCCTTTACCGAGGAGTGCACCATCACATAGTCCGGCGCCACGCACGTCTGTCCGCAATTTAAATACTTACCGAATACTATGCGCTTTGCGGCGAGCGGTATGTTGGCGGTTTTATCCACTATGCAGGGGCTTTTTCCACCCAGTTCCAGTGTGACGGGGATAAGCCTTTCTGCGGCGCGGCGCATGACCTCTTTGCCGACGGCAACGCTGCCCGTGAAGAATATCTTATCGAAGGGCATATCCAAAAGGGCGGAATTTTCCGCCCTGCCGCCAAGCACGGTGGTTGCAAGCTCGGGCGGGAATGCCTCGGCTATCACCTCGGCAAGCACGGCGCTTGTGGCGGGAGAATATGCCGAAGGCTTTACTATTACCGTGTTGCCCGCGGCTATGGCGTCTGCAAGCGGCTCCATTGCAAGCATGAACGGGTAGTTCCACGGGCTCATTACAAGCACGCACCCGTAAGGCGAACTTTTTACGTAGCTTCTGGCAACGTACTGCGACATGGGCGTGGGAACGCGCCTGTCGCGCGCAAAGCGGCACACGTGTTTTATCATGTACGATATCTCCGAAAGGGTCATGCCCACTTCGCACATGTAGCTTTCAAACCCGCCCTTGCCAAGGTCGGCTTTAAGCGCCTCGTTTATGTCGCGTTCACGCGCACATATCACCGATTTAAGCCTTTTAAGGGCGGCTATGCGCGCCTTTACGGGCAGCGTTGCGCCCGTGGAGAAATACTCCTTCTGTTTTTGCAATAAATCTGCCATATTGCCGCCCCTTTTTATCTGTGCGGCGTCTTTTTCAGCATCAAAATTATTCTTTGATTCTTCCTGCATATCATAACTCCATAATATCGGAACGCATGTTCAACGCCGCCACAGAAAAAACTGCGCGGCCGCGCGAACATGGCCTGCATAAAATATTGTGAACGCAAGCACCGTGCAATATTCGGCATACAGCATGCTCCGCGCGATAATCTCACCGCCTGCCCGCAAAAATACGCAGCCTCCGCGTTGCCCAGCAAAGTGCCGAGGCTTACATTAAATTCTATACAAAAACGGTGCGCATGTCAACCCCGCCGGCAGGCATCATGTGCGGAAAACCGCGCCACGTAAGCGCACCGCCGCACACTCACACAGGCACTTTGCCCGACGTATACGGTTTTAAAATAAGCGGGACGCCCGCGGCGTCCCGCCTTACCGATAACATATTCATACCGGCCCGCACCTTTATATGCCGGCCGCATTTTTACCGTTGCCGCCATCGGCCCCTGAGCGCAACGCGGAATAGACGCACGCGGCAGCGGTGCACGCAGCGTCAAGGATCATACATATACCCATAAAGGTCATAAGTATTCCCGTTGTGGCAAAAGGATTAAATATTATAACAACGCCCAACACGGCAAATATTCCGCCCGCAACAACGCCCGGCAGCCACATTGCGCCACTGTCGCTCCTGTGCAGCGCCAGGCTTTCAGTAATCTTGAACACACTGTCTATTATGAGCAACAGCCCGAGAAAAACCGTTACAAGCTCGGCGATAAAAGCGGGAGAAATAATCAGAAGAATGCCCGTAGCGATCACTACCACGCTGAGCACTATGTCTACGACCAGCGCCCTGCCGCCGGCCCTGGCGCACAGCACAATGCGCGCAACGCCCCATATTACGGTAGCCGCGCCCGCAACATAGCATACAACCTTTAACAGGCGCTCGGAAAATACAACGAGCAATATGCCCATAACCAACATGACAAGCGCCACCGCCGCAGCCTGAATATCGAGGTTTGAAAGGAATTTTTTGAACTTTTTCATATTGCCCCGTCCACCCGAGAATTATTGCCATTCGGCCGATGCCGCATGAAATAAAGCCATATTTATATATACCCCGACAGGCGCCCGCCAAACGCAGCGGGCGATATTTAAGGGCGCCTTATGTCCTGCTCACACGCCTTGAAGCTATTGCGCGGTAGATAAACGATATTGCAAGCAGAATCAGCGCTATTACAAGGAATATGCAGAAGAAGAACAGCAGAAATGCGCCGCAGGCAAGCACGCCGCCCGTGAAAGATGCAAGCAGCGAACCATTGATTATAACAAGCACCGCATCCGCTATCAGCAGCACGAACAGGAAGGCAAGTATGCCCGAAAGAGCGCCCTTTATATCCTCCCTGCTGAGCGTCATGTGCAGGGCGATAAAGCTGCCGACAAGCAGGAACACCCACCACTGCCACGTTACGATATAGCTGAACATATGCCCGAAAGCGGCAAATATATGCCCGAGCGCGCCAAACACGTCCTCGGCGAAATCTGCGGCGGAAATTTCCGCCCACACCGAAGAGAACAGGCCGGGCAACAGCAGGTACAGAAGCCCCGCAAGTATGAGCGCGCCGACGAGCACGGGCGCAACGCCTATAAAAAAGCAGCCTACCTTCTGGTACAGGTTCTTGGGGTTGTAGGAATGGCGCACATAGCCGAGGGTACCGTCTGACGAGTTTATCTGAAACAGCTTTATATCGGTTATCTTGTGCCCGAATATAAGGCACATAAGCGCGTGCGAGCCCTCGTGCACGGGCGTGCCTATAAAGCCCGTTATATAGCACACCGCCCTGCCGCGGCTGCCGAAGTTGCGGTAGAACGCGCCGTTGCACAGCGCTATTATTTTGCCGAACAAGAGTATCAGCCCCAGCGTAAAGGCAGCCTGAAGTATAAAATTCAAAACAAAATTGCCAAAATTCATAACTTTCACCGTTCACAAAAGCGCATTGATTGCGGCATATATGCCGCCCTGTTTTACACGGCACGCGCCTTACGGCCTTATTGCCACTTTATACACGCCGCCCTTTCCGCCTTCGAACAGTTTGTAGCCTTCGGCTATTTCCGAAAGGGGAAATGTGTGCGTTATCAGCGGCGATACGTCTATTCTGCCGCAGCGGATAAGCTCCAGTATTGCGGCGCAGTCGCAGCCGTCCACACCGCCCGTTTTGAATGTGAGGTTTTTGCCATACATATCGGGCAGGGGAAGGGTAATCGCCTGTTCGTACAGCGCGGCCACCACCACAACAGCGTTGGGCCTTGCGCACCGCCATGCCATGGCAAAGCTTTCCGCCGTACCGCCGCACTCCAGCACCCTGTCTGCACCGCCGCGCGGCAGCGAGGAAGTGAGACAGGCAAGCTCTTCCGGCGCAACGCACAGTGCATCCGGCATAAACTTTTTTGCAAATTCGCGCCTTTCGGGGCGGGATTCGCATATTATTATGCGCGCGGGGCTTTTAAGGCGCGCGCACGCCGCCGCACACAGTCCGACAGGCCCGCCGCCTATTATAACGAATGTATCGCCCGGCTGAGTTTCGGCTATTTTTACCGCCCAATAGCCCGTTGCAAGCACGTCGCCCACAAGAAGCGCGGCGGTATCCGTCACGCCGTCGGGGATTTTTGTAAGCCCCGTATCGGCGAAGGGCACGCGCACATACTCCGCCTGTCCGCCGTCTATACGGCACCCGAGCGCCCAGCCGCCGTTTTTATCGGTACAGTTATTAACATATCCCTGTCTGCAGAACCAACAATCTCCGCAGAACGTTTCAACATTTACGCATACCCTGTCGCCCGCGCGCACGTTTTTTACCGCGGAACCTGCACTTTCCACCACGCCGACCATTTCGTGCCCGACGGTGATGCCCGGCACGGCGCGGGGAACGGCTCCGCGCTTTATGTGCAGGTCGCTTGTGCATATGCTGGCAAGTGTTACCTTTACCAATGCGTCGCGCGGGGAAAGTATCTGCGGCACGGGCTTGTGCTCAAGCCTGAAACAACCCTTTTTTACATAAGTATACGCAAGCATGATATTCCCCCTCTCTCTGCTGCCGGCGCGCACGGCGCGTGCACGCGGGCCTTTTATACTTCAATATAATTTTAAGATGCGCGCGGTGAACTGTCAACACCTTTTGTAAAATTATTGTGTGAAAAAATGCCGTAATGTGCCCGAAGGGCGGCGGGCACACGCCCGCCGCCCTTTATTTTTGCAATTGAACGGCACATATGCCGCATTTAACGCCTGCCGATACACGCGCAGGAATTATTCGCCGAGCGGCACTATGTCGCGGTAGAGAACGGTAAATTTGTCGCTCAGGCGGGCATCCATATGAAAGTGCCCGAAGTACCAGTGCCTGAAATTTACAATATCTTCAAAATACGCAAGCATCTGATTTTCGGGGTACCTGCCAGGCTGGAACGAGCGGGTGCGCAGCGGCGGATACATAAGCGCCCTTTCGCCGCAGGAATGGGTGATTATGTAATCTACGCTGTTGCCGTGCGCGGCCAGATTTGCTATCGCCTCGTCCAGCTCCTCGTGCGAGGGCATCTCGCGCGGCCACCACGTAAGCCCCGCCACGCGCATGGCCCTGTCTGTGCTGGTGGCTCCGCCGAACGTGAAGATCTTTTTGCCCTCCAGCACGTACACCTGCCCGCGCATGAGGTGAATGATATTCGGCCTTATCATCTGCACCTTGCCGCCGTGCCACATGCTGACGGGGAAGCTGTCCAACAGGTCGAAGTTTTCGTGATTGCCGTCTACGAACAGCACGGTGAACGGCAGCTGTTCATAGGGCTTCAAGTCCTCATCAAGGCTGCCGCGCCACCACACAGCGCCAAAGTCGCCCGCCACTATAACGTGATCATCGCGGGTAAAGCCCTCTTCGCGCCAACCGAAGTATTTAAGTTTGTCAAAGTCGTGCATGCCGTGCGTATCGCCCGTCACCCATATCATCTTTTATTGCCCCCCTTCCCGTCCGCGCGGCAGATTTGCACGGCTGCCCCGCTTTAAAGGCGAGTTCATTTTATTCCCTTACAGTATACAATTATACGCCGCCGCAACGCAAAAGGCAAAGGTAGCACGCCGCGTTTTTTGCAAGCTCCCTGCATATGCTGCAGAAAAATTACACAATTTGTCCGCTTGCCGCCGCGGCCGCATGTTATCATATTTAATACACCCGCATGCAACGGCGCCTGCGGGCATTAATTACGGTCAGGAGGAATAAATAATGGCTACTTACGCTTACGGGCGCGTATCCGCCCGCGACCAGAGCCTTTTGCGGCAGCTTGAGGCCTTTGCCGAGTACGGAGTTCCGCAAAAAAACATATACTGCGACAAAAAGACGGGCAAGAACTTTGAAAGAAAGAACTATTGCCGGCTGATAAAGCGGCTGCACAGCGGCGACCTGCTGGTGATAAAGTCTATAGACCGATTGGGCCGCAACTATAGCATGATAATTGAGGAATGGAGCAGGATAACGCGCAAGATACGGGCGGACATACTTGTGCTGGATATGCCGCTTTTGGACACGCGCGACAAGGCCGATACGCTGCTTGGCAAGTTCATTTCAGACATAGTGCTGCAGGTGCTTTCCTTCGTGGCGGAGAATGAACGCGATAACATACGCATACGCCAGGCCGAAGGCATTGCGGCGGCAAAGAAAAAGGGCGTGCGGTTCGGCAGGCCGCCCAAGATATACACCAAGGAATTTCTGGCGGTAGCCGAAAGCTACGCCAAAAAACAGATAAAGCTTGCCGATGCGCTGTGCGCCACGCACATGACCGCGAGCAACTTTTTTTACCACCTGCACCGAGCAAGCGAACTCTCCGTGCTGTCTGCGCCGATAAAATAAAACGCCCCTCCGCACGACGCGGAACTTTTTAAAGGCTCAAGCCACACAATAAGCAAGCCGGCATAGGACAAGCCGCAACCCCAAAGAAACGCGGTTATGCGGTTTACAGGCGATTAATTCAGATCGTCAATAATTTTGCCCCTGCCGCGGCGGACGAACAAACCCCGCGCCCTTCAGCTTTTCAAAAAGCAGATAGCCGCTTAAAAAAGGAAATCAGGCATAATTTTGCTTTGTTAAAACAGAAAGGGCAGACTTGTTTTACAAAGTACAGCTTTTTGCCATACGCCATAAAACACTGTCTGCCCCGCTTTCTTTATCCTCGCTTTCGGGATTGTGATTCCGGTCGGCTGATATTCTATTTATCTTAGCTTATCAATATATTGGAAGTTTTTTATTAAGATTGCTAGCCTGGTATGTGGTAAATATAAAAAAGTATATCTACACTGCTTATGTATTTCAGTTCTAACATCTGTACCCATTATATCAAGTTTAATTAACTTACCAGTATCTTCATCTTTTACTATAGGATAAATCTCGCAGAACAACGTTTTCTATTTCCAATAAACAAAACCTATCACCATGCAAACTATTCAGGGATTTTTTATGCAATAAGCGTGGTGCAATATTTGATGTTGCACCACGCTTTCAACTTATCTATTTGCTTTTTTTTGTTTTGGGCGAAGAATAAAAAACGCCCAAACCCCAAAACCTATTACAACGGCAAAATCTATAGCTACAAGCACAGGCCCCCACCATGCAAAAACCGCAGGTTTTACCGTAGGTTCAAAATTACAGGCGTTCCACGTATCAACAATAGTATACAGAATGTTATGCGCCGCGATCCTGGCACAACTCATATCAGTGCTGTCTGTTGTTTTCAGCGCGCCCTGCATTGATGCATTAAGCCACAAATCATTTCCTGCACGCACACCCTGGCGCACATCCATGCCGCCCAAATCGCCGGGTTTAGCACAATAGTCGGTTATAACCGACCCCTGAAATCCCCATTCTTCGCGCAATATCTGTACGTTGAGCGCATAATTTGCGCCTGCCCAAACACAGCCGATGCGGTTAAACGCCGTCATTACAGCATTCGCGCCTCCCTCTTTAACTGCTATTTCAAATGGTTTAAGATAATTTTCACGGAAGTTCTGTTCGGTAAACCATGTGTTTACCTTAAGGGGATTGGGGCCCATTTCGCTTGCCGCAAAATGTTTGAGGTAGCAATAAAGCCCTTCCGATTTTGCACCTGATATAACGTTTGCCGCCATTTTGCCGCTTAAAACGGCATCTTCAGAGTAATATTCATAATTGCGCGCCGCATATGCCGACCTGTGTAGATTTACCCCTGGCGCATACCAACCTTTAAGATTTGTAACGCGCGCCTGATCGCCCATAGACTGCCCCATACGGTACATCAGTTCCCGGTTCCACGAACAACCCAAAGTAGTTTCACTGGGAAACGCCGTCCACGTTTCTTTATCCGTTTCGCCACTCCAGTTACCCGTAAGCGAGTTTGCATTGAACCCTGCCGGGCCGTCATAATCGGCGAATTTAGGCTTACCTATAGATTCAACGGCCTCTGTGTGAAATCCGCCGAATTCAACAAGCGATTTCAACTCATCAAGGTTCATCTGGTTCAAAAGAAGATCCCACTTATCGCTGTTATAATCGGCAAGCGCCTTCATAAGCTCTTCATCAAACACGAGTTTTTCGCCACTTTTTAAAGATTTGTTGCCGTTAAGTTGTTTAAGCGTAGCGTTTTTATAGATATATTGCTTGTTCCCGCTTTCATCATTGCCGTTGCTTATCATTATTTTTGTAAGCCGCAAGTTGTTTTCCTGTTCAGTTACGGGCATCTTATCTGTATTGTATACAGAATTGAACGCTTTTGACGCACTTTCTATTTCCGACTTATCGGTAGGGTCGGCAGCCCTTTCCGCGGGAAAAGTGCCTTCAAAGTCGGCGCGGGTAAGATATTTCTGGGTTATGCCAACCGTACTGCCATCGGTAGGTACGTTCATGTAAGCGCTTTCGCCAGTAAAACGGTTTTCAACAGTATTGCCGCTGACAGGATCTTTGCTGAATATTATGTCCTTGTCAACCACATATTCTGAAGTAACGTAATTGCCTTTAGCCAACGTATGCGAATCTGTGCGCAACTGCAACGAATAAGTTCCTTCCTCTAAGATGTATGCGCCTTTCCCGCCGTTGGCATAAATGCTGTAAGACGCCATATCATACGACGAAAATGAAAGTTGCACGTCCTGATATCCGCCCGGCTCAATTTCGTCCGTCTTTACAAAATCAACAAGATTTACCTCTGCCTTTTCTATGCCGCTTTCTTTATAATAAGGCGGAATATAGTAAAGCTCAACCACGTCTTTGCCCGTCACGGCACCATTGTTTGTAACGCGGACGGTAAAAGTTACCTTGCTGTTTTGTTGCAGAAAGCCGCCGTTTTCTATAGTTGTATCAGTTATCTGCCAGCTGAAATCAGTATAAGACAAACCGTATCCGAAAGGATACTGCACAACACCTTTATAACCTTTGCCGTAAATATTATCAACATTTTTAAAATAGCCTTCGGCATCGGCAGTTTCGTACCATTTGTATCCTATATAAATATCCTCGCTGTATTGCAGATGACCTTTGCCGGTATACTGTTCTGCAGCATATGTATTGGCATATGCGGGGTCGTACTGCGGTGAATAAACATAAGTATCGGTAAGCTTGCCGGAGGGGTTTACCTCGCCGCTTAAAACCATACCGACCGCCCTTGCCGCAGATTGGCCTGTAAACCCGATGCTGAGTGCGGCATCAATATTTTCATCCTCAAGGAACCCCGCGTGCATCGCATTGCCCGTATTCAATATAACAATTACTTTGCCGTCGGCAAATGTAGTTTTAATCTGTTTAAGCAGCCGCTCTTCTTCCTTTGAAATATCAAGGTATGTTCTGCTTTTGTCGTCCGCCTGTTCTTTAGGTATTTCGCCTATATTTTCACCGCCGTTGCGGCTTATTACCATAATGGCAACATCTGACTGCCGCCTTGCCTCCGCCATTTTAGCATTTACCTTTTCAAAAGATGGCTCTGCCAGATTATAGGCATTATCTTTTTTTGTTCCACGCTCGAAATCAAAATTTTCATACACGGAAGCAAGATCCTTGTTATAGGTAAATCCGCTTTCTTCAAGGGCCTGCGTAAGAGTAACCTGCCTTGATGGGGAAATTGTGGAAGAACCGCTTCCTACGCCCTTCATCATAAATCCCTGATCATAAGCACCGATGCCGAAAAGATTTACCGTGCGTTCCTTTTTGTTAGCCATATCCAAAGGCAAAGCATTATTTTCATTGCGGAGCAAAACAACGCTTTCCTTGCCCATTTCCACGCACAACTCGTCACCTTCTTTAAGCACGCGTTGCAATTCAGCATCGTCCGCGCTGAAATTATCGCCCGTCCCCGCCAAAACCGACGTAATGGGTTGTTTATATATATAAGCAAAAATATTGCCTATTATCAACGCAACCAATATAACGCCCATAACAAAAAAACATATAATTTTTTTTGCTGTACCGTATTTCATTATTGAAACATACTCCTGTAGTTATAAATAAGTTACGGGATCCACACCTTTCAGTTCAGCCTCCCCATACCCGAGATAGTTGAGTAAAGCCATGCAACTGTCTGCCGCTATTTCAGTTAATCCCGCGCCGTTGTAATGAACAAGCCCATACCTGTCGCCAAGCATATAGTCGGGGCGCTTGTTATGATAATTCATCGCTTTTACATTGATCATTATAATATCATCGTTTTCACGGGCAAGTTCGGCTTTTGCCGTTGCAATCCTTGCAACGTCCTCTTCCGAAGTAAGCTCTACCGTTCCGTCATTTATACTTTTCACATCCAATCCCGTCTGCAAAAGAGCACCAAAGGAAAAACCGAATTCAGACTTAAGAGCGTTATGAAAACTTAAATAGCGGCTTTTATAATCTTGGCACGAAGTAGACAAAGTATCTGTTTCGCCCTGAAACATCACGTAAAAACAGCGACCGACTTTGTAGCGCCTGCTTTTGTTAAGATAATTAAGGCACGCCCTGTATTTTGCAACTATGCTGTTGTACATCGGCTGATTTTCAACAAAAAAGGAAATTCCCCTTCCTCCGTGGGCGGCATGCACCGCCACTATTCTGCGACCCGTTGCCCGCACATATTCAAGGCAGAACTTGGGGACTATACTTGACCCGGAAGAAATTTCAAGCTGACCGTCGCCATCGCCGAATGTTTCGCCCACAGGATTTTTTAATTCGGAAAGATGATTATCTGCGTATTTGTATTTGTATTCATACGCGTACCCTTTAGGAATTTCGACTTCTCTGATCTCCGTTTCCCTGCCAACCATATTCGACTGGCCGGTAAAAAGAACCACATCAACCTCTTGCCGCTGTGTATTGCAGGCAACGAAACACAGACACGCAAGCGCGACTGACATGCATGCAAGAAACAAGGCCATGCCTTTTATGCATTTTCTAATATACACATTATTCACCGATTACTAATATAAAAATGTACGCGACAGCACATTCAGTATATCTTTGAAAGACTTTGTCTGAAAAGCCATTGCATGAGCCATTGCGTCTGCATTTAGTCCGCCCGGATAAAAGGATTCCTGCCGGCCAGGGGGCAGCCCCGCAAAGCATTCCGCATTGCGCGCAGGCACGACTGTAATGCACAAATTTTTTAATTTAATTTTTTGTTTTTTTTTGCTTTAAATTTTTTATATTTTAACCATTGTAAACTGAACTTATATTAAGTTTGACATAAATGTTGTGTTGTGATTTGCTTTCAAATTAGTATCTTTGAACCATTGGAAACAGC
>ERZ1090869.644-NODE-644-length-17960-cov-7.657191_pt1 | contig 17960 bp, 13 predicted proteins | sample MGYA00478474_ERZ1090869 | MGnify/ENA primary metagenome ERZ1090869 (study PRJEB33644, sample SAMEA5815748) | chicken gut metagenome | biome: Chicken; feature: Gastrointestinal Tract; material: Caecum | place: Ireland | collected 2019-01-01 | study: A study of the... | reverse complement strand
ATCTCATCGTTGAGGGCGAACACGCCGCCTTTTTTCAGCACCCGCAGGGTCTCCAGCAGCAGCGCCCGTTTATCCGAACCCATGATGTTGTGATAGACATAGTTGCTCACCACGGCGTCGAAACTCTTGTCCGGGAAGTCCAGCTTGTTGGCGTCCCCATGCTGGAACCGGCACCGGGCGGCTACACCTTCGCTTGCGGCGTTTTTCTCGCACATAGTCTGGTTGTAGCCGAAGTCTGCGCCCCAATAGTCAATGCCCGTTACTTTTGCCTCCGGCCACATCAGGGCCGCCCGGATGGACAATGGCCCGGAGCCGCAGCCTACTTCCAGAAGCTGCCCTTGCCCGTCAAAATCCAGATGAGAGAGGACGATTTGGTGGACCTGCTCCATCATGCCGCCGCCCCCAAAGGCATACTGCCGCCGTATCCAGGCGCACCACAGGAGCAGCGCCAGCAGAATCACTGCGGCAATCACGAACACCACACCAAGCGCCGTGATAGCGTAATGGTTGGCGTAGTGCTTTCCGCTGGAGGCCATATAGGCTGACAGCCGGTTGATGTAGTCCTCGTATTGGCCGGGATATGTCGATTGCAGATCGGCCAATTCACTGTCCAAAAGAAAAACATTCTGGTACTGCCCAAAACAGCGGTGGGCGTTCTCCCTCCTGCTATTCTGACTGGAATCTGTTTTCTTCTTCTCTTTCTTAACTTATGGGCAAATTTTGCCCCATACAAGGGGAAGATTCCCGCCCATCCATTGGGCAGAACTTGCCCTCTGGACGGGAAGAAAGCTGCACCTCATCGGGCAGTTGCAGGAAAATACGGTTTGCCCGGTTCCAGCCCTGCCGGACGCGGGTGATGAGGCCCGCGTTTTCCAGCTCAGCCAGCGCAGCCTTGACCGTCCGCTCGTTCCGGTTCAGGTCGTTCGCCATCTGGCGAATGGTGTAAATCACATAGACATCCCCCATTCTCCGACACCCAGCCGGATTTCTGGGAGAGTTGTGTGCGTCTCAGCAGCAGGGCATAGAGCAGTTTGGCGTTAATTGAGTATTCATCCCGAAGGATAAACCGAGGCAACGGCACGAAAGGCGGCAGCGGGGTGTTGGTTTTGTAGTAGATGGTGCATCAATCGCCATCTTACGAAGATATGCGCCCATGTTTTTGGTACCGAGCTGCGTCATCTTGCTTTGGATGAGTTGTCGCTCCTGCTCGGTGACGCAGAACTCAATGCGGATCGGTCTTGTGCGTTCGCCCATGTTGGTATTCGCCTCCTTCAACCTACAACGGACATTTCAAGCGGAAAACTTGGTATTGTACGAAAGATTTTTTTGACATAAAAACTGCCTTCACTTTACAACGGACAGATTTGAGCAAAAACTTGGTACCTGCTCAAAAAAACCTCTCACTTTACAACGGACAATATTTTATGGATTGGGGGGATCTCCAAAAAATCTTTTCAATTTACAACGGACATTTTCTCCGAGAAAAACAAGGGTCTGATGAAAAAAAGTGAAAATAAAAAATGCTCCCGGCTTTGGAAAAAGTGGAAGCATGGTGTGCTGTGCATATGAGATTTTAGAGTGCAGCAAGCACAGCCGCTGTCCGTACACAGCGGCGAAATGAGCGTTCCGGCCTGTCGGCCAGTCTGCTCATTTGTTCTTGTTGGGAGCACCCAAACCCCTTATATAGCTGAACAAAAACAGTGCGATGATTTAGCGGCTTTATATTGATTTCATTCGCTAATCGGATTATAATATATACTGTAATTTTATGTCTGACTGATGATAGGAGCAGTGGTGATGAAATATTTATCCGTCCCACAGACCGCCGAGCGCTGGGGCATTACACCCCGGCGTATACAAATTCTGTGTAGTGAAGATCGCATACCAGGCGCTGTGAAAATTGGCAATCGCTGGGCAATACCTGATGATGAGCCGAAGCCCGCTGACGCGAGGATAAAAAGTGGGAAATACATCAAGAACCGCCATAAAATGCAGGACCGGAGAAAGCGTAGAGGCTTTAGTCCTTCCCATACGGGAAAGGTCTTTTGCGACAACAGCAACAAGGCGTAGGTCAAGCCCAATTCCGAATATCTTGACCGGGAGGAAGTTATGAACGATACAGAACAGAGAGCAGCGGCCAAACAGTTTGCGTTGGACTGGCAGGGGCGCGGCGACGAGAAGCAGGAGACCCAGGCATTTTGGCTTGCGCTCCTGCAAAAGATTTTTGGCGTAGAAGAACCGGAGAAGTACATTAGTTTTGAGCGGCGCGTCGAGGTGGACGACCCCAAAACCGGGAAAAGCACCACCAAATTCATTGACGGGTACATTTCCCAGACGCGGGTGCTGATCGAGCAGAAAGGGCAGGATGTTGATCTGCGGAAGGGGTACCGTCAGTCCGATGGTTCCCTGCTTTCGCCTTATCAGCAGGCCCGCCGGTATGGCGGTTACCTGCCACAGTCTGAGCAGCCTCGGTGGATCATCGTCTGCAATTTCAGGGAGTTCCATATCCACGATATGAACCGCCCCAACGACGAGCCGGAAGTGCTGCAACTGGCGGATTTGGAAAAAGAATATCACCGTTTGCAGTTTATCATCGACACCACCAGCGACCATATTAAAAAGGAAATGGACATCTCCTTGAAAGCTGGCGAGCTTGTCGGCGTGCTGTACGATGCGCTTCTGGAGCAGTATCAGAACCCGAACGACCCGGAAACTCTGAAAAGCCTGAACGCTCTGTGCGTCCGTCTGGTGTTCTGCCTGTATGCCGAGGACGCAGGGATTTTTGGCCGTCACCTGATGTTCCATGACTATCTCTCGGCCCATGAGCGGGAGGCCCGTCGCGCCCTGATCGATCTGTTCCGGGTGCTCGACCATAAGCCGGAAGAACGCGACCCCTATATGGATGACGATCTGGCGGCGTTCCCCTATGTCAATGGCGGCCTGTTTTCTGATGAAAACATCGTCATCCCGCGGCTCAGTGAGGAAATCGTCTCGCTGATCCTTCGCAGGGCAAGCGAGGATTTTGACTGGTCTGCCATCAGCCCGACGATTTTCGGCGCTGTTTTTGAAAGTACTTTGAACCCGGAGACCCGGCGCAGCGGTGGGATGCACTACACCAGCATCGAGAACATCCACAAGGTAATTGACCCGCTGTTTCTGGACGGGTTGAAAGCCGAGCTGGAAGAGATCCGAAAAATCCCGGTGGAGCGCACCCGCAAGCAGAAGTTGGAGGCGTTCCAGCAAAAGCTGGCCGGCCTGACCTTCCTCGACCCCGCCTGCGGCTCGGGAAACTTCCTGACGGAAACCTACCTGTCCCTGCGGCGGCTGGAAAATCAGGTCCTTGCCCTGCTGCATAACAACCAGATCGTATTTGATGTGGGAAACCCGATCCAGGTCTCCATCGGGCAGTTTTACGGTATCGAGATCAACGATTTTGCTGTGACCGTAGCCAAGACCGCCCTGTGGATCGCGGAGAGTCAGATGATGAAGGAAACCGAAGATGTCGTCCACATGAGCCTCGATTTTCTCCCGCTGAAATCCTATGCAAATATCGTTGAGGGAAACGCCCTGCGTTTGGACTGGGAGGATGTAGTGCCTAAGCACAAGCTGAATTACATCATGGGCAATCCGCCGTTTGTGGGAGCTCGCTTGATGGGCAGTGAGCAGAAAGATGATGTAAACCTGATTTTTGACGGCTGGAAAAATGCGGGTAATCTGGACTATGTGTGCTGCTGGTACAAGAAAGCGGCTGATTTCATGAACGGTACAGTTATTCGCAGCGCTCTTGTGTCCACAAATTCGGTATCACAGGGAGAGAGCGTAGCAAATTTGTGGAAGCCACTTTTTCAGGCGGGCGTTCACATTGACTTTGCACACCGGACTTTCCGCTGGGACAGCGAGGCCAAAATCAAGGCCCATGTGCATTGTGTTATCATTGGATTCAGCACTGCGCCAAATCCGGCACCCAAAGTGCTGTACACCAGTGACCGCAATCAGATTGTTCAGAATATCAATGGGTATCTGTTGGATGCTGAGGATGTGTTTGTGGAGAGCAGGAGCAAACCTCTTTGTAATGTTCCCAAGATTGGAATCGGAAATATGCCTCTTGATGGAGGAAATTATCTGTTTACGGAAGAAGAAAAAAAGGAGTTTTGCGCAAAAGAGCCTAAAGCTGAAAAGTGGTTTAGACCGTGGATTGGTTCACATGAGTTTATCAATCGCTATTTTCGATACTGCCTGTATCTAAAAGAATGTCCCCCAAATGAGTTGCGGGATATGCCAGAGTGCATAAAGCAAGTGAATGCTGTACGAGACTTTCGACTGTCAAGTACAAGGGCGAGCACAAAAAGATTGGCAGATTTCCCGTTATTGTTTGCAACAACGAACATACCACAAAACAATTATATTGTGATACCGAAAGTTTCTTCCGAGCGTAGGCGTTATGTCCCGATGGGATTGTTAGAGTCCAACATTTTAAGTAGTGACCTTGTTTTTATCGTTCCCAATACTACGCTCTACCATTTAGGTGTGTTGATCTCTAATGTTCACATGGCTTGGATGCGCGCAGTCTGTGGCCGTCTTAAAAGCGATTATCGTTATTCCAAGGACATCGTCTACAACAACTTCCCGTGGCCGACGCCTACCGACGCACAGAAAGCCAAAATCGAGCAGACCGCACAGGCCATACTGGATGCCCGCGCCCTCTACCCGGATGCCAGCCTGGCCGATCTCTATGATGAGCTGACCATGCCGCCGGAGCTGCGCACCGCCCACCAGCAGAATGACCGGGCTGTGATGCAGGCATACGGCTTCTCCGTCCGGGATACGACCGAAAGCACCTGCGTTGCCGCGCTGATGAAGATGTATCAGCAGATGACCGAGCAGAAGGGGTAATATGCTTTCAAAAAGAGCACTCTTTGTAGAGCGCTCTTTTTTGGCAACTTAACTTGACAAATTGGCAAGAATAGATTATACTATATACAGCTAAGGGAATTAGCATTGAAAGGAGCAATATCATGGGAAAGGACATGGGCTTGCGAATTGCTGAAACATTACGGAATCGCGGAATGACACAAAAAGAGTTGGCCGAACGCATCGGAGTAACGGAGGCTGTTGTGTCCAGATATATTTCTGGCGACAGGGAACCAAAACCCGAGATGTTAGCAAATATTGCTACCGCGCTCCATACGACTTCCGACTTTTTGCTTGGTATCGAAACGGAGGAATACAGCCATTCGCGGATTCGCCGAATGATTGCAAGAAATGCTGCCACGATGACGGAACAGGAAAAGCGTGAGCTGATCAACGCCCTGTTCGGAGAGGAGTAATTTTGGGGATTTCATTGTCACATACTCGCTATGAGGAAATCAAGCAAATCGTTGTCGATCTTTTTGTTCGGCATGGAGTATCTTGTGTGCCGGTAAATGGTTTTGAGCTGGCAACAAAAATGGGCGTCACAGTAGTGCCCCTATTCCGCCATTCCAGTATCAAAGCGATGGCTATTGTTCAAAAAAGCGAAGATGGGTTTTGCGTTGAAAAGAATTGCGGCGAATGGTTCATTTATTATAATGACCAGAAAGACTATGGACGCATCAACAACACGATTTTTCACGAAATCGGTCATATTGTTTTGAATCACAGTGAGGACAGTGAGTTTGCCGAAAAGAAAGTAAAATTCTTTGCAAAGTACGCGCTGGTTCCACCTGTTCTCGTCCATAAGCTGAGATTGAATAATCCACAGGATAGGGATTGCCGATACCGCATGTCTTGTGTTATACTTTTACTCATGAGGGACAGAGCTCCTTTTTTGGGTTTGTTGGTGTCGCAACTTAACTATACCCTATGAAGGCTCTGTCCTTCTACTTTTTTATTTGCTTTTACTTGCTCTTCTGTCCAATATGCATTGTAGCTCTACACCAAATGAAGGAAAAGAAAAACATTCAGGGATGACATTTCGCCGCAGGTACGCTATAATAAACGGGTGAAATTTGAAACAGAGAAGAGGGAGGAACGCAGTGACCACACAGATTTCCATAGTCGTTCCCTGCTACAATGAGGAGGCGGCCCTGCCGTATTTTTTCGAGGAGATCCGGCGCGTGGCAGAGCAGATGGAAAGGAGGGAGGACGGCCTTTCATTTGAATTTCTCTTTGTAGACGACGGCTCCCGCGATGGAACGCTCTCCCTGCTTCGCAGGTATGCAGAGGAAGATGCACGTGTGCGCTATCTGTCCTTTTCCCGGAACTTCGGGAAGGAAGCGGCCATGTATGCGGGACTGGAACGTGCACGGGGGGATTTTGTAGCTGTGATGGATGCCGATATGCAGGATCCGCCCGCTCTTCTACCTGAATTGTATGAGGCGCTCTGCGAGGAAGAATATGACTGCGCAGCCACGCGCCGTGTGACGCGAAAGGGGGAGCCTCCCATCCGCAGCTTCTTTGCCCGCCTATTTTACCGCCTGATCAACCACATTTCGGATACGGAGATCGTGGACGGGGCGCGCGACTTTCGTCTCATGAAGCGGAGAATGGTGGATGCCATCCTTTCCATGAAGGAAGTCAACCGCTTCTCAAAGGGTATTTTTGGTTGGGTAGGGTTTCGGACGAAATGGATTCCTTTTCAAAATGTTAAGCGTGTGGCAGGCGAGACGAAATGGTCCTTCTGGAAGCTGTTTCGCTATTCTGTGCAGGGAATTCTCGCGTTTTCCACCGCTCCTCTTGCCATTGCGTCGATTGTCGGTGTGTTGTCCTGTCTGGCAGCGTTTGTGATGACCATTATCATTGTGGCGAAAACACTGCTCTTCGGCGATCCGGTCGGCGGATGGCCGTCTCTGGTGTGTATCGTGCTGTTCCTGGGCGGCGTGCAGCTTTTTTGCATCGGCATCCTGGGGCAGTATCTGGCAAAGACGTATCTGGAAACAAAGCGCAGGCCAATCTACATTCTCAGGGAAGAGGGCGGCCGGGCCGGCGATGAAGAGTCATAAAAAGGAGGCCTGCGGATCGTTTCGATCCGCAGGCCTCCTGTCTTTCGGCTCAAGCCGGTTGAGAAATCAATCAGATGATGCCCTCAGCCATCATGGCATCGGCAACCTTCTGGAAGCCGGCAATATTCGCGCCGACCACATAGTTCTTCGGGAAGCCGTACTCTTCGGCAGCCTTGTCAGCCTGGTTGAAGATGTTGACCATGATGCCCTTCAGCTTTGCATCAACCTCTTCGAACGTCCAGGAGAGTCTCTGGCTGTTCTGGCTCATCTCGAGAGCGGAGGTGGCCACGCCGCCGGCGTTGCTCGCTTTGCCGGGTGCAAAGAGGACGTTGTTCTTCTGCAGATACTCCGTAGCCTCAATGGAGGTCGGCATGTTGGCGCCTTCCGCCACGGCCAGGACGCCGTTCGCAACAAGAGCCTTCGCATCGTCGATCAGCAGCTCGTTCTGCGTAGCGCAGGGCAGAGCCACATCGCACTTCACGGTCCAGACGCCCTTGCCCTCGTGATACTCGGAGTTCGGACGATACTTCTTGTATTCGGTCAGGCGGGCTCTCTTGACTTCCTTGATCTCCTTGATCGCCTTCAGGTCAATGCCTTCCGCGTCATAGATCCAGCCGGTGGAGTCGCTCATGGTCACAACCTTGGCACCCAGCTGCTGAGCTTTCTCGCAGGCATAGATGGCAACGTTGCCGGCGCCGGAGATGGCAACCGTCTTGCCGGCAATGTCAACGCCGTTCTTCTTCAGCATGGCCTCGGTGAAGTACAGCAGGCCATAGCCGGTCGCCTCGGTGCGGGCCAGGGAACCGCCGAACGTCAGGCCCTTGCCGGTGAGCACGCCCTCATAGGCGTTGCGAATGCGCTTATACTGGCCGAAAAGGTAGCCGATCTCGCGGCCGCCCACACCGATGTCACCGGCCGGCACGTCGGTGTCGGGGCCGATGTGGCGATACAGCTCTGTCATGAAGCTCTGGCAGAAAGCCATTACTTCACGATCGGACTTACCTTTCGGGTCAAAATCAGAACCACCCTTGCCGCCGCCGATCGGCAGGCCGGTCAGGGAATTCTTGAAGATCTGCTCAAAGCCCAGGAACTTGATGATACCCAGATTCACAGAGGGATGGAAACGCAGGCCGCCCTTGTAGGGGCCGATAGCGGAGTTGAACTGCACGCGGAAACCACGGTTCACCTGCACCTTGCCGTTGTCGTCAACCCACGGCACACGGAACATGATCTGGCGCTCAGGCTCAATCAGGCGCTCAAGAAGACCGGCCTTCTCATACTCGGGGTGCTTTTCAAACACAGCCTCCAGAGAATGGAGAACCTCGGTTACAGCTTGATGAAACTCCGGCTCACCCGGGTTTTTTGCAATAACTTTTTCCAACTGTTCGCTTACGTAGGACATGATTGCTTACCTCCTGCACAGAATTGACGCGTTACTGCATTGAAATCATATTCTGGGTAACAGCTTATCACAAAGAGCTCCGATTTTCAATAGAACGCTAAGAAAAAAATCCCTTAGCTTGCTTTTTTTGCAGGATATTTCATTTATTATTGCAAAACAGGTCAAAAAGGAACGTTTTGTTCCGCTGTTTCGAAAAAACGCAAACGTGCGGAATCCCGCGTCTCGCCTGCGAAAATGATTGACACCACCGCAAAAATATACTAGAATGAAAACGCATGTTAAGGCATGCGGCGTTGGCTTAACAAGGCGGTTTTTGATTCGCTTCGACCCCTTGTTATTTCTTTTTTACAGGAGGTCTTAAGTTTCATGGCCAAGTACACCAAGGAAGACATCCTTCGCATTCTCGAGGAAAACGATGTGAAATTCATTCGCCTGCAGTTCACCGATATTTTCGGCACGCTGAAGAATGTTGCCATTACGCGTAGCCAGGCGGGGAAAGCGCTGGATAACCAGTGCATGTTCGACGGTTCCTCCATTGAAGGCTTTGTGCGCATTGAGGAGTCCGACATGTATCTGCGGCCGGATCTCGACACGTTCTGCCTGCTGCCGTGGCATACGCAGCACGGAAAGATTGCGCGCCTGATCTGCGACGTATACAAAAAGAATGGAGAGCCGTTTGAGGGCGATCCGCGCTATATCCTGCGCAAAACGCTGCAGGAGGCGGCCGGCATGGGTTATACCTTTAATGTAGGCCCCGAGTGCGAATTTTTCCTCTTCAACACGGACGAACACGGCCACCCGACTACCGTCACACACGACACGGCCGGCTATTTTGACATGGGCCCCTCCGATCTGGGCGAGAGCTGCCGCCGTGAGATTTGCCTCACGCTGGAGGACATGGGCTTTGAGATTGAAGCCTCCCACCATGAGTGTGCCGTCGCACAGCACGAGATCGATTTCAAGTACAGCGACGCACTCAGCGCTGCAGACAATATTCTTACCTTTAAAATGGTGGTAAAATCCGCGGCGGATTCCCACGGTTTGTGTGCGACGTTCATGCCCAAGCCGCTGTTCGGCCAGGCAGGGTCCGGTATGCACACGAACATGAGCCTGTTTGCAAACGGCAAAAATGCATTTTTCGATCCGGATTCCCCCACCGGGCTGAGCCGCATTGCCTATAATTTTATTGCCGGTATTCTCAAGCATATCCGCGGCATGAGCGCGGTGACAAACCCGCTTGTCAATTCCTATAAACGATTGGTTCCCGGCTATGAGGCGCCGTGCTACATCGCCTGGACAGCCAGCAACCGCAGCGCGCTTGTCCGCGTTCCTGCGACGCGCGGCATGGGTACTCGCATTGAGCTTCGTTCGCCGGACCCGGCCTGCAACCCTTATCTCGAGCTTGCCGTGCTTCTCGCGGCAGGCCTCGAGGGCATCCGCGAGGATCTCACGCCTCCCGATCCGGTTTCCGCAAATATTTACGACATGACGGAGGAGGAACGGCTGGCGCAGGGGATTGAAAACCTGCCTTCTACGCTGCTGGAGGCTGTAAACGATATGAAGGCGGATCCCTTTATCCGTCAGGTTTTGGGCCAGCACGCCTATTCCAAATATACAGAAGCCAAAAAGCGCGAGTGGGATGAGTATTCCACCCGTGTCTCGCAGTGGGAAATTGAGCGGTATCTGAGTAAATTCTGAGCAGGGAGGTGCTCCGCGTGAAATTCACGAAGATGCAGGGTATCGGGAACGATTATATCTATGTCAACTGCTTTGAGGAGCCTGTTCCCGCAGATCCGGCGGCCCTTTCCCGCCGCCTGAGCGATCGGCGCTTCGGCATTGGGGGAGACGGCCTCATTCTGATCCGCCCCACGCCGAACGGCGACGCCATGATGGATCTTTATAATGCAGACGGATCCCGTGCCAAGATGTGCGGCAACGGGATCCGCTGTGTGGGGCGTTATGTGTATGAGCGAGGCATTGCCCGCCGCGAGGAGCTGCGCATTGACACGCTCAGCGGTGTGAAAACACTGAAGCTCGACACGGAAAACGGTACGGTCCGCTCCATTGAAGTGGATATGGATGCCCCGATCCTTGTGCCGGAGCAGATCCCCGTTCGCCTGCCGGGCGACAGAGCCGTGGACATCCCAATCGAGGTGAACGGCCGGACGGTGCGCGTTACATGTGTTTCCATGGGCAATCCGCACTGCGTTTTGTTTGTGGACGATGTGGAAAAGGCACCGCTCGAAAGCCTTGGCCCCATGCTGGAGCACCATCCTCTTTTCCCGGATGGTGTGAATGTGGAGTTCGTGCAGATCTTGGCGAGGGATGACATCCGTATGCGTGTGTGGGAACGCGGCTCCGGTGAAACGTGGGCCTGCGGCACCGGCGCATGTGCATCCCTTGTGGCTTCTGTCCTCTGCGGCCATGCGGATCGCGCGGCGACGCTTCATCTGCGCGGCGGTGATCTCTCCATTCGTTGGGAAGAGGAAAGCGATCATGTTTTCATGAGGGGCCCGGCCGCGTTTGTCTTTGACGGAGAAGTGGACGTTTGAACCGAAGAAAAAAGAACGGGAAGAACAGGGAGCGTGAACAAATAGATGGTAACAAATTATGAATCTCCTCTCTCCTCGCGCTATGCGGACGAGGAAATGAAATACCTTTTTTCCGCAGAGAAAAAATTCCGCACGTGGAGACGGCTGTGGATTGCCCTTGCACAGGCGGAGCGTGAGCTCGGCTTGCCTGTCACACAGGAGCAGATTGATGAGCTTGAGGCTCACAAGGACGATATCAATTATGAAGTCGCTCAGGCCAGGGAAAAAGAGGTTCGCCACGATGTGATGTCCCATGTCTATGCATACGGCGTGCAGTGCCCAAAGGCAAAGCCTATCATTCATCTCGGTGCGACCTCCTGCTATGTGGGCGATAACACCGACATCATCATCATGACGGAGGCGCTGCGCATTGTGCGCCGCAAGCTGGTCCTCGTCATCCGCGCACTGGCCCGTTTTGCTGAGAAATATAAGAATCAGCCTACGCTTGCCTTCACGCATTTTCAGCCCGCTCAGCCCACCACCGTGGGCAAGCGTGCGACGCTCTGGATCCAGGATCTGATGATGGATCTGCAGGATGTGGAGTATCAGCTTTCCAAGGCAAAATTGCTCGGCTCGAAGGGCACCACCGGCACCCAGGCAAGCTTCCTCGAGCTGTTCGATGGCGACTATGCCAAGGTGCGCGAGCTCGACCGCAAGATTGCCGAGAAGATGGGGTATCCGGGCTGCTTTGCCGTGTCCGGCCAGACGTATTCCCGCAAGCTCGACAGCCAGATGCTCGCCGTGCTGAGCGGCGTTGCGCAGAGCGCGGCAAAATTTTCGAATGATATCCGGCTGCTGCAGCACCTCAAGGAGGTGGAGGAGCCGTTTGAAAAGAATCAGATTGGTTCCTCTGCTATGGCGTACAAGCGCAACCCAATGCGCACGGAGCGCATGGCTTCCCTTGCGCGCTATGTGATTGCAGACAGCCTTAATCCTGCTATGACGGCTTCAACCCAGTGGTTTGAGCGCACGCTGGACGATTCTGCCAACAAGCGCATCAGCGTGCCGGAGTCTTTCCTTGCGGTAGATGCCATTCTGAACCTGTACCGCAATGTTACGGACGGCCTTGTGGTTTACCCGAAGGTGATGGAACAGCATCTGCGCCGGGAGCTGCCTTTCATGGCGACCGAAAACATCATGATGGACGCCGTCAAGCGCGGCGGCGATCGCCAGCAGCTGCATGAACGGATCCGTGTCCATTCCATGGCCGCTTCCCGCATTGTGAAGGAGGAGGGCGGCGAAAACGATCTGCTCTCCCGGATTGCGGAGGATCCGCTGTTCGGCGTCACGCTTCCGGAACTGGAGGCCATCATGGAACCTTCCCGTTACGTGGGCTGCGCTCCCATGCAGACGGAAGATTTCCTTCAGGAACAAGTCAACCCGGTTTTGGAGCGCTACAGCGATATCCCGGAGGAAACCCCTGAGATCAGCGTGTAACGGAAAACCGGTCAATCATAGCCGCCCGGCGGCTGACATAAAATGAAAGGGAAAAGGTGCTCAAATGGTAACAGCGATTGTAGGAGCCAACTGGGGCGACGAAGGAAAGGGTAAGATCACTGACGTAAAGGCGGCGGAATCGGATATTGTCATCCGCTTTCAGGGTGGCAGCAACGCAGGGCACACCATCATCAATCCTTATGGCAAGTTTGCCCTGCATCAGCTTCCCTCCGGCGTGTTCCACAGCCATATTCTGAATATCATCGGCAATGGCGTGGCGCTCAGCCCGGAAAAGCTTGTCAATGAGCTGAACGCACTCGAGGAGCGCGGCGTCCCGAAGCCGAACCTTCTCGTCAGCAACCGTGCGCAGGTTGTCATGCCGTATCACATTGCGCTTGATACGTACGAGGAAGCCCGTCTTTCGTCGAAGTCCTTCGGCTCCACCCGTTCCGGCATTGCGCCATTCTATTCGGACAAATTTGCAAAGATCGGGTTCCAGGTCAGTGAACTGTATGAGGACGAGGCCTCGCTTCGCGATCGCATTGAGCGGATGCTCGCGATCAAGAATACACTGCTTGTCAATCTCTATCATCAGCCCGCTCTCACGGTGGATGAAGTCTATAACAAGCTCATGGAGTATAAGGAGATGCTCGCCCCCTATGCGGCAGATACGTTCTCCATTCTCCACAAGGCCGTCAAGGAAGGCAAGCACATCCTGCTCGAGGGCCAGCTCGGTTCCCTCAAGGATCCGGACTTCGGCATTTACCCCATGGTCACGTCCAGCTCTACGCTGGCCGGCTACGGCGCTGTGGGTGCCGGCCTGCCGCCGTATGAAATTAAGGAGATCATCACTGTTGTCAAGGCGTATTCGAGCGCTGTGGGCGCTGGCGAATTTGTGAGCGAAATCTTCGGGGAAGAAGCTGACGAGCTGCGCCGCCGCGGCGGTGACGGCGGCGAATACGGCGCCACCACAGGCCGTCCGCGCCGCATGGGCTGGCTGGACCTTGTCGCCACGCGCTACGGCTGCCAGGCGCAGGGCGCCACGGCTGTTGCCATGACGGTGCTCGACGCGCTCGGCTATCTTGACGAAATCCCCGTCTGTGTGGCCTATGAGCTGGACGGCAAGCGCATCGATTACTTCCCACCCACCTGCGATCTGAAGCGCTGCAAGCCGGTTCTCACCAAGATGCCCGGCTGGAAGTGTGACATCCGCGGCATTCGGCGCTATGAGGATCTCCCCGAGAATGCACGCCGCTACATCGAGTTTGCGGAAGAGCAGATCGGGTTCCCCGTAACCATGGTTTCCAATGGCCCGGCGCGCGAAGACATTATCTACCGCTGATGCGGGCTTTTCCCGTTGCTTTTAGAAAGGAGCCACAGCCATGTGCGGAATAGTTGGATATACAGGTGAGGTGCAGGCTGCGCCCGTGTTGCTGAAAGGCCTCGAAAAGCTGGAGTACCGAGGATATGATTCCGCCGGAATCGCCGTTTACGACGGCGCCGGCATCCGTGTGGCCAAGGCAAAGGGGCGTTTGCAGGTGCTGCGCGATCTCACCCAGGATGGCTCTCTCATCCATGGAACGATAGGCATTGGTCACACTCGTTGGGCGACCCACGGAGCTCCCTCCGACGTCAACTCTCACCCGCAGGTGAGCGATTCCGGGAAATTTGCCGTTGTTCACAACGGCATTATCGAGAACTATCTGGAATTGAAAGAAAAGCTGATCAAAAAGGGTGTAACATTTGTTTCCGAAACGGATACGGAAGTTGTTGCCCAGCTTCTCGAATATTATTATAAGGGCGATATTCTGGATGCCATGATTCAGGTGCTCCGCCGTGTGGAGGGCTCCTATGCCCTCGGCGTTCTGTGTGCGGATGCGCCCGATCAGATTGTTGCCGTCCGAAAGGACAGCCCGCTTATTGTGGGCCTCGGCCAAGGGGAGAACTTCATCGCCTCCGATGTGCCTGCCATTCTGAACCACACGCGCGACATTTACCGCCTGGATGACGACGAGATTGTTGTGCTGAAAAAGGATTCCGTCCAGGTGTTCAACATGGATAAGGAGCCTGTTGAAAAGAAGGTTACCCATGTTGAGTGGGATATCTCCGCAGCGGAAAAGGGCGGTTACGAGCATTTCATGGCGAAGGAGATCATGGAGCAGCCCAAGGCTGTACGTGATACGATTTCGCCCCGCCTGCGCGGCGGCCGCGTCGTGTTCGATGAAATTTCTCTCACACCTGAACAGATTCGCTCGTTCTCGAAAATCTTTATCGTAGCGTGCGGTTCCGCTTATCACGTGGGCGTGGTGGCAAAATACGTGTTGGAACAGACGGTGCGCATCCCGGTTGAAGTGGATGTGGCTTCGGAGTTCCGTTATCGCAGCCCGATCCTCGGTCCCGATACGCTGGTGCTCGTTATCAGCCAGTCGGGTGAAACGGCCGATACGCTGGCGGCCCTGCGTGAGGCCAAGCGCCTCGGCGCGTACACGCTTTCGATCGTCAATGTGGTGGGCAGCACCATTGCCAATGAGTCTGATGATGTCATCTACACCTGGGCCGGCCCGGAAATTGCCGTGGCTACCACAAAGGCGTACAGCACACAGCTTGCGGTTGTTTATCTTCTGTCCATTTATCTCGGAGACCTGCTCGGCCGCATTTCCCTGGAAGAATACAAATCTTATATCGGGGAGCTGGAAGCCTTGCCGGATAAAATCACAAAAATTCTGGAACACAAGGATAACATCCAGTATCTTGCCTCGAAGTTCTTTAATGTGCGCGATGTCTTTTTCATTGGCCGCAACCTTGATTATGCCATGTCGCTTGAAGGTTCTCTCAAATTAAAGGAGATTTCCTATATTCATTCTGATGCTTACGCGGCGGGTGAGCTGAAGCACGGCACCATCAGCCTGATAGAAGATGGTACGCTTGTGGTGGCCCTCGCTACGCAGAAGCGTCTGTTTGAGAAGATGGCAAGCAACATAAAGGAGGTCAAGGCGCGCGGTGCCGTGGTGCTCGGTGTAACAACGGAGGATCAGAAGCAAATCGAGAAGGAAGCCGATTATGTGTTTTACATTCCCGATGCCTGCCCCATGATGCTTCCTTCGCTCGCGGTGATTCCGCTGCAGCTCTTTGCCTACTATGTGTCTTCCATGAAGGGCTGCGACATTGATAAGCCGCGCAACCTTGCCAAGTCCGTCACCGTTGAATAAACCGGCGGCTTTTGAGGAACGGAACCTTGCCCCCGCGTGGAACAGAAAAAAATCGGAGGGATCATATTGAAGAAAGAAGCTGTTCTGATTCTTGACTTCGGCGCCCAGTACAGCCAGCTCATTGCACGTCGTGTGCGTGATCTGAATGTGTATTGTGAAATCAAATCTCACCGCTTCACAGCGGATCAAATCAAGGAAGCCGGCTACAAGGGAATTATTCTCACCGGCGGCCCCAACTCGGTGTATGGAGAGAAGGCCCTCAAGTGTGATCCCACCGTCTTCTCGCTTGGTATTCCCGTGCTGGGCATCTGCTATGGCGCGCAGCTCATGGCATATACACTGGGAGGAAAGGTCGCTTCCGCAGATGTGCGGGAATACGGCAAAACGCCCGTCCATTTCAGTAAGAGCGTCCTGTTTGACGGCCTGGAGGAAACCTCCATTTGCTGGATGAGCCACACAGATTACATCGCTGAGGTGCCGGAAGGCTTCCATGTTTCCGCAGTGAGCGATGATTGCCCCACCGCAGCCATGGAATGCCCGGAAAAGCAATTGTATGCCTTCCAGTTCCATCCGGAAGTAGAGCATACTGTGCATGGCTCTGAGATGCTGCGCCATTTCCTGTATGATGTCTGCGGCTGCTCCGGCGATTGGCGTATGGATACTTTTGCAGCCGATACCATCCGTTCCATCCGCGAGCGTGTGGGTTCGAAAAAAGTGCTCTGTGCCCTTTCCGGCGGCGTGGATTCCTCTGTGGCGGCTGTGCTGATGCATAAAGCCATCGGCAAAAATCTGGTCTGTATTTTTGTGGATCATGGTCTGCTTCGCAAAAACGAAGGGGACGACGTGGAACGCGTGTTCCGCCATCAGTTTGACATGAATCTGATCCGCGTCAATGCGAAAGATCGCTTCCTGCAGCGCTTGGCTGGCGTGAGCGATCCGGAGCGCAAGCGCAAGATCATAGGTGAGGAATTTATCCGCGTGTTTGAAGAGGAATCTTCCAAACTTGGGAAGGTTGAATTCCTGTGCCAGGGTACTATTTATCCCGACGTCGTGGAGAGCGGCACGGGGGAGGCTGCCGTCATCAAGAGCCACCACAACGTGGGCGGCCTGCCGAAGGACATCGGTTTTGAGGGTATTATCGAGCCGCTGCGCGATCTCTTCAAGGATGAGGTGCGCCGCGTCGGTCTTGAGCTCGGCATTCCGAGCCAGATGGTCTGGCGCCAGCCGTTCCCGGGCCCGGGCCTTGCCATCCGTGTCCTCGGTGCCATCGATGAAGAAAAGCTGGAGATTGTCCGGGAAGCGGATGCTATTTTCCGTGAAGAAATTGCCGCAGCCGGCCTGGAGCGCTCCATCAGCCAGTACTTCGCCGTTCTCACCGGCGTCCGTTCTGTCGGTGTCATGGGTGACGGTCGGACTTATGATTACACAATCGCTTTGCGCGGTGTGACGACTGCCGATTTTATGACGGTCGATTGGGCCCGCATTCCCTACGACGTGTTGGAAAAGGTTTCGAATCGCATTGTCAACGAGGTTCAGCACGTGAACCGCGTCGTCTACGACATCACCAGCAAGCCCCCGGCTACAATTGAGTGGGAATAAGCAAAAAGTGGATATGAGGGCCCGCAAAGGCGCATAAACACTGGGTTTTTGATTTTCAAATTCCCCATTTGATAGCAGATTGATAGCACTCGTTAAATCCCGATTTATTGCGTTTGAAAAGAAAAATCGGGTGGCTTGCGAGTAGCCTGAAAATCCTCATCTTTTTATTCATAAGTAAAAGGTCTAACTGATTTTTGCTGATCAGTTAGACCTTTTTTATTTTGCTCTCATTTATCTGAATTTTCTGATTTTGCGCAACAAACGGCCTTTTCCGTGGCCTACAAGTGAGAGGTTCAGATCAGGCCCTCCGGCGGCACCTTGGCGCGGATCTGGCTGCCGTCGTACTCCGAGTAGTGGTAACGCCAGCGATCATAGTCCTCCCGGGAGATCTCTCCGGCCTCCAGTTTAGCGGCCTGTTCCCGCCAGGTCCAGAGCATCTCGTGCAGCCGGGCAGCATCTTTGTTTTTACGGAAATCTACCTGCAAGGCAAGCTCACCATCTTGCTCCGTGATTTTCAAACCGTAGTTGTCCTCCAGGGTAAACAGGGTGTGCATGAGCCCCACATAGGAGTCTATATCCGGGACGGAAAGGGCATGGGGCGAGACATCCAGTACCTGAGCCAGGGCAGCAGTAAGGTCTGCCTTAGGGGTTCTTGATCCTGTTTCATATTGAGCAAGGCGCACATCAGCGGACTTCTCCGGGAAGCCCAGCGCCATGCCGAGATATTTCTGTGTCATCCCCC
>ERZ1090869.639-NODE-639-length-18112-cov-6.730132_pt1 | contig 18112 bp, 15 predicted proteins | sample MGYA00478474_ERZ1090869 | MGnify/ENA primary metagenome ERZ1090869 (study PRJEB33644, sample SAMEA5815748) | chicken gut metagenome | biome: Chicken; feature: Gastrointestinal Tract; material: Caecum | place: Ireland | collected 2019-01-01 | study: A study of the... | reverse complement strand
TTATCTTGCGGTATCTTCTTGATTCTCTCCGCGAATCAAGAAGCCCGTAAAAAAAATCACTTTCTGATTTAATCTTGGGGTATCTTCTTGATTCTCTCTGCGAATCAAGAAGCCCGTAAAAAAATCACTTCGTGATTTTTTTACTAGAATTGTTTGAGGAAGCGGATGTCGTTTTCGTAGAGGAGACGCATATCGTCAATCTCGTATTTCAGAAGCGCGATACGCTCAAGCCCTACTCCGAACGCAAATCCGGTGTACTCTTTCGGATCAATGCCGCACATTTCCAGAACGTGTGGATGTACCATGCCGCAGCCGAGGATCTCGATCCATCCTGAGCCTTTACAGAAACGGCATCCCTTTCCGCCGCACTTGAAGCAGCTTACATCCACCTCAGCGCTCGGCTCCGTGAACGGGAAATGATGGGGTCTGAATTTTGTCTTTGTATCCGGTCCGAACAGTTCTTTTGCAAATACCTCCAGTGTTCCTTTCAGATCTGCAAATGAAATATTTTTGTCGATTACAAGTCCTTCAATCTGATGGAAGGACGGAGAGTGCGTCGCATCCACCTCGTCCGAGCGGAATACTCTTCCCGGTGAGATGATTCTGATAGGGAGTTTTCCCTGTTCCATTACGCGGGCCTGAACAGGAGAGGTCTGGGTGCGCAGTACAATCTCCTTGTTAATATAAAATGTATCCTGCTCGTCTTTTGCCGGATGGTCAGCCGGAATATTAAGTTTTTCAAAATTGTACTCATCGTACTCAACTTCCGGCCCTTCTACGACTTCATACCCCATGCCCACGAAAATACGTTCTACTTCTTCCTGAGCAATCGTATTCGGATGTCTGTGTCCCATCAGGTTCTTTCTTGACGGAAGAGTAACGTCGATTACTTCCTCTTTCATCTTCTGTTCCCGGATTGCCCGTTCCATTTTCATCTTTCTTTCTTCAAGCATCTCCTCAATAGCCGCTCTGGTATCATTTACCAGCTGACCGATCTTCGGTCTGTCTTCCGGCGCCACGTCTTTCATTCCTTTGAGGACTGCTGTCAGTTCTCCTTTTTTGCCAAGGAACTTTACACGCACATCATTAAGCTTTTCGGGAATATCCGCTGCCTGGATCTGCGCGGTTGCCTCTGCTTTGATCTGTTCCAGTTTTTCTTTCATTTTTTTGCTGCTCCTTTCTTGTTTCAGGTACACTCTAAGGCCGAACATTTCTGTAAAGCACAGGGGGCTGCTGCCGGCAGCCTTCCTGCATACTGTCTCATCAATCACCAAAAGTGCCAAAAGACACATTCCGGGATCGTATGCGGTCGCCAAGGTCTCGGACAAGTCCGGGCTTTGACTCGCCGCAATCAAAAAAGACCCCATCCCAAAAGGGACGAGGCCTGATAACCCGCGGTACCACCCTGATTCCTGCGGCATAACCGCAGACACTCAAATTTGTGTAACGTACAACATACGTCGTTTCCTACTTCCTGAAAATCTGTTTCAGAAACGCGGCTCGCGTGGGAAATTCAGCTGTCGTCTGAACTGAAGAAGACTTTCAGCCGGTGATCTTCTCTCTCTGGCAGAAAACGGCATCCTACTTTGCACGGTCTTAGCTTTTTATAGCACTAATATATAGTCGATTTCTTTATCCATTCTAACACAGCTTTTCTTTTTGTCAAGATTTTCTTCCTTCATTTTCTGTTTCCTCCTGCTCTCTGTCTGCCGGCTTTCCGCCGTCCGCATTTTCCTTCCGGCCCACATGAAAACGTTCCAGCAGGGCGTTCACTTCTCCTCCCAGGAGAATGATATACATACACACATACAGCCAGAGCAAAATCAAGATGATAGTCGTAAGGCTGCCATACATATTTGTAAATCCGGTAAAGACATCCAGATAAACAGAAAACACGAAAGAGACAAGCAGCCATCCGCAGGCTGTAAACACCGCTCCGGGCAGCTGCTGCCGGAGTGTAGTCTTTGCCCGGTTTTTCCTGTTTGGAAGGAATTTATACACAAGATCCCAAAATATAGTCAGTACGACAAGCGTCACAAAAGTTCTGATGCGGATGATAAAATCCACCACCTTATTCAGAAACGGGACATACTCATACAGCATGACGCTGATACTGTTTCCAAAGACTGACAGGATCAGAGAAAGCATGATCGCCAGAAGAAAGATTACCGTGTAAAAGGACGCTCGTATTCTCAGATAGAAATAATTTCGCGTCTCTGTTTTCGCATAAATGCAGTTGAGTCCTGATGTAACAGAGAGCACACCCTTTCCTGCCGACCAGAGAGCCACAATAATAGTGACCGGGATCACGGTTCCCGACTGTGTGTATACCTGGATCACTATGGAGCGGATCATCGGCGTTACGGATTCCGGGAACACCTGCAGCACCGCCTCCATCACATCATTCATAGTTACAGGGGTAAACTGCACCATTGTGAGAAGGAGCAGGAAAATGGGAATCAGAGAGAGTACAAAAAAATACGCCGCCTGCGCCGCATACGCCCCCGTATGATGCGAAGTGACAGTAACAATAATTCTTAATAACTGCGTCCGGATCCTTTTTCTTTTCCCCATTCTGAAAACACTCCTGAAAAATCCTACGGAAAAAAGCGGCCGTACAGGACGACCGCCTTTATCTTTAGTATTTCCCCAAAATGCCGGTCCCTGTATTTTGACTCCTAGCCACAGCTAGGTGGGCAACCGCATCTGCTTTTTTGTCTTCCACTGCAAGTCGGAGGCCTGACATATTACAGAAATATAGGAATCCCTTTTAAAGTAATGTAGGTTCAAAATTACGGGGTTATCGCACATTTCAGGTTAGCTTTCTTTACTTCTCTAAAAGTATTATACTCCATTTATGCCTGTTTTACAACTGATAGTTTTTACCTGCGATTTCCCGGGCCACGCAGATGCCGCTGGCGGATGCGTGAGACAGTGAATGTGTAACGCCGCTTCCATCCCCGATCACATACAGGCCCTTATATTTCGTCTCAAGGCAGCTGTTAAGTTCCACCTCCATATTGTAAAACTTCACTTCCACGCCGTAGAGCAGTGTGTCGTCATTTGCAGTGCCCGGAGCGATCTTGTCCAGCGCATATATCATTTCAATAATACCGTCGAGAATCCGCTTCGGCAGAACAAGGCTCAGATCTCCAGGCTCTGCGGCGAGTGTAGGAATAACAAAACCGTCTTCTATCCTGTTATGCGTGCTCCTTCTGCCCCGGATCAGGTCTCCAAAACGCTGGACGATCACTCCGCCGCCCAGCATATTGGAAAGCCGTGCGATGCTTTCACCATATCCGTTGCTGTCCTTAAAAGGCTCGGAGAAATGTTTCGCCACCAGAAGGGCAAAATTTGTATTTTCTGTCTGCTTTTCCTCATCCTCGTAGCTGTGCCCGTTTACCGTAACAATCCCGTTCGTATTTTCATTTACCACAATCCCGTGTGGATTCATACAAAATGTGCGGACTCTGTCTTCAAATTTTTCTGTCCGGTACACGATCTTGCTCTCATAAAGTTCATCCGTAAGATGGGAGAATATCTCAGCAGGCAACTCCACCCGGACTCCTATATCAACCCGGTTGGATCGGGTTGGAATGTCCAGTTCCCGGCAGATTTCCTCCATCCATTTGCTTCCGCTCCTTCCCACAGAAACAATACATTCCCTTCCGGTATCACAGTGATCTCCCTGCCATACACGGTATCCATCCTCCGTCTTTTCCAGACGGTCCACCCGGCAGTGGAACCGGAATTCCACTTTATCCTTCAACTGGTGGTACAGATTTTTCAGCACAACATAATTAATATCTGTCCCAAGATGGCGTACCGAGGCATCCAGAAGCTTCAGCTTATTCTGCATACACAGCTTTTTAAAACGAGTGCCGGCTGTGGAGTACATCTTAGTATCCTGTCCTCCGTTTTCCATATTGATCTTATCCACGTATTCCATCAGCTCAATCGCTTTCTTCCGCCCAATATACTCATATAACGTACCGCCAAAATCATTCGTAATATTATACTTTCCGTCAGAAAAAGCGCCCGCGCCGCCAAATCCACTCATAATCGCACACGTTTTACATTTAATACAGCTTTTCACCTTTTTCCCATCAATAGGGCACTTCCTATCCTCCAGCGGAGCTCCCGCCTCCATCACTACAACCTTCATCTCAGGCGCCAGCCGCGCCAGTTCATACGCCGCAAAAATCCCTCCCGGACCTGCGCCTATAATAATCACATCATATTTACTCATAAGCAACTTCCTCTCTAATTCAGGTCTCATCCGTCAGAATACCTATATTATAAAATGTCTGACAATTTCTAACAAGGGGGTCAGGCCCCTTTTAATCAAATTGTAGTAATTTGTCATACAATATGATATTATTACATACAAAGGAGGCCTGTTTTATGAAAATAAATGAACTTAAGCTTGTATATTTCAGCCCGACGGGAACGACGCGGAGGGTTATTATGGAGACGGCCCGTCATATTGGGCTCAAATCTGTTTCTTTTGATTTTTCCGTCTATAAAGCTAAGAAACCGGTGCTCAAATTTGCAGAAAACGATTTTGCACTTTTTGCGGCCCCCGTATACGGCGGCCGCGTTCCTGCTTTGTTTACAGAATATCTGGAAAATGTCACCGGAAAAGGCACTCCCGCTGCTCTTATTGTTACATATGGATGCCGGGAATATGAGGATGCCCTTCTGGAAATGAAAACGGTTGTGGAGTCCCACGGATTTAAAGTAATCGCCGCCGCAGCATTTCCTGCAGAGCATTCGATCATCCAGACGATCGGAGCCCGGAGGCCGAACAAAGAAGACATGAAGACGATCGGTGAGTTTGGAGTGGAAATAAATCGAAGGATAAAAAATGAAAAATCTTTCGACCAGATTCAGATACAGGTTCCCGGAAATTCACCGTACCGCAAGTACAGCACAATACCGCTCACTCCGAAAACGGACTCCACCAGATGCACCGAGTGCGGCTCCTGCGCCAGAGTCTGTCCCGCAGGCGCCATTTCGCTAAAAGATCCGAAAAAAACGGATTCTAAAAAATGCATCTCCTGTATGAAATGCATCCGCGTGTGCAAACAGTACGCCCGCAGCATCAGCTCGTTGAAGCTGCGCATGACAGAAAACAAGTTGAAAAAAGTATGCCAGAGCGACAAAAAGGCTGATATTTTTCTCTGATAAAAATACGGAAAATTCAAGGCAGGCTGTCGGAAATCTTCATTCCGGCAGCCTGCCTTATATTGCAGGTTCTTCTGCTATTATTCGTCAACACTGTAGTTCGGCGCTTCTTTTGTGATATGAATATCATGGGGATGGCTTTCCTTGAGAGAAGCGGCGGAAATCTTGATAAAACGTCCGTTAGCCTTCAGTTCCTCGATCGAGTGAGTTCCGCAGTACCCCATACCGGAACGCAGTCCGCCCATGAGCTGGAATACGGTATCTTCTACGGTTCCCTTGTAGGCAACACGTCCTTCCACGCCTTCCGGGACAAGCTTCTTCGCATTCTCCTGGAAATAGCGGTCCTTGCTCCCGTTCTCCATAGCCGCGATCGAGCCCATGCCACGATATACTTTGTATTTTCTTCCCTGATACAGTTCGAATGTTCCCGGGCTCTCGTCACATCCGGCAAAAATACTTCCCATCATGCACACGTTTGCTCCGGCCGCGATCGCTTTTGTCATATCGCCGGAATATTTGATGCCGCCATCGGCAATGATCGGAACACCGTACTCTTTCGCCGCCTCATAGCAGTCCATGACTGCCGTGATCTGCGGAACACCGATTCCTGCAACAACCCGGGTCGTACAGATGGATCCCGGTCCGATTCCGACTTTTACTGCGTCCACTCCGGCCTCGATCAGCGCTTTCGTTCCCTCACCCGTTGCTACATTGCCTGCAATAACCTGCAGATCCGGATATTTTTCCTTTACCATTCTAACTGTCCGCAGCACATTTGCAGAGTGTCCATGAGCAGAGTCCATAACGACAACATCTACCTTCGCCTTCACAAGTTCCTCCACACGCTCCAGACAGTTTGCCGTAATGCCGATCGCTGCGCCGCAGAGCAGCCGGCCCTGGGAATCCTTTGCGGACAGCGGATATTTGATCTGTTTCTCAATGTCCTTGATCGTAATAAGGCCTTTCAGATTTCCCTCGTCGTCAACAATCGGAAGTTTTTCCTTTCTCGCTTTTGCAAGAATCTTCTTCGCCTCTTCCAGAGTAATGCCCTCTTTCGCCGTGATCAGGCCTTCAGATGTCATGGATTCCTTTATTTTCTTAGAGAAGTCTTCCTCAAATTTCAGATCACGGTTTGTAATGATACCAACCAGCTTGCGTCCCTCTGTGACAGGCACTCCCGAGATCCTGAACTTCGCCATCAGATTGTTGGCGTCTTCCAGGGTGTTCTCAGGTGACAGGAAAAACGGGTCTGTGATAACTCCGTTCTCTGATCTTTTTACCTTGTCAACCTCTTCCGCCTGCTGCTCTATCGTCATATTTTTATGAATAATTCCGATTCCACCCTGGCGGGCCATAGCAATCGCCATGCGGTGCTCGGTAACTGTATCCATGCCTGCACTCATCATCGGAATATTAAGCTTAATGTTTTTTGTCAGATAAGTGGACAGATTCACTTCATTTGGAATCACCTCTGAATACGCCGGAACAAGCAGAACGTCATCAAATGTAATCCCCTCGCCAATAATCTTTCCCATGTACAATGACCTCTCTTTCTTTTGAATCCAACTATAAGCAAATGTAAATATTTAACTGATATACTACAAAAAATTAAAACAGATGTCAACCGTTTCCGGTCTGGCCGTCTCATTTTTCAGTTGATTTATTTTAAGATACACTTATAAGCAAGGCTTATCTATTTAGGAGTTTCAAATTCGTTAGCAGGAAAAAAAACCGGAAAATCAGCATATTTGTTAACGCCAATCTTCCGGTTTTGTTATTTTTGCCAGCGCATGAACGAAGTTTCAATACCCGTCCCGCATCTGCGGATACGCCTTATAGAGCATTACGATCTGGTCAACTTCGAATATCTCATATGAAAGTTCATTTGTCCAAATCCGAAATTACATCATGCCCATTCCTGCGCCGCCTGCGGGTGCTGCCGGCTGGGGTTCTTTAATCGTAGACACTACAGACTCTGTTGTAAGCAGTGTAGATGCAACACTAGTTGCGTTCTGCAGAGCGCTTCTTGTAACCTTTGCAGGATCAAGGATTCCGTTCTCTACCATGTCCACATACTCTTCTTTGTAAGCGTCAAAACCTGTTCCCGGCTCGGACTCTCTTACTTTATTTACAATAACCGCTCCCTCAAGGCCTGCATTTGCAGCAATCTGATACAGCGGAGCTTCAAGAGCTTTCAGGATGATCCTTGCGCCTGTTTTCTCGTCGCCCTCAAGTTCATCTGTCAGTTTGGCAACCTCTTTTGCAGCGTGGATATATGCAGAACCGCCGCCTGCTATAATTCCTTCTTCTACAGCTGCTCTTGTAGCGTTCAGAGCATCTTCCATGCGGAGTTTTGCTTCTTTCATTTCTGTCTCTGTAGCCGCGCCTACGCGGATTACTGCTACGCCGCCTGCCAGTTTTGCAAGTCTCTCCTGAAGTTTCTCTCTGTCGAAGTCAGATGTTGTCTCTTCGATCGCTTTCTTAATCTGGGCAACTCTGTCATTGATCGCATCCTTGCTTCCGCATCCGTCAACAATAACAGTGTTCTCTTTCTGAACTTTAACAGATTTTGCACGTCCAAGCTGATCCATTGTCGTCTCTTTCAGGTCAAGACCCAGTTCTTCAGAAATCACCTGTCCGCCTGTCAGGATTGCGATATCCTGAAGCATCTCTTTTCTTCTGTCGCCATATCCCGGGGCTTTTACTGCAACAACGTTGAATGTTCCACGCAGTTTGTTTACGATCAGAGTTGTCAGGGCCTCGCCTTCAATGTCCTCTGCAATGATAAGGAGTCGTGCGCCGGACTGTACAACCTGCTCAAGGAGCGGCAGAATATCCTGGATATTAGAAATCTTCTTGTCTGTGATCAGAATGTACGGATCTTCCAGAACAGCCTCCATCTTCTCCATATCTGTCGCCATATAAGCTGAAATATATCCACGGTCAAACTGCATACCTTCTACAAGGTCGAGTTCCGTCTGCATTGTCTTGGACTCTTCGATCGTGATAACGCCGTCGTTGGATACCTTTTCCATAGCATCTGCTACCATCTCGCCCACTGCCTCGTCTCCTGAGGAAACTGCCGCAACTCTTGCAATCTGCTCTTTGCCTTTTACCTTGCTGCTCATAGCCTGGATCGCGTCGACAGCTCTGTCTGTCGCTTTCTTCATACCTTTTCTCAGAACGATCGGATTCGCTCCTGCTTCAAGATTCTTCATACCCTCGTGAACCATAGCCTGTGCAAGAACTGTAGCCGTTGTTGTACCATCTCCGGCAACATCATTTGTCTTGGAAGCAACTTCTCTGATAAGCTGAGCTCCCATGTTCTCGAATCCGTCTTCCAGTTCAATCTCTTTTGCGATTGTAACGCCGTCATTTGTGATCAGCGGCGCGCCGAAAGACTTGTCAAGAACAACATTTCTTCCCTTCGGTCCGAGTGTAACTTTTACTGTATCTGCCAGCTGGTTTACGCCTCTCTCAAGCGCTGCTCTGGCCTCTGCTCCGTATTTAATCTCCTTTGCCATGTCAATACATCTCCTTATTTCCTGTTATTTTTATTCTGTAACAACTGCTAAAATATCATTCTGCTTTACAATAATATACTCTACGCCGTCCAGCTCAACGTCTGTCCCTGCATATTTGGAATAGATTACCCTGTCACCGGCTTTCACCTGCATAACTACTTCTTTTCCGTCTATATTTCCGCCAGGTCCGACAGCAATAACTTCCGCCTCCTGAGGTTTCTCCTTTGCCTGTCCCGGAAGAACGATGCCGGATTTCGTTGTCTCTTCTGCTTCTAACTGTTTTAAAACAATTTTGTCACCTAATGGTACTAACTTCATTGTGATTCCTCCTTAATCTTTGTTTATTAGCACTCATTTCGCCTGAGTGCTAACCCCATGAATATAAAATAGCACTCCGCTGATGATTTGTCAACATAGTTTACAAGGTTTTTATAAATTCAGAAAACGGCGTCAAAAGGGGCCTGACCCCTTTTGACGCCGTTTTCTGAATTTTCAGATTATAATTTTGTGCACGGATAAAGCGCGCCTTCTCAAGCGCGCTTTGTCGTTTTGTTTCCTTCGTATACATTGTAAAAACCATTTTCTATCCTGAATTTCAGGAGATTCGTATCTTCACACCTATAACGCTCTTTTACAACGCCTGTACAGTAGAGCAGTTCTGTTCTGGTTGAGATATAGCATCTGTATTTTGCATCCAAAGATATGGCGGTCAGATCTTCTTCCTTTAATTCGAGGTAGATATAATCTTCCTCCAGATCATATTTATGTACCCTGCATTTCCTTGTGGTATCGTCAAAAATGCCGTCGGCAGATATGATTTTTTCCATCTGCAGGTCAACGGGATTCCCTTCATACATAGCAAATCCCTCCCGCCTAATTCCGCTCTTTTTTTATTCTCTCAAGTTCTGTGAACACGTAATCGTTCAGCACCTTGATATAGGTTCCCTTCATGCCCGAAGATCTGGACTCGATCACACCTGCGCTCTCAAATTTGCGCAGCGCATTGACGATGACAGAGCGGGTTATACCGACTCTGTCGGCCACTTTGCTGGCAACAAGGATGCCCTCTGTGCCTCCAAGTTCATCAAAAATATGGATGATCGCCTCAAGTTCGGAAAAAGAAAGGGTGCTGATCGCAGACTGGACAATATGCTCTTTTCTTGTCTCCTCCGCGCTTTCTTCATTGACAGAACGAAGCATCTCCAGACCTACCACAGCTGTTCCATACTCGCTGAGAATGATATCGTCAATGGAATATGTGGAGTTCTGTTTATAGATAAACAGACTGCCAAGCCGTTCTCCCGCAATGTCTATGGGAGTAATGATCGCCTGGCATCCCTCTACTGCCTCCGGTGAAAATCCGAGCGTTTCAAGATTGACATTTTCTTTTGTAGAGAGAATGCTTAACAGACGTTCATTGAGCATTTTATCAATATGTGAGCCCACGGACTCCGTGATCAGCTCATTGATCTCTCTTACATCGCTGCACTTGCTCACGCCGAGTATTTTCCCCTTTTTGCTGACCACCAGGACATTAGAGTCAAGGATATCCGTCAGGACAGCACAGATATCATTGAACACGACCTTGCTCGAATTATTATTGTGCAGCAGTTTATTAATCTTTCTTGTTTTATCTAACAGTTGTACGCTCATTATTTCCTCCGTATCTCTCTTTACAAACACTTGATCATATAAATAAATTCAGATAAATTAATCGACGAATTTATATTATCATACAATTCCGAAAACATCAATGCAATTCAGTCATTCTTTTTTGTGATCTTTGAAACATAACCACACTTTTCGTCAGCGCACACAAGTTTATTTCCTTTTTCTAACATATATCCGCCGCACTCCGGGCACTTTTCCCTGGAAGGTTTCTGCCATGACATGAAATCGCATTCCGGATTATTCTCACATCCATAATAGCGTCTTCCTTTTTTGGTCATGCGGATGACTACCTCTTTCCCGCATTTCGGACACGGCACACCGATCTTTTCCAGATACGGCTTCGTATTCCTGCACTCCGGGAATCCCGGACACGCCAGAAATCTGCCGTGAGGCCCGTACTTAATGACCATATTGCGCCCGCACTCTTCACAGATCACATCCGTCACTTCATCTTCGATGGTAACGCTCTCCAGTTCTTTCTCCGCCTTATCCACCGCTTCTTTGAGATCAGGATAGAAATTGCGGATGACTTCTTTCCAAGGCACCTTTCCTTCCTCGACCATATCCAGAAGTCCTTCCATATTGGCGGTAAAGTGAACATCCACAATGCTGGGGAACGACTGCTTCATCATATTATTGACCACATCACCTATTTCCGTCATGTAGAGGTTTTTTCCTTCCTTGGCCACATACCTGCGCCCCAGTATGATCGCTATGGTAGGAGCATATGTGCTTGGGCGTCCGATGCCCAGCTCTTCCAGCGTTTTTACAAGAGTTGCCTCCGTATAATGTGCCGGAGGCTGTGTAAAATGCTGTTTGGGATCAAAAGAATCTCTGGTAAGAACCGAATCTTTACTCAAATTTCCCACAAGAACATTGCTCTCTTCCTTTTCCTCATCCGCTTCCGTATATACAGAACGGAAGCCGTCAAACAGCTGCTTTGATGTGGACACGGCAAATGAATAGCGGTCTGCTCCGATACGAACAGCTGTAGATTCATAGCGGGCAGGCTGCATGCGGCTGGCGGTAAATCTCTTCCAGATCAACTGGTACAGCCTGAACTGATCTCTTGTCAGAGAATCCTTAAGCGACGCGGGCGTTCTGCTAATATCCGTAGGCCGGATCGCCTCGTGAGCGTCCTGCACATTTTTCGAGTTTCCTTTTGCACCGCTTTTTGCCGCAGCATACTCTTTTCCGTAAACAGAAGCAATATAATCTCTCGCCGCCTGATCAGCCTCGTCAGCAACCCTTGTAGAGTCTGTACGGAGGTAGGTTATAACACCCACAGTCCCGTTCCCTTTTATATCAATCCCCTCATAAAGCTGCTGGGCGATCCGCATCGTCTTCTGCGTGCCAAAATTCAATGCTTTTGCCGCCTCCTGCTGCATCGTACTGGTAGTAAACGGAAGCGGAGCCTTGCGGATCCTCTCCGTGGTCTTAATATCCGCTATTGTAAAATCCGCTTTCTCCACCGTACGCAGGATCTCATCCAGTTCCTGCCGGGAACGGATTGTCTTTTTCTTGCTTCCCTCACCGTAAAATCTGGCTGTGAGCGGTCTCTTTTCTCCTTTTATCTTCAGAACGGCGTCAAGAGTCCAGTATTCTTCGGGAATAAATGCATTGATCTCGTCTTCCCGGTCTGCGACCAGCCTAAGAGCCACAGACTGGACTCTGCCGGCGCTCAGCCCTCTCTTAACTTTTGCCCATAGCAGCGGACTGATCAGATATCCGACCATACGGTCAAGCACGCGTCTGGCCTGCTGCGCGTCCACAAGGCCCATTTCAATATCACGGGGATGCTTAAGTGATGCCTTTACCGCATTTTTTGTGATTTCGTTAAACGTAATTCTGCGCATCTTTTTCTCATCCAGCTTTAACGCTGCCGCCAGATGCCAGGATATCGCCTCTCCTTCCCGGTCAGGGTCGGTTGCAAGATAAACCTTGTCTGCTTTTTTTACTTCTTTTCTCAGGCCGGCAAGAATATCGCCTTTTCCGCGGATAGTAATGTATTTTGGCTCATAATCGTTTTCTATGTCAATTCCAAATGTACTTTTCGGCAGATCACGCACATGTCCCTGGGAAGCGGCAACCGTATAATTGCTTCCCAGAAACTTTTTGATCGTCTTCACTTTTGCAGGTGACTCCACAATAACAAGATAGTGTGCCATAAACCATATTCCTCCATCCGGCCCTTATACTGCCATATTGATAATTGTCAGCAGAGGCTCCCCTCAGCCGCCACATAATAGTTTTTCGATACTTCTCTCGCATATCCCTCCAGTTCCAGTGAGACGAGCAGCCCAACAAGCTCCCTCTGGCTCAGATTCGTCTCCTCTGAGATCCGTTCTATATTCTTGGGATACAAACCGAGACAACTATACACCAATTTTTCGGGACTTTCAAGCACTTTTTTATTTTTCCCTTCCTGACCAGGCTCTCCGTGAGGCGTAATCCCCCACTCTTTGAGCAGTATTTCCGGGGACATCAGAAGCCCTGCCCCCTGCTGGATCAGCCGGTTGCATCCCTGGCTCAGGCTGCTGTTTACCGGACCCGGAAGTGCGTAGACATCCCTCCCCTGCTCCAGCGCCAGATCCACTGTGATCAGGGATCCGCTTTTTTCTCCTGCTTCCATCACGAGCACAGCATCTGACAGTCCGCTGATGATACGGTTTCTTGCAGGAAAATGATATGGCAGCGGCGGTGAGCCCGGCGGGTATTCCGACAAAACCCCTCCACCCTGTTCCAGAATATCCATATACAATCCAATGTGTTCCCTGGGATAGCAGATATCCGGGCCCGATCCAAGCACGGCAAAGGTCCTGCCGCCGCCCATAAGAGCACCGCGCTGTCCCATGCCGTCGATTCCTCTGGCAAGGCCGCTGATAATCTCCACCCCACATTCAGCCAGTGTTTTCCCGAACTCTACGGCAAACTTTTCTCCATAAGGAGTACATCTGCGGGCCCCTACAATGGCCGCCGTTCTGGCAGCCGGTTTCGGGAGGCTGCCTTTGACGTAGAGTGCATAGGGAAAATCATCCAATTCCAGAAGCCGTCCCGGATAGTCCTCTGAAAACCATGGAAGAAAGCGGATGCCTCTCCTTTCCGCCTCTTCACAGGCATTCCCGATTTTCTGTCCTGCCGCTGCCCGGAGCAGTTCCCGGTCCTTCTCCGTGAGAAATTCCATCTGTTTTAACTGTGTTTCTTCTATATAATAGACTGCCCTGCCTGTCTTCATGTGTTTTCGAAGAAGATATTTCTTCTTCGCAGAAAGCCCCTGCAGCCCTGCAAACCAGTACTCGTACTCCATTTCTTCCCTGGACAGAGGCAAACTTCTATGCTCTGTATCGCTTTGAATGTATAATCTGTCCATTCCTTCACCTCCCCCAATATTTACTGTCCACTGTCCGATACCCTATCGCTTCTCTCAGATGGCTTACCCGGATTTCTTCTTCTCCTTCCAGATCCGCGATCGTCCGGGCAGTCCTGATAATTTTATGATAAGCCCTGGCCGTAAGCTTCATGGCATTAAAAGCCTGCTCCATCAGGTTCTGCCCCCGTTTCCCAAGCCTGCAGTATTTTTTCAGGTCGTTCACATCCAGTTCTGCATTGATCTTTATAGCTGTTCCTCTGTACCGCTCCTTCTGCCTGTCCCGCGCCAGGCACACCCGTCTCCTGATTTCTGCGGAAGACTCGCTCTCCTGATATCCGTTCAAATCCTCATAGCCAACTCGGGGCGCCTCGGTGCACAGATCAATCCGATCCAGAAAAGGCATACTGATCTTTCCCAGGTAAGCCCTTATCTGAGCAGGCGTACACTTGCACTTTTCCATATCGGGATAGCACCCACAGGGACAGGGATTCATAGCGGCGACAAGCATAAATCCCGCGGGAAACCGGTATTTCCCATATGCTCTGGATATCTCTACACAGCGGCTCTCCAGCGGCTGGCGCAGCATCTCCAAAATCTCCTTCCTGTACTCTGTCAGTTCATCCAGAAACAGTACGCCGCCGTGAGCCAGACTGATCTCTCCGGGGCGCGGCACGGTTCCCCCTCCGATCAGCGCTGCTCTCGTAACCGTGTGGTGCACTTCACGAAACGGCCGCTGTACGATCATCGGCGCCTCCGGCCGAAGCATATCCATCACACTGTAAATCTTGGTAATCTCCAGGCTTTCCTCCTTCTCAATGGGCGGAAGGATCCCTGCCACAGCTCTGGCAGTCATTGACTTTCCGCTTCCGGGCGGGCCGATCAGCAGCAGATTATGCCCTCCGGCCACAGCGATTTCCGCCGCTCTTCTCACGGTTTCCTGCCCCCGTATGTCGGCAAAGTCCACTTCCGCCTTCTGTTCCCTGAATACATACTTTGAAACAGCAGGAAAAATCCGCTTTTTCCCCTGCAGAAAGTCCACTGTCTCTGCCAGATCCTTCACACCTATGATCTCCATATTTCCGGTCAGCGCACCCTCCGCCTCATTCTCCTTGGGAATAATGCAGTATTTAACGCCGCATTTTTCCGCCTCCGCCACAATAGGCAGAACCCCCGGTATCTTCCGCACTTTTCCATCCAGGCTCAGTTCTCCTGCCAGAAGGCAGGACTTTACCCTTGCCGGGTCTACGATTCCCAGAGAAATTAAGATGGATACCGCGATGGGCAGATCAAAAGACGCCCCTCTTTTCCGAAGCGCGGCAGGTGAAAGGTTGATCACAGTCCTTTTTGGCGGATACTCAAATCCAGAATTCCGGATCGCTGTCCTTACCCGTTCTCCTGCCTCCTTTACCTCTGATGACAGATAGCCGACCATGTTAAAAACCGGAAGACCATTTGACACGTCCGCCTCCACATCTACAAACTCTGCCGAAAGTCCCTCGATGGATGCGGACAAAACTCTGCTGAAGCTCATCGTCACACTCCTTTCCATGAGCTTCCTGTCGTCCTGCAACACCACAATGATTCTCAGTACCTTGCCCGCATTTCTCACACTGTCCGCGCAGGCAGTAATACGGCATCTGAAAATTTGGCTGAATCAGCCGGAAATGATCGCCGGAGCAGAACGCCCCGGAAATGTAAGAACATCATATACCCGATAAGCTTTTCCTGTCAATATTTTCTTTTCCACCCGTTTTTCCCCGGATTTTTCCACAAATGTGGAAAACCAGAGTTCACAGTGGAAAAGCACAATTTTTGACATTCCATCATACATTATATCAAATGTGCTTAGAGGTGCCGTCTTGAAATCATTTCCTGCTCCGCTATCTCCCTCGGAAGAAAAATATTATATCCAAAAATATACAGAAGGAGACCTCGAGGCAAAACATATCCTGATCGAACGCAATCTGCGCCTTGTGGCGCACGTTATCAAAAAATATCAGAACCTGGAAGAAGACCCGGAAGATCTGATCTCCATAGGCACGATCGGTCTGATCAAAGCGGTTGTTACTTTTAACCCTGATAAGGGGAACCGACTGGCCGCATATGCTTCCCGTTGTGTGGAAAATGAAATCCTTATGTACCTCCGTTCCAAAAAAAAGGCAGGAAAAGAAGTCTCCCTCTATGAACCCATCGGAACCGACCGGGAGGGAAACGAAATCCGCCTGTACGATATTATAGAGACTGAAGAAGACGATATCCCCGATAAAATCCATCTGAAAGAAAACATCCAAATACTCTATGAAAAAGTGGAAAACGAGCTTTCCTCCCGAGAAAAGCTCGTTTTAAAAATGCGTTATGGACTCTATAACGGTGAAGAATACACGCAGCGGGAAATTGCCAGACAGCTTGGGATTTCCCGCTCTTACGTCTCACGCATCGAAAAAAGCGCGGTGGAAAAACTCCGGGAGCACTTCAAAGATAATGAATAACGATTTATATTTATGTAGAGTCCATTTCATTGTTTTCTCGAAGAGTTTACACCCAATGAATAAACCGCCGCACTGTATTCACAGTGCGGCGGCTTTTATAGTCCGTTATCTCAATCTGGAATTTACTCCTGCGGACCTGCTGCAACAAGTGCTTTTCCAAGCTCATTACTCTCATATTTCTTAAAGTTCTTGATGAATCTTGCAGCAAGATCTTTTGCCTTTGTCTCCCACTCGGAAGCGTCAGCATATGTGTCGCGCGGATCAAGGATTGCCGGATCAACTCCCGGAAGCTCTGTCGGAACCTCGAAGTTGAAGTGCGGGATCGTCTTTGTCGGCGCATTAAGGATCGCACCGCTTAAGATAGCATCGATGATACCGCGTGTATCTTTGATGGAGATACGTTTTCCTGTGCCGTTCCATCCTGTATTTACGAGGTAAGCTTTCGCTCCGCTCTCTTTCATTCTCTTAACGAGTTCCTCTGCATATTTTGTCGGATGCAGTTCAAGGAATGCCTGTCCGAAACATGCAGAGAATGTCGGTGTCGGCTCTGTGATGCCGCGCTCTGTACCGGCAAGCTTAGCTGTGAAACCTGACAGGAAGTAATACTCTGTCTGCTCCGGTGTCAGTACGGATACCGGAGGAAGTACTCCGAATGCGTCAGCTGACAGGAAGATTACATCCTTCGCTGCCGGAGCTGCGGATACCGGGCGAACGATCTTCTCAATGTGGTCGATCGGGTAGGATACACGTGTATTCTCTGTCACGCTCTTGTCTGTGAAGTCGATCTTTCCGTCAGCGTCAAGTGTAACGTTCTCAAGAAGAGCGTTTCTCTTGATCGCGTTGTAGATATCCGGCTCAGACTCTTTGTCCAGGTCGATAACTTTCGCGTAGCATCCGCCTTCGAAGTTGAATACTCCGTTGTCGTCCCAGCCGTGCTCGTCATCACCGATCAGAAGTCTCTTCGGATCTGTTGAAAGTGTTGTCTTACCTGTTCCGGATAGGCCGAAGAAAATTGCTGTATTCTCGCCGTTCATATCTGTATTTGCAGAGCAGTGCATAGAAGCGATGCCCTTCAGCGGCAGATAGTAGTTCATCATGGAGAACATACCTTTCTTCATCTCTCCGCCGTACCATGTGTTTGCGATCACCTGCTCGCGGCTTGTGATGTTGAACATAACGGCTGTCTCAGATCTTAAGCCCAGCTCTTTATAATTCTCAACTTTAGCCTTAGAAGCGTTGTATACGACAAAATCAGGCTCGAAGTTCTCAAGTTCTTCTGCTGTCGGGCGGATGAACATGTTTGTTACAAAGTGTGCCTGCCATGCAACTTCCACGATGAAACGGATTGCCATACGTGTGTCTTTGTTTGCTCCGCAGAATGCATCCACAACAAAAAGTCTCTTGTTAGAGAGTGTTTTGATCGCAAGGTCTTTTACTGAATCCCATGCTTCCTGTGTTGCCGGATGGTTGTCGTTCGGATACTCGTCAGATGTCCACCAAACTGTATCTTTGGAGTTCTCATCCATAACAATATATTTGTCTTTCGGGGAACGTCCGGTGTAGATACCTGTCATAACGTTTACCGCACCGAGTTCACTTTCCTGACCTTTGTCAAAACCTTCCAGATTCGGATTTGTCTCTTCCTCAAACAACATCTCATAGGAAGGATTGTGAACGATTTCCGTAGTTCCTGTAATGCCATACTGAGTTAAATCAATATTTGCCATACCTCTTCTACCTCTCTCTTTCTAAAATGTTTCATGGAAATTTATGCCGCAATCTCCAATATGCCCCCATTATACAGAATATCTGACAAAAAATCAACAATAATTTTCTCAAAACTTGAAAGTTGTGAATATTTCACATTCATT
>ERZ1090869.621-NODE-621-length-18375-cov-12.668122_pt1 | contig 18375 bp, 10 predicted proteins | sample MGYA00478474_ERZ1090869 | MGnify/ENA primary metagenome ERZ1090869 (study PRJEB33644, sample SAMEA5815748) | chicken gut metagenome | biome: Chicken; feature: Gastrointestinal Tract; material: Caecum | place: Ireland | collected 2019-01-01 | study: A study of the... | reverse complement strand
TAAGTCAGGCGGATTTTGCAAAGAAATTGGGAGTAGCCTTTTCTACCGTCAATGAGTGGGAGAACGGCGTAAGACACCCTAACTATATCATGCAAAGAAAATTTGCGGCGTTTTGCGAAGAAAACGATATTGTTTTTAAGGATTGACATAAGGAGATGACAATGGCTGACGAAAAGAATCTTGTTCCCGAAGAAAAACAGGGCGATATCGTGATCTATCAAACCGAGGATGGCGGAACTAAAATAGATGTCCGTTTTGAGGGCGAGACCGTGTGGCTTACGCAGCAGCAAATGGCGGAACTCTTCGGATCCTCCCGCACCAATATCGTGGAGCATATCCGACACATCTACGAAGAGGGTGAGTTGGATGAGGATTCAACCTGTCGGAAATTCCGACAAGTTCGCGATGAGGGTGGAAGACAGGTCTCAAGAGTGATTCCGCACTACAATCTCGATATGATCATATCCCTCGGCTATCGTGTGAAATCGAGGATCGCCACGCACTTCCGCCGTTGGGCAACGGAGCGGTTGAAGGAGTATATGCTCAAAGGCTTCACAATGGATGACGAGCGCTTGAAAGAGCTTGGCGGAGGGAATTATTGGAAAGAGCTTCTTGCGCGAATCAGGGATATCCGTTCTTCCGAAAAGGTCATGTATCGGCAAGTCCTTGATTTGTACGCCACGAGCGTAGACTATGATCCGAACAGCGCGGAGTCTATCGCATTCTTCAAAATGGTGCAAAACAAGCTGCATTATGCCGCGCACGGTCATACGGCGGCGGAAGTCATTTATGAACGCGCGGATGCGGACAAGCCATTTATGGGGCTGACTTCATTTTCGGGCGATTTTCCGACTGCTAAAGACATCGGCATTGCAAAGAACTATCTGACCGAAGAGGAATTGCGCGTGTTGAACGGCATTGTTTCCGGTTATTTCGATTTTGCCGAGGTGCAGGCGATGCGTCACCGTCCCATGCACATGAGCGATTATGTGGAGCATCTGGATCGTGTGATTTCCTCCACCGGCGAACAGCTGCTTGTCGGCGCAGGAAAAGTGAGCCATAAGCAAGCCATAGAAAAGGCAAATCGCGAATATCAGAGGTTCTTGGTGCAAAGTCTTTCCCCGGTGGAGGAGGCATATTTGCGAACGATCAAAGAGGTCGAGAAAACCGCCAAGAAGAATGCGGAGGAAGATTAAACATTGTACGTCTTATGAACATAAAAAAGTCCCGAACTCACAAGCACACGCCGCGGTTGCAAATTTTAGTTGTTGCAAGAAATAACTTTCAATAATTTTATCGATAATTAGAAAAGAGGATAGATATTGTTAGTGTATTATTGGATTTTCAGGTTAATTGTGTTATACTATTATCAAATGGTTTATTGGGAGTATAATCATGTCGGTTAGCTATAATAAATTGAGGGTACTTCTTATTGATAGAAACATCAAAAAAGATCTTGAGAATATGGCCAACTTGCTTAAATATACGATGTTGTGCATTGCTAGATAAAAAGAGAGATATTATTGTGTAATTATTTGTAGAAAAACACGTATGAAAACTATAAAAGAGATTTTGGGTGATCAATATCCTGATTTTATGGAGTATTGTACCGCATCAGAAAAAAGATATCCTTCTGATTTTTCTCCGTCAGACTATGTTGCATTTAGAGTGCAATACCGTGTTAGCAGAGAGTATGTTAATGAAATAAAGGATAAAATTAACAGTGGCGAAGTTTGCAAAGCTGACGCTATCGTTTTTGATGTGCCTAAAACAGTAGAAAGCGTAGAAACGATTGATGACGTATTATCAGTTGATGAGCAATATGAAGTTTCTGTAATTAAAAAGAATGCTATTGGTGATGATATAGAAGACATAGACGAAGACGAGTCAATACAGGATGAAAGTGTAAATAATGTTTGCGTCGATAATGTTGATAATGAGAAAATCATTTATAAAGAAAATAATAAAACAATTCCGTATGACATCCACGTTCCACTGTATGTTGCTTTAGAAATTATTAATCCTGAAAGATATTCCAATATTGCCATTGAAGCAATGGGGTTAAAGCCAAGAATAGAACGAATTCTAAAAGAAGGGAGAAGGGCGTTTATTTTAGATGTTTTGCAGAGTTCCATTGCACAGTTATTTGATTTTAATAATATAGCAAGAACGGCTATTGCCAATATTATTGAGCAAATCAAGAGATTTTTATCTTATGACCTAAATTCGCTTGAAATAAAACTACGACAAGTAACTATTCCATTATTTAAGTTATTTAACATAGAGGATATCGAACAATATAAGGATGTATCTGTTAAATCGGTTGATTTTGGAAGAAGGTTTACTAATGCCTTAAACGACAGAGGCGTTGATACAATGTTTTCACTTTTACAGTTCAGTATTGATGATTTACAAAAGTGGGAGCATTTGGGTTCTACGACCATTAGAGATGCAGTTCGTCAACTTGACGATTATTTTAGAGATTCAAGTAGAAGAATAATAAAAATAAAGAACAAATCTCTTGAAACACAAAAATTAAGAGAAAAGATTGTTACAATAATTGATGCCGAAATAAATGGCGAACCTGTTCCTTTTGGTGATTTAGATGAAAATGAATTGGATTTGTATTCCAAAATCAAAAAAGGAATTGATATTTGCGGGGAAGAATTTTATATTGAAATAAGGAAAAATCCCGACTATGCCAAAGTTTTGGGAGAAGTTTTGCGTGAATACTATATTCCTATTTTGGAAGTGTTAGATAAGAAGAATAAGCTATTCCAAGATTATTGCTTAATTCCATTGGAATTTAAAAACAAATCTGCAAAGCTTCTTTATAAAGTTTACGAGTTAAGAACTCGTCGCAAGATAGCCTTTTTAGATAGATTTGATGAACAAATAACTATTTCTGAATTAGTAAATAAAGTTAGAAATTATGAAATTATAGAGTGCTATCAATCATTGGGGTATTTCTTACAATGGATTAAAAATATAGATGTAAATAATACAGTACAGGAAATTTTTTCAAGATATGCTTTGACGGGTACATATAAAGTTGATGAGTCCCTTAAAGATAAATATTGGCTTGTTTTAGAAATGAGAGCCGAAGGCGAAACATTAGAAAACATTGGCTCACTAACCGATTCTACCCGTGAAAGAGTTAGACAAATAGAAAAAAAATATACAAAACAATTTGCTGTATATTACCAAAATAATAAATATGACTTGTTGGCTGTTATTCATGCGTTGCGTGGAGGCGATAATGTTTTAAGTAAAAGTGAAGTGCAGGCAATAATCGGAGAGAAGTATACCAATTTATTATGGCTTGTGCTTTCAAAAGAATTACTTGATTGTGATTTGTATAGATATTCAAAAGAATATGATGCGGTTCTTTTTATAGAAGACAATCAAAACAATGCTGAAAATTTAAGACGTGTCCTTAAAGAATTGCCGGAGATGTTTTTTGCGGAAGAACTTGAAGAACTGATTGATGATTTGTCGCAAAAATTCGGTGTAAGTAAAGAACTTATTATTGTCGATATTCAAAGGCAATACACAAAATACGGGACACTTCATTCACAGTCTTCTCCGACTGTAGCCTTTATGTGTCGGTATATACTAAAAACAAGGTTTCCTAATGGTTTTAAGACGGGCGATGCAGCGGAGGCAAAAAGATTCCAAACGTATCTCATAGAAATTTTTGGTGAGAAAAAAGGGAAGATGACTGCACGTGCGCTTGATGCTAAAATAGGTGAAGTGGGTGTCTTATGTGACAGGGGTAAATATTTGCACCCTGATTATTTGCATGTAGAAAAATGGATTATAGACGAAATTAACGCATTTATAGAATCAAATGAAAAAACCGTTGTTACTTATTCTGAGGTATTTGATGAGCTTCGTGCTGTTCTGAGTGGTAGTCAAATCACTAACAGATTTATATTGCAGGGAGCGTTGAAGTTCTACGGATGCAAATATAAACTTACGAGAGATTACATCACCAAAGAAAAGGGCAGAAGTTTAACAGATGAATTTGAAGATTTTGCTAAAGAACGTGGCGAATTTCATAAGTCTGACTTTTTTGTTGCATTTCCATCTATGACCGATGCAAATTTAGGAATGTTGATTGGGAGATGCCCTAATGTTTTTGGTATAGACAATGGTTGCTATATGCACGCATCGGTATTGCATCTTATAGATAAAGATTACGATGAGATAAGAAAATATCTTGATAATGTTTGTTTGGATGGTCCTGCAAATTCTCGTTACTTGTTTGAAGAATTCTCATATAAGTTTATTGATTTTATGACAAGAAACGAAATAACTAACCATACAAAATTGTTCGGTATTCTGTACTATATGTTTGGAAAGGAATTTATATTCTCTCGTCCATATATTTCAAAAGAAGAGAACACATCGTTGACGAACAGAGACGTAATTCTACATTATCTTGAAGGATTTGATACTATAACAATAGAAGATGCTATTGCTATGTGCCAAGAGCGAGGAATTAGATGTATGTCGAGCGGTTATCTAATTCGACAAATAAGTCCTATTTTTATAAGGATAAATGAAAGCACTTTGATGCGTTATGAATTGACAGGTATCAATGATGATGTGATTTTAGAAGTTGCAGCCTATGTCGCAAACCGTGTTGAAACGAATAAATATTGTAGTGTTGCGACAATCAGAGATTTCCTTTGGTTTCCCACAATTAATATAGAGTGGAATTCTTACTTGGTAGAAAGCATTATGTTCTTGTCGGGTGATATGATTGGAAGAATTGGTATTCCTACATCCAATCTCTCAAACTTGACGAGTATATATGTAAGCGAAGAGTTTATAGGAGATGATTACGTTACTTTTGTATTAAAGATTCTTGACCGCGCATTTGAAAAAGGATTTTTTACGACGAAAGTAGAATTAAGGGAATTTCTTTCCGAAAAAGGATTGATAAACAATAATAGTTTGCCCAATTTTTTAGAAGGAACGGAGTATTATTTTATGGATGAAGAAGGAATTCTTAGAAGGAGAAGATAATGAGCGGTAAAAGAATGCCTCAACTTGTTATGGATGAAGTCATATTGCTTGTAGATACATATTTTCAACTACAAGAGATTAGTGATACTTCAATAAAAAATGAGTTAATAGACGAATTAAGTAAAAACATGAAAAAACTACCGTTCTTTCCTGCCCTTAGAGATGACGAAGCTTTTCGCTCGCCTGACGGAATGAGAATGTGTCTTGCAAATGTGGGGTATATCGACCCTTATAATCCGTCTAAGTTTGGGCATGGCTCAGCACTTCAAAGAAGGGTGTTTGAATATTATCATGATAAAAAAAGTGTACTAAGAAAGGTTGCATCTGCCATTGTTTTGTTGGCACAGGAAGATATTGTGTTGGATCCAATGTTTGATGATTTTATTGGTGGGCAAATTATCGCTTCTTACCATAAGCATTTGGAAAAAACAAATAAAGTAGTGCAACGAGTGGCTAAAGAAAATATACAAACAGGTCAAACAACTTGCGGACTATGTGGTTGCGAGTTATCAAAAATATATATTAATGCAGAGGATTTAATGGAAGTTCACATAAACACTCCAATAGAGGATTATGCGTTTCCATTAGAGGTATATCCTGCAAGTACTATATTGTTGTGTCCGACATGTCATAAGTTGGCACATTCGGATCCAAAAAGATATTCAATAGAGAGCGTAAAAGAAAGAATTAAGGAAAGAACGCAACATGTATAATTACGAATGGGACGTGGAAACAGGTGGATATGTATTAACCACAAAGATTACCGGTGTAACAAAAGAAGTTAGGCCTGTCTATTTTGAGGAACTGAAATTTTTAGGGTTTGACACAAAATATGGCTGGGTATTTTCTGATGTTGAAGAGCCACTTCTTTGGGCAGAAGGCAGGAGATATATTTATAAAGGACAACTTGTGGCGGAAGCTGTAGGTGGTGGATTATATGATATGCCAACACTTAAAAACGTTGTGGAGAAATTAAGTATTGAGCCGGTTAATGTCGATTTAATGGTGAAGAAAAATGAAAATATCATGAATGGTTTGGTTCAAACTACCTTAAAGAAAATATATGATATATTCACTAAGCATAGAAAAAAGGTTGACATAAATTATGTTGCTTTTAGCGGTGGAAAAGATTCTGTCGTTATGTTGGATTTAGTCCAAAGAGCAATTCCACACGATGCATTTTATGTTGTATTTGGCGATACAACAATGGAATTAAGCGATACATACAGAACGGTAGAGGTTTCTAAGAAGAGGTGGAATGATTTATCATGGAGGGTCGCAAGAACAACTTTTGATGCAAAAGACTCTTGGAAAGTTGTGGGGCCACCTGCACGCACAATCAGATGGTGCTGCGGTGTTCATAAATCATCCCCGTCATTAATAGAGATTAAGAAAATATTGTCAGAGCACCGCAAATGCGAAATACAAGATATTAAACATTTTAAGGTTTTGGCATTTCTTGGTGTAAGAGCAGAAGAAAGTGAAATGCGCTCCACATATTCTATGGTGTCGGATGGTAATAAACACGCTGTTCAAATCAATTGTAATCCAATATTGGAATGGGGAACAGGCGAAGTATTTATTTATATCTTGTCTCAAAAATTGCCTTTTAACGAAATGTATCGAAAAGGTTCGCATAGGGTAGGTTGTTTGCTTTGTCCAATGGCGGCGACATGGTATGAGTGCATAGTAAATCATAATTATGAAAATGAAGTAAAACCATATCTTGATATAATTAAGTCTTCTATGAGAAAAGAATATAGTGAAGATTCTGGATGGAAACAATATCTTCAAGATGGCGGGTGGAAACAACGTTCAAGTGGAAAACTACTCAATTTCTCTGAGAATAAAATAGTCAATATTTCATCAAGCGCTGAAGAAAAATTTATAATTAAGGATGCTAAGTATCATTGGAAAAAATGGCTTGTTGTGCTTGGAGATATAATTGAAATACAAAAAGGAGAATATGAATTAAACCATAGAGATGTTACATTAAGATTTAACGTCCGAGAAGAAGATAGATTTACAACTTTCACATTTAAGCCTTTGATTAAATCAAAATCTTCAATAAGGTTTATGTATCTATTTAAGAATGCATTAAATAAGATTGCTTATTGTAGTAACTGTGGGGAATGTATGGCAGAATGTCCGCATGGGGCAATAACAATAACAAATGATGATATTATAATTAAAAATTGCGTGCATTGCGAAACATGTTTAGATAAACCTAAGGGATGTGTCGTAGCGAAATCAATTACAACAACAGGAGATGGAAATATGAGCGCAAAAAATATTGACAGATACAAAAACTTTGGCTTACGTCAGGAATGGATAGAAATATTATTTGAAGACGTAGAAAATTTTTGGACAAATGATAGAATGGGTACTCACATGTTCAAAAGTTTTGAAAAGTGGGGTAAAGAAGCGGGCATTATAGATGAAAAGAATAGTATGATTCCGTCGATTAATAAGTTTGTGGCTTTGGGTGCTGACAATCCTATCCTTTGGGGATATATCTATACAAATATAGCATATAATTCTTCAATTTTTAATTGGTATATTCGTAATACAGGATTTGATAATGAGTATCAGTCTTCTGATTTACAGATATTGCTTGGAGATGAGTATTCGGAAACGACAAAGAAGAATGCTTTATCTGCGTTGAAGGACACAATTAAATCTTCGCCAATAGGTTGGCTGCTTGGTCAAGGCGAGTGTGAAATGAAAGGCAAGGTTATTACTTCTCTTAGGAGAGTTGGTTGGCAAGAACCCGAACCTTTGGTGATACTGTATGCTTTATATTTGTTCGCTGAACACTGTGAAGGTGGAAATTATAACTTTACGCTTTCGGATTTGTATGATGATTCGGAAGATAGGGTTGCATTAAGCCCCAAGGCGATTTTTGGCACGGATGAAACCACACTAAAATCCATTATGCAAGGACTTGCAAATAATTATAGTCAATTTATTTCAGTTGATTTTAACAAGGGAATCATGGAAAATGTTTTCTTGAACAGAGAAAAAACAGCTATAGATGTTTTAAGTTTGATTTAACGGAGGAAAAGAGCAATGGCTAGGTTCTATAAGGACTTTATAAAAGTAGACCCAAACTTTATACCTGTATTTAGTAAGAATAGCGATAAAATTTATCCGGATAAATGGCAATCGTTTTATCCGCACGACAGTTTCAAGGACATTCTTAATAAAGTTGTAGAAACTCTCGAAAAGGGGAATGAAACAAAAAACCGCTCAATTTGGATGAGTGGTGCGTATGGTACAGGTAAAACGTATGCTTCTTTCGTTATCAAACATATTTTGGAGGATGACATTGAGAGTATTGAGCCTTATTTTGTTGAGAACAACATGCAAGCATTATTTGCACGAGTGAAGGGAATTAGGGCAAGAGGGAAAATTTTAGTTGTACAAAAGAGTGCATCGGCGGGCATTGACAAGCAAAATAAGTTGTTCAATGCAATCATAGAAGCAGTTAAGGAAACATTGAAATCAGAGGGGTACAGTTATACCGGTTCTAAGAGTTTGCTTGATAAAGTAATTACAACATTGAAAGACCCCAATTCTGCATTTAATTTTGCAGGAGCATTTAACAAGTATCGTTCTAAATTTACAGATTATGATTCTCCACAAGGGGTTATTGAGGACTTAGAAGAACTTGATTTGGATGAAAAGTTAGAATTACTTGATACTATTGTCGAAGTAGCGGATTTGGAATCTTTTACTTGGGCCTTATCACCCGAAGAAGTTATAAATTGGCTTGAAGATGTACGTAAGGGAAATAATATTTATTCCATTATGTTCATTTGGGATGAGTTTACAGAGTATTTCAAAAATAATCAAAATAATATTACGGGATTGCAAGAAGTTGCAATGGCAGATTCAAGAATAAGTTTCTATTTCTTCTTGATAACTCATAGTGCAGTTGGGCAGTTAATCCAGGATCAACAAGCAAGAAAAATTATTGAAGCTCGTTTTAAATTGACTCGTATCGAGCTTGAAGAAAGTACCGCTTTCAAATTGCTTGGACAAGCAATTAGGCATGAACCTGATTTAATAAATGAATGGAATAAAATAGTTGATGAGTTGTGGGGCGGTGTCAAAAGAGGTTGTGTTGATGTAATTAAAGGAAAGGATATTTCCATTAAGGATAGCGATTTCAGAGAGCTACTTCCTTTACATCCTTATGCAGCATATTTACTAAAAATAATTGCAAAAGACATTAGTTCAAACCAAAGAACAATTTTCCAATTTTTAAGTGGAGATTACTCAGATGACAATAGAATAAACTTTAAGTCATTTATAGAACATAATGCTTATGAATTCGGAAAGTGGAATTATTTGACAGCTGATTATCTTTGGGACTATTTCTTTACCATAAATAACGTAGACCTTGATAGTACATTCACGGCTACAATAAGTCACTATAATAATTATGCATCACTATGTCAAAGTGATAATCAAAGAAAGGTTTTAAAAGTAACCTTACTTTTGGCTGCTCTTCAATCTAAGAATGGAGCAGAGAGTAGAAGTGGAGCAACTTCCTTGATGCGTCCTACATTAGTTAATATTAAAGCTTGCTTTGTAGGTACACCGCTTGAATCATCAGTTGAGCAAGAATTAAACTATTTCACTACTAAAGGAATTATTGGTAAGATTGAAGATTCTCGTGAAGTATTGTATGTTATGACTTCTGCTGCAATAGATACTGAAAGAATGAACAGTATCATAGAGGAAATCAGGAAAACAATAACTTTTGAAAAGTTAGTGGCAGAACGTTCCTATAAAATTAGCGAACAGTTTGAGCCAAATGACTTCTTAAAGTATAGATTAAAGATAGGTGTTGCAACTCCGGCAAATGCACGTCAGGTGGCTGAGAGTTTGGCAAATTGCGGAACAAATGTTATACCTACCATTTTCTTGTATGCGAAGAATGAAGCAGAGCAAGGGAAGATTAAAGATAGCATAAAACAAATTTATGATAGAATTCCTAATGGCATAGTAGTTGATTTTTCTGCAACACCGTTTACGGACCTTTCCTATCAGAAATTTATTGAAAGCAAGGCAAAAGAAAAATATTTTTCTGCACAATCAAATCAGAAATCTCAATGTGATTTGGTCAAAAAATTCGCTCAAGACATAATCAATGAGTGGACAAGAAAACTTATTGCTACAACTTTGGGCGTTTATACTTCTTCTGACAGAAGAGATGCTGTAACTGGTGGTTCAAACCTCAGAAAGAAACTTCGCGAGATAAATACGGAAATATTTAGTTGTGGTCTTGAAACAATTTCTCAAAATGATAAATTATTTGCTGAAACCGGATTTAAGGAAACTGTTGCACAGATGGCAATGGGAAAAATATCTGTTCCTGCAAATTATAGTTATTTGAGGATGATTTCGGGCAAATTAGAGTCTGACGGTATTTGGAATACTCCAAAATATTATGAAGTTAAACCGACACATGCGGTATCAAGGATGAAACTTGCTGTTAATGCAGTTGTTAAAAAAGGGTTTGAAAACTCACGTATGGTTAGTATATCAGATATTTGGCGTGAATTAAAGAAGCCTCCGTTTGGATTGTTGTCAAATACAGGGTCTGTATTCCTTTTAGGTTTCTTGCTTTCTGAATATGCCGATAGTACTTACTATAAAAAGGATACCAACAGTAATACAGTTTCGCTTAACTATACTGATTTGTGTGAACTAATTTTCGCTGTTGTTAAAGGCCTTCCTAAAGCAGAGGGGCAATATATAGTAAAACAAACTAAGCAACATGCGTTCTTCTGCCAAAAAACAGGCGAAATATTTAAGATTGCAAAAGAAAAACGTAATTCTGTTGATGATATTGCAAAGAATATCAATATTTATCTCACAAATAATAATTATCCTATGTGGTCACTAAAATACTATATCGAAGAAGAAATGTACGGCCACGAAATGAAAGACGCTCTGGTTGCTCTTACTGAAATGTTCTGTGAGTTTGTATCTCCTGAATCTAAAATCGGTAGAGAAAAGACCAAAGTTGCAGAAGATATCTACAGAATATATGTTGATAATACTGGTATTGATGACGTATACTGTGAGATTCTTAATGCTCAAAACATGAGGCTTGGAATGGAGTATTATATTGCTCAATATAAGCCTGAATTAACGCAAACTGCGAGTGCGTTAAAGATAGAGAGCAAAGAATATCTTGCCATGTTGAACGAAAAACTTTCAGCAGATTCTTCATACCTGTGGCAAATTGGCGATACAAATCATCAAATTGATAATTTGTACATTGATTTAAGATTGATATATGTCGTAAATAGACTTTTGACAACGAAACAAAAAGCCTATAAAGAAGTAAGACTTTCGTTGATAGAAAAACTAAACAATGTTAAAGTTCCTCTTCCTATTTTATATGAACTCAAACCAAATCTAAGAGCAATATTAGAGCAACTTTATGCTATCAAGGAAGGACAGGTATCTAATAAAGAAGAAACAGTTCGTATTATGGATGCTTCCGTAGATGAGTTCAATGAATTCTTTAATAATCAATTTGAGGTATTCTCATCAGCATTAAGTGAATATGTGGATTCTCAAATAGTTACTGATGAAATCGACCACCTTTACAATAATACAGAAGCAGGAACTCTTTTCAAAACAGTAGACCAATTTACTATTTACATGAAGAGAGAACTCGACAAGTTTAGGAAAAATAAGAAGATTCTGAGGATGTTTGAAGCGTGGAAAAACGCCACAGGCACTCAAAGTCCTTATGAATGGTCTAAAATAAATGGTATACCAATCTTGTGTTTATTTATCGATAATCTAAAAATGGCGCAAAGCGTATTTGCTGCTCTTAACAAAGAGTCTGTGTTTGCATCAGAAAGCGAAATAGATAAAGCTATTGTTTTCATAAATGGTAGGTCTTTGGCAATTCTTAAAGATAAGGAAAAATGCGACAAAGCCTTTATTGAATATTTCTGTGCCGAATACTCTTGTGTGGTTGAAAATGCAGATGCACTAAGAGATAGGATTAGAACATTAACGTCAAGTAGTGTTTATGAGTGGTTCTTTAATAGAGATACATTTAGAAAAGATATTATAAAATATGCAAAAGAAAGGTATGAATTAAAGTATCGTTCTCAGGTAAAGGATAGAGTAAGAAAAATGACGGCTGAAGAAGCTCAAAAATTCCTTGATGAACTAATTGAGAATGACCCATTGCTTGGAATTAACATTCTTAAATCATAAGCGGAGGAGTAAATGACTTTCACATCAATAGAGAAATTAAAAGAATATCTGATTGAAGACCAAAATAGGGCTACTATAAGCCCTATAAGGTTTATCAATGTAGAAACCATGGTAGTGTGGAGCGAAGTAAAGAAAGTGGTTTTATCGTTATGCGATAAAAGTCTTTTTCTCTCTGATTTTTGTGAGGGTGAAGACACAACACCTAATATTAGACGAGCCTTAAGCCGCTTAAAAACATATGATAAAACGGTATGTGTTGTTCCATTGTCTGAATATTTGCGTATAAAACCTGAATCTGCTTTGTCGACAATCAACAAAATACTCTCAACAGAGTATGACAACAATGAAAATGGCAAATTGAGAATATATTTTCTCATGTATAGAATGAAAGATATTCTTAGAAATGTTCCAAACGATGATCCAAGAAGGCAAAATACAATTATCTATTTAAATACTTCAGAAGAATCTGATTATTCATTGACGATTATCCAAGATGATATTAAGGTGTCAATTCACGGCAATGAAATCTATGGATTTAAGAAATATTTGCAATATTGGGAACAAAATCCTGATAAACCACTTATTCTACATACTAAAAACGCCATCTATTTTGAAGAAAATAATTTCTTTGATAATGTAATGGTCATCGCAAACTCTTTTGATTTACTGAGATATAGATATGAACTTCCAATCAAGTTTGAATATTCACTTGGTATCGTAGATAATTGGAATTATTTGGCAAAAGCAGTAACTCAAGAAGGAGATTTTGAATCGGCATGTAAAGCGATTTTCCATACAAATAAATATGAAATAGATTTGTTTGGACAATGGAATAAATTTGACGAATATAAGAAATGGTTAATTTGGCTATGGACAAAGAACCAAAGCGGGACATCGTATATTTTTACATGTGCAAATGAAACAAAAACGGTAGAGCAGTTCCAAAATGAATTGTTTACCTCTATTGTACGTTATGTTTCAAGTTCTTCTTATGCAACGGTTTATGCGGAAAGAAGGAATATGTTACGCTTGATGCAATTATCTGCATTGCCAACGGGATTTTTGTCTAAGTTAAATGCGTTACCTGAAATAGATGCATTGAAATGTTTGACAGATTTAACACTTGTTGAGAAGAAGGCAATATTCGATTTGCTTAAAGGACTTGGTTATAATCGTAGGCGTGAGTGTTACGAAATATTAAAATATGTTTATCCTGATTTATATTATTATTTTGTAGGAAATAAAACTGATAATCCTGCAAACATGATTGATAGACATAAAATTTATTTTGAAAAATACAAGTGGCAAAAAATAACCAATACATTAACAGAAGATTTTGATGATTTAGTAAAACAATATGCTTATGAAAAGGGAGAATCGATTTATTCTATTCAACCACGCAGCCTTATCGTTTCTGAATTATATGACGATGATACGGCAGTCTTGTTTGTTGATGGTATGGGGGCGGAATATGTTGATTATTTAAGCAACCTTTTTGCTGATTTGCAAGAAACTGAATACGCTGTAAGTTATAATGTTGGATATTGCCACTTGCCAACGGTAACAGAAATCAATAAAGATTTTCTTAACGGCAAAAAGACATTAGAGCCAATATATGCGTTAGATGAATTAAAACATTCTACGTTTTCTTATCCTTTGAATATCACAAAAGAATTCGATGAGTTAAAAAAGATAAAAGAGTTAGTATTGAACGCTTTTAACGAAACAACTAAGAGAGTTATTATCGCATCTGACCACGGAACAAGTAGGCTTGCTGTGTTAGTTAGAGAAACAAAATTTGATAATAAAATTAAAGCTGAGGGGCTTGAAATTTATAGATATGGCAGATATTGTATAGGAACTGCTTTAGAACAACAATTGCCAACTGCAATAAATTATGATGGCAAATTAATTTTTGCTGATTATACAAGGTTTGAGCAAAAAGGCGCACCTTCTGATGAAATTCATGGAGGAGCATCAATAGAAGAGTGGCTTGTGCCAATTGTTTGCGTTGAGAAGAGATCGGCAAAGCGCAAGCAAGAAGAAAAATGTGAGATAGAAACAACGACCTCGATAGTTGAACCTGAAATTGGAACAGGACAAGTGACGATAGCATTTGTCGTTCGTGGTAGGAAGTGTAAGAAAGTTAATGCAACTATAAAGGGAATTCGTTACGCTTGTGCTGAAAAGGATTCTGAATACTTCTTCAACTATATTCCTGCAAAGAACGAAACAGAAGTAAAAGCATTAATATCGGATGGTAGTATTCTTGGTGAGTTTGTCGTTAAGATAAAACAAAAAATATCTCAAAACAAGAAGTTTGACATTTAAGGAGGCCTTTCAGAATGGAAATAAATGCACTTGAAGTAAAATTAAAAAAATATTTTGGAGATATGCTTGTATATAAATCTTCTGCAAATTCAAAGTTTTTTTCAGCTTTAAGTTTGCCTTCGTTTATGCGGGATTGGCTTGTTATGAGATTCTCTGATGAGCAAGGAAATATTAGCAAAGACGAAGTTTCAGATTATGTTAAGAGGGTAATTCCTAGAAAAGAGCAATGGAATGAGTATTTGGTAGATTTGCTCCATAACAATCAATCTGCAAGATTTCTAACTAAGATTAAAATTGAGTTTGATACATCATCAAAATTGGCATTGTTTTCTCTGCCTGATTTTGGCGTGCCAAAGAAAAAGGGAGAAGCTATAGTTGATTGGAACGTTATAGAAAATAATAGAGATTATCTTTTATCTCCAAATGAAGTTTGGGGTATAGTTGAAATTGTATGTGAACCCGATAACTATGATAAAAAAAATGTATTTAGATTAGTCGATTTTTCGCCTTTTTGCCCTTATACAATAGAGTTGGATTACTATGTTAAAGTGCGTGATTTTTTTACTATTGATGAGTGGATAGATATAATGATAAGCGCTATTGACTATAATCCAAAGGGATATGTAACAAAAAAGCAAAAACTAACCATGTTAAGCAGAATTCTGCCTTTTATTGAAAAAAGGTTAAATTTGATTGAACTTGCACCTAAGGAAACAGGAAAGTCGTATGTGTTTGCACAAATTAGTAAATATGGTTGGCTTGTTAGTGGTGGCAGTATATCAAGAGCAAAGATGTTTTACGATATTAGCAAGCGCACGCAAGGGCTAGTTTCGCATTATGATTATGTGGCTTTTGATGAAATACAGAGTATCAAGTTTACTGATGCAATGGAAATGCAAGGCGCATTAAAAGGTTATCTTGAAAGTGGAGAATATCGTGTTGGCGATTATCGGGGAGTTGGTGATGCCGGTTTAATTTTGCTTGGTAATATAGATTCGGAACTGATGGATGTAAATCAGAATATGTTTTTTGATTTGCCTGAAATTTTTCATGAGTCAGCATTATTAGATAGATTCCATGGTTTTATTAAGGGATGGGATATTCCTAAAATGAAAGAAAGTCTTAAAGCAAATGGTTGGGCGTTAAACACAGAATATTTCGGCGAAATCATTCACATGTTACGTGATGAATTGTGTTATAGAGCAGTAGTGGATCAACTACTTGAATTGCCAAAAAATTCTGCAACTCGTGATACAGAAGCAATTAAGCGAATTTGTACTGCTTACCTTAAACTTTTATTTCCAAATGCTACAAATGTGGCAAAAGTAAATATAGAAGAATTTGAGACTTATTGTCTTGAACCGGCAAAAGAGATGAGACGAGTTATTAAAACTCAACTTGGCATTATGGATAGAGGAGAGTTTGGAGGAAAAACAATTCCGGACATTGTAATCAAGGAGCAATATCGTGAAAACAATTGATTGTAAAAATTGTGGAGTTGTGCTGGATAAAGATACAATCGCTTTGAATAAGAAATTGTTAAGCATTAATTTGAAGGATTTCTGCTGTTTGGAATGTTTGGCTGATACTTTTGATTGTTCAGTCGAAGATTTAAAAATAAAAATAGAAGAGTTTAAAGAGGAAGGATGTACGTTATTTAAGTGAGGAGCTTATGCCAAGGTTAATATATGCCGATAATGCGGCAACTACACAATTAAATAAAACAGCCATTGAAGTTATGAAACCGTTTTGGTTGTATGAATACGCTAATCCATCGCAGCCATATTCTTTTTCTCGGAAAGTAAAAAATGCTTTGAAGGAAGCGAGAAATACTATTGCGGAATGTATAAATGCATTGCCTAATGAAATTTATTTTACTTCCGGAGGAACAGAAAGTGATAATTGGGCAATTCAAGGAGCAGTTTTAGCTAACAGAGATAAAAAAACGATAATTACATCTCAAATTGAACATCATGCTGTTTTAAAAAGTTGTAAGTACATGGAAAATTTTGGGTGCAATGTCATTTATCTCCCCGTCAATTGCCTTGGAATACTAGAACCAAAAGTGCTTAGCAATGCCATTACTTCAGATATTAACTTGGTAAGCATAATGTTGGTTAACAATGAAATAGGTGCTCGACAGGATATAAAAAAGCTTGCAAAAATTGCGCATGATAGAGGCGCCCTCTTTCATACAGATGCAGTACAAGCAGTGGGGCATATCAAAGTTGATGTGAAAGATTTGGGTGTGGATTTAATGTCGGCCTCTGCACATAAATTTGGAGGCCCTAAGGGTATAGGATTTTTGTATGTGAAAAATGGAATCAATATTCATCCTTTTATGAAGGGTGGCGCACAAGAATTTAATTTTCGCGCCGGGACAGAAAATGTTCCTGCTATAGTTGGGATGGCCACAGCGTTGCAGCAAAGTGTTTTACAAAGAGATTTAGGATATATAAATAGCTTAGAAAACACTATTGTGCATATTTTAAAAGGCAACGGGTTGACGGAAGGGATTGATTTTATAATAAATGGCAATGAGGAAAGTAGGGTTCCGGGTATTTTTTCGTTATCTTTTGCAGGAAAAAGCGGAGAAATGATTTTACACAGAATGGATTTGATGGGAATAATGATTTCTACCGGAGCGGCTTGTGACAATGTTCATACGAAAATTTCACATGTTATTCGTGCGATAGGCGTGAAAGAAGATTTTGCGCAAGGTACAATTAGAATTTCCTTAGGCATGGATAATACCTTAGAAGAGGCTAAACAGATCGGGGATGCATTAGTAAAAATAATCGGTAAAAAAGGTGACTAAGATGTACGATTTTGTAAAGAACAAACAAGAACTTAAAGAATTAAAAGAAGCCTGTGAAAGCATTATCAAAAATGTGCAAAATAGTTTCTTGAGAGATTATTTTACTTTCCAGTTCCATTTGATTGGCAGTGGAATGAACAATCTAATAACTCAAAACGGGGAAACAGGGGAGTATGATCTCGATTATAATTTTATTTTGCAGAAGGATAAGCAGAATCTATTCTCTAATCCTAAGAAAATAAAGGAGCTTTTTATTCAAGCATTTAATGAAGTCAATCCTGATTTGGGGTTTAAGCCCGCTGAAAACAATACCTCGGTAATAACTTCGAAATTGATATTCGGAGGTAAATTGCATTTTTCATTTGATGTAGCAATCCTGTGCGAAGGTTACAATGGAAATTACCTAAAATTGATTCACAGCAAAACAACCAATGAGTATTATTGGAATGAATTGAAATCTTCTAGAAATTATCAATATAAGATTAAGGAATTGAAACGAATAGGCGTATGGAATGATGTTAGAGAAGCTTATTTGTACAAGAAGAACACTTATTTATGCAGAGGAGAGGACCGTACTTCTTTTTCTGTCTTATTGGAAGTGCTTAACGAATTTTGTATGCGTTACAAGGATGAACTGGATGTATGACGGCAGAAGAATTTTGGGATAAAATAGTAATATCCGAAGAAGAAAAAGAAGTTTCTAAATACTTTTTAGAGTATAGAGGTGTAGCTGAACATGAAAATGTTAGAGTTTTTTTACAATCTCTGAAAGAAACCACAGTCGAATATTCTGAAATTGCAACAGTGTTTCGTTATGACAAGCGTATAAGACGAATTATTTTTAAATATATAGGATTTCTTGAAGAATATCTAAGAGCATATATATCTAATACCTGTCTCTTATACACATCTGACGCTGCCGACGATCGCATAAGTGT
>ERZ1090869.620-NODE-620-length-18407-cov-42.839418_pt1 | contig 18407 bp, 17 predicted proteins | sample MGYA00478474_ERZ1090869 | MGnify/ENA primary metagenome ERZ1090869 (study PRJEB33644, sample SAMEA5815748) | chicken gut metagenome | biome: Chicken; feature: Gastrointestinal Tract; material: Caecum | place: Ireland | collected 2019-01-01 | study: A study of the... | reverse complement strand
CAGGGTTTGGTACGGCCATTTGGAACAGTGTAACCGGTCGGTATGGAAGAAAGATCCTGAAATGCGTAGGCAATTTTCACATTGAGAGAGGCACAGATGGCTTCCACACGGTTGCCAATGCGCTCCCTAAAATCTGCTTCTATGTCCTTACGGATTACGAAAATAATCTTGTTAAATCCAGCTGAGATCGCATCATGGATGGAATAATCCATAATGATTTCATCGTGGAGTCCTACTGGCTCCAGCTGCTTGATACCAGTTCCGAAGCGGCTGCCGATACCGGCGGCCATGATAAGTAAAGTTGTAGGTTTAATTATGTTCTTCATAATAATTGTCTCCCTTATAGATGTTTTTCTTCTCATACTCCGTATGCCTATACTTTTGTGAGATAAAAATTAAAGCCTTTTTCTTCAGGCTCTTAACAATATCAGTTCTTTCATTAAGCGATTCTATTTTCATATAAGGCCACTCATGATTTTTTTCAAAGCCTGCTCGGACAAATTGTATAGCAGAAAAACATTTCGTTCAGTATATGTACTTTCCTAGAAAAGGAACTTTCAGCCACTCTTTTGGTGTCATCAGTACTTTCATCGTCAATAATAATTGGCTTGTTCTTTTTTGATATCAAGAAATCTGTTTTACTCCAAAGCTCGAAGCTATTGAAATATTCGATGTATTATTTGGTATAAACATCAAATTATCATAATTTGTTGGCAACAGAGCTTTACATTGTGAATTTTGTCGCTCCTCTACAATGGCTCCCATCATTGGACGACTGGCTCTTGATAACAGATTCTGTGGCTCTATTTCTGGAGATTGAGTAGCTCAGCCATCGCAGAATATTCATTCCGTATGCGCAATCAGCTTATTATTTTTTTATAAGACCTTTCATGCGCCGATATAATTCTATAAACCCAGTTCTATCGAGTAAAAAGTTAATAACCATTAAAACGCAACCTGTAACTACTGCAACAACAATGGCACTTATAATCCAAGAAATATAACCATCAACCGTTATCCCATAAAAGAAATAATAAATCACCGTTCCTACTATAAAGTTAATTAGAATTGTAAGCAACTCTTTTCCAGGTGAAGCTTTTAACACAGTTTTATGTATGCTAAAAAGAAACTGCAAGCTTCGTATTATTGCGGATATACTTCCACCAATAAGAACTCCTATTAAGCCAAATTTCAGTGTGAATACTAAAGATATCGCAATATTAAGTATCACTTCTAAGTAAGAATCTTTGATATTGTCTTTATAGTTACCGACTGCATCTACTAATGTAATATAAGGTGTACGCAAAGCCCGCATTATACCATTTATTGCAAACGCAGCACCAACTGCAGGCAATAGATAATTTACACCATCCGTATTTTGTATATAAACGGATACAAAGGGCACAATTAATACAGCTGAACAAATATAGCAAAAGAAAGAAATTGTCCGAAATGCAAAATTATATCCCTTAAAGCTGTTTTTGAATCCTTCGTAGTCCTTTTGCACAATTTGATTTCCAAAACTCGGAGAAAGTCCTGTCGAAAAGATATTAACAATCATTACAATTGCTGAAAATACCAAATTGTAAACAGTATAAATACTTGCATCGGTATAACCACATATAAACGTGACAAATGTCATTGGTATATAATTAATAAGGATGTCGGAAAATTTATACAGAAAGGCCTCTTTAGAATTTCCAATTGCCGATTTATCAGGTACAACATACAAATTTAAAGAAGGATACAGCCCGTGAACCTGCCTAACAAGCAATAACATTCTTACCAAATACGCAAAAGTTGCAGCCAGCTGCACCCAAAGGATAGAAGCTTTCAATATAATGAGTATGACAGACAATACTGTATTAATAACCGTCCCCTGTGTATAAACATTAGATACAATGTATTGTTTTTGATCAGCTGTCAATAATATTTTATAACGCGTCAAAAATACAAATTCTATCAGGGAACCAATGCCACAGATCAATACAATTTCCGCAATTGTCATGAAATCAAGATTGTCACGACGAATGACAGGCAATATAAATGCAAATACACCAATGCAAGCTAGGAACACTAATCCAGCTTTGTTTAAAAAACGAGACAGTGTTGCCATGATCTTATTAATAAGTGGCCAATTACCTTCCGTTAAAGGTTTGTATAACGCCACTTGACTTGCCGCTCCAAGACCAACGGATACCACAGTAAAATAATTCAGCATTTGTTTAACTGAATTAATCAAACCATTTGTTTCTGAGCCATAATTTGCAATGAGCAACGGTGGCATAATAAGCCCAGCAAGCACAATAACCACTTGATTAATTGAACTTGATATTACAATTTTTAGAACATTTTTCGTCCTTGACATTTAAGCACTCCTTCACGATAAAATTTTTGTTTTACACATAATATTAATCACTAGTTAAGTATTTTGTATACAAAAGTGTTGCTTATACTGTTATTCCATTGTCTTTTTTTCTTATTACCGTTAGCCCTAAGATCAAAATTGGGAACGACAAAATCGAGCAAAAATATGTATAGAACATATTAAACATTGCATTAAATAACCAAACTATTATTGTCAGAAAATATATAAACCAATTCACTTTATATTTTTTCAACGATTTAAAGGTTTTAAACATCACAACAAGATATAACGTTAGGCCAAGTAATCCATGTGATATTAGACACTGAATAAAGTCATTATGTGCCCAAACTCTACCGCCGAATGCTCTATAATTTATATCGTAAATACTATTAAATCCTTGTCCGAGTAGTTTCGTGAGAAATGGAGAGTTTATAAAGGATTCTATATCAGCCGCCCAAAAAATACTTCTTCCGCTTGTAATTGTACCCCACAAATCAAAATAACTCGAATCTGAATACGATGTTGCTGTAAATTTATCTATAATAGATGAATTTATCAAAACAAGAAAAACAATCAGTAAAAACGGAATACAGGTTAAAATAAATTTTTTGTTTGAATTTATTACGCAATACCATCCAACTAGTACTAAACAAAGCGCCACTACAACATATGTTCTTGAACCACCAGATAGTATCGCTAAGAAAGGTACAATTGAATAGAGGAAATCTTTCTTATTTTTAAATATATTAATTCCGACAATTGACAAAGTCATAATAAAAACACATGTAGGAGCCAATCTCCAAACGGATTTACAAAAGGATCCGAAATAGCGCACCCCACCCCATTCCACTGTATATGATGATGGAAAGGCAAATGAAACAAGCACTAAAATTGTCCAAATATTCATAATCAATTTAATATATCTCTGATCTTTAATCAAATACTGCTGTAGCCCGTCCATGCATTCCGTTATATAAGTCAAATACAGTATCATAAACGGGAAATAAAACAATTCATTAATGTTATAAGGCATTGCCCCCGTTTTAAGTAAAGTATAAACATAAACAATTATAAGCAGTAAGACCAATAAAATATTAGCTTTCTTAATTTTTCTATATCCTACATAAATCAATGCAAGAAAGGATACTGCGAACAAAAGCTTGTTAAGTATATTAAAATAATAACTGAACAAAGTCGTTATAGGGAACAGCATGATTGCACGATAAAGCAAGAGCTTTAGATCGACTTTCAAGTTTTCACCTCCATGTATTTAGCAAAAATCAAATAATTAATTTACGCAATATTATTACAATTCATTTGTGTACAAAAGGATGTCACTATGTGCAATCCACTTCTTATATTGCAGTGTTGAAAAATCGGTTTCAATTTCTCCATATATTTTTTTATTTTTCCCTTTAAATTCAACCTGACGATAAAGCTGTAACTCCTCAACCAATTGCTTTGCCAGGATAAATGCTGCCTGCAACACTTCATCATTACTAAGATATCTTATTCTTGTGACAATCCCAACACTCAACTGCCATAACATCATCTGATACCATTCCGCAGACTCTTTAGTTTGCATTTTATGGAACAATCGTATGCATTGTTTGATAATCCAGATTGCATCTAAACACTTTGTACTATTATTTTGTCTTTTAAAGAGGCTATTTTCTTGGCTTCTAAAAATATATATCACATCAGAAAGTATTGCCATTTTCTTGCATTTTGGATAAATATTGCACCAAATGATAGCATCCTCATATGCATACCCTTCAAAAAAATTAATCGTATTCCAAAGTTCTCTCTTGTATAATTTTCCCCAGGCCGTGCCACTCATGTTACAGTTATAATATTCAAGTAGATCACAGGTTGTACCTTGCTTACACTTATCTATATAATATATTTGCCCATCCGTATTACATTTAGCAATACTACCTTGAACAATATCAGCATTAGTCTCCAGCGCTGCATTTAATAACAACTCAATAGCGTTATCAGGCAAAAGATCATCTGCATCGACAAAAAAAATATACTTGCCATGTGCAATCTTCATTCCAGCATTTCGCGCTGCAGATGAACCCCTGTTTATTTGATTCACAATTATTGTATTCGACCTACCATTACATAAATCATAAAGTACCTTTAATGATGAATCACTGGATCCATCATTAACACATATCACTTCATATGAAAATGTTGTCCTTTGTTCTAGCAAAGAAATTATGCATGATCTTAAATGTTTCTCTGCATTATAGACTGGCACAATTATTGACACATCATAATCGAGTTGTTTTTCTCGTTTGCATTGAGTTGAAAAGTCAACTTCTTTAATATGGTATAATTCATTTAGTATCTGAAATGCCCTGGAATATGACATTTCCGATTTTTGAGACAATTTACTTGAGTTCATCCTTACTGTGATATTTTTACAGCAGAATTTTCCAGCGTTTAATGCCATTTTTCCTAAAGACGTCAACGACATAATTACCTTATTCACTCACTGCCCTCCGATGTTAAATATTTCCAAAATGTTATCTTGCCGTTTTCATAATCCTTATGCTGGTATTTGTACGACAATTTATGCAAATTTGTTTTTTCGCATACTTCTTTCATTACATTAATATCAAATGCTTGATCCAAATAACAGTCATTTAGCAAAAAAACATTAGAATTCCTTTGAGGTAAGCATTTAATCATTTGATCTATATCTGAACTATGCAATCTTGCCACACTTAAAAAGCAATCAATCAATAAATAGCTAATCAAACAATTGTGCTCTTTCCAATAGCAGTCAAACAAATGGCTGACAACTTTCGTAAAAATATTATTTTTACCAGCAGCCTGGAAAAAGCCCGTCCAATCCCATTCCTCAAATGCACCTTTTATAGTGTAATATTCATATGTATACATTCTCTCCTCAAAGGGAGCCGTCATATAGATTGTCGCATCCATCCAAATGCCTCCATATTGATACAAGAGATTTTCTCTTAGAATATCAGAAAAATGTGTTAATGTAATTTCATTGTTCTTCACCTTATGATATATATACGGGCAAATATCAATATACTTCTCGACATTATATTTTGTTATTAGAATCACTGGATGCGCCTCAGCATTTTTTAATACACTTTTATAACAACTTTTTACAATAGGTGGCATTGCTTTTTCACCTTGCCACCAAAAAATCCAAATTGGTGCGTTCCGATGAATCCTATTATGTTCTGTTCCGTTTTTTGCTATCTTTTCTGCTTCCTGTCCGTATCTTACATTCAGCCACTTGATTATTGACTTGTATTTAAATTTCTCATACTTTTTTATAACATTTTTTCTTCCTAATTTTCGTAATATTCTAGTAATACCTGCGATTATGAAAATTTTGAATCCAAATTCGTCAATATATTTTTTATCCATACATAACTCCCGATTTTGAAATCATTGGGTACGGTTTATGTAACTCAGTTTTTGTACCTTATCCAACCCTTTTCTTTTGTATATGCTTTGATTACTTTGGCTGGACTTCCCACTGCCAAGCAATAATCCGGAATACTATTTGTTACGACAGAATTAGCTCCCACAATGCAATGTTTTCCAATTTGAACGTTTCCTACGATTACAGAATTAATCCCGATGTAAGACCCATCTCCAATGCTAACTGCGTATTTTTTTTTGACAACGCCTTGATCCATTACGGAAGTCTCTATATCACGATATTCATGATCACAATCTGTTATATATACATTAGGTGATAAAAGAACTTTTTCTCCAATTTCCAAAGAATTAGAAATTGAAATTCTGCATCGTTCTCCTACTTCACTTCCAGCACCAATTTTAATTATCCCTTCCTCGGCCCAAATCTGGACATTCGGACGTAATACAACAGCGTCTTGTAAAATAATATTTTTCTTTCCCTTTAAACTGCAATTCTTACCGATATAAATACCTTTTCCAGCACTAACGCCTGCAAGTCGTGTTCTCAATGAGCCAAGAATCTGCTTTATTGTTTTTTTTACTTTCATTTGATACCTCTTCATATAATCTAATGCACTCTTACTACTTCAACTATTGTTGGTATTATCTACTTTATACGCATATTTAACCGGCAATTTCTAGTCCCTCATAATCTCCATTCACGAGCCGTTGTAATATTTCAGCATATTTTCGTTCAGAACACTCATTTTCCAAAAATTTTTGAAAGTTCAAAGCCCTTCCCTGTGCTTCTTTTTTATGTGCAAGCCAATATCGTATTTGTCTTTCCCATTCATCAAAAGAATACTTGCAAAGAACACCTCTATTGATGGCTAAATACTCCTTTGTCGCTACTGTATCCGAAGCAATAATCAGTTTTCCATTGCTCGCCGCCTGAAACATAGCAATTAATCCAGCTGGAGCTTCAGTATTTAAGGGCATTATTACAAGTGAAGATTGACACATCAGTTCCAAAAAATTCTTTTCAGATATTTCTGTTTCTATACTCACATTGTTTCTACCATAACTCCTATACTGTTCGAATTGTTCTTTTGGAACTACAACATTAAACTGGATATCTGGCATTTTTTCTGTTAACTGAAACAGGAAATTCCAATCACGTCCATTCCTCCCCCCGCAGAAAACACTATTTTCTTTTACTTGTCCTTTATAGCAGATATTATATTGTCCATGATAGATATCATGAAGCAATACATATTTCTTTTTAATATTCAGCAGCTTGTTTACAGATTTACCATATTCTTTAGATGTAACAGTTGCATTCAAATTTGCAGACTTCAATGCCTGTCTGTAAAGAAACCTTGCCACTTTATTCTTCAATGTTTCCTTATTTTTCAGCAATATATTCAGCGCAACAATTTTCCTTTTTTTATGTAGTATTTCACATAACCACCAACACAGGATGCCCATAAAGTCATACCAGCAAACAATGGTATCTCCAGTATTGGATTTTTGAATATACTTATAGCAAACTTTCATCATACTCTTTACTGATCTGCACTGTTCCGGAGGGAATATCAAATCAAATGATGCTGTACCGTATTTTTTCAAAAATTCCATATTTCGTTTATCTGCCGGATTATCAAATAAAAAGTAAACCATTGCTGTACCATCCCACTCATTTCTTCAACTGTGCTGCAATATCCGCATCCACAATCTCTTCACCAGTTCTACCCTTAAGCTGCTCTTTTGAAGCTTCACTCAATCCGTCATTAACCACAGCATTAAAGTCACAGGTACTACACTTATCCAACTGCTCCTTAGTAACTTTTCCATCCCGGTAATCACGACAAATCTTCAACTCATACATAGAATACGGATGCTTGGTAAACAGTGCCTTGAATTTATGTACCAGTACCCATGTTGCTGGTTTCCAAATATACTTATGCATCGCAGGACTCACACTACCAATCATCCAGCAGTCACGGTCACAGCAACGTACCTTCTTCCGTACCTTCTCCGCTTCTGGACTATTCCACAGCTCGTCCCAAGTCTGTGTATTCAGATTGCCCATGACCTCTTTATCTTTGGTTCCGTTGCAGGGCATTACATCACCATAAGGATCAATAAAGAAGGTATCAAAACTCATATCACAGGGAAGCAGACGCTTCTGGCCATAAATATAATTAATCAAGCCATGGTTAAAATAAGCTCTGAACCACTTCTTAGGACTATTGCTCCGAAGCAGCTCGTTGACCAGATTTTCAAAATTCTTGGCAACCATAGGGCGGTCATGGATAATGTTCTTAGCCTCAACAAAATAAAAGCTGTTATGAAGCGAAGCCGTTGCAAACTCCATGCCCATCTTGTCAGAAATCTTATATAACGGCACCAGATCAGGGGCGTTCTTATCCTGAACAGTCATTCCAAATCCAACGTCTTTCATGCCCATCTTCCGCAGCGTTTTGAGTGTTTTATACCCACGCTGATATCCATCCTGCAAGCCACGGATCTCATTATTGGTCTGCTCCAGACCTTCAATGGAAATGCGGATACCAATCTGAGGGAACTCCTTGCACAGATCCACAATACGGTCTGTGAAGAAACCGTTGGTGGAGATTACAATACGGTCCGATTTCTTGTATAGTTCTCGCACAATATCCTTCAGATCCGTTCGGATAAACGGCTCGCCGCCGGTGATGTTGGTAAAATACATCTTCGGCAATTTTCGGATTGTCTCAATAGAAATCTCTTCCTCCGGCTTGGACGGAGCCTTGTATCTGTTGCACATTGAACAACGTGCATTACACCGATAGGTCACAATAACCGTTCCGTTCAATTTTTTCTCGCCGCTATTTTTCTTAGCCATAGTTTTTTCTCCCTCTGCAGCAACTCCCATTGCTTTCTTGCTGCCTGCTGATTTTTTCTTTCCTTTGTATATCTGCATCAATTTCTCTGTATAGGCTTCAATATCGTCAAAACTGATATCTTTACAATTCCGACTATAGGTATCTGTCAGTTCTTTATCAGACCACAGTTTCTGAATCTTTTTCTTCAGTTCTGTGGCGTTGCCGCTCTCAAACAGCTCACCCGTCTTGCCAACCTCTATCAATTCCGGGATACCGCCGATATCTGCGCCCAACACAGGGGTACCATACATCTGGCTCTCCATAACGGAGAATGGGCAATTCTCGTACCATTCCGACGGATAGATACTAAATCTGGCTTCTCTGATCAGTGTCTCCAATGCTTCCCCTGTCTGAAAACCTACATTTTTAATGTTCGGAATACCATTAATCTCATTCTCCAATGGACCTGTACCGGCAAAAACAAACTGCACATCAGGAAGTTCCCTGCAAACCTTCAGCAGCGTGTCAATTCCCTTTTCTTTTGAGAAACGGCCAAAGTAGAGAACATAATCTTTCTTCTCAACCTCTTTCCATTCCACCCGATCCACGAAGTTATGCATCGCCACAGTCTTCCGGGCAAATAGCGGATTGCTGTCCATCTTGGTTTTCAGGAACTCAGAACAGCAGATCATGGTATCGATGTATTTATAAGCGCCATTCCATTTCCAAAAAGTAGCTTCCATGGTTCCTATGGCTGACTTTGCTGTGCTGCCGTGAATGCATTTTCCCTTTGTGCAGTTTAAAAAATGCCCACCCAAACATTTCTCACAGTTCTCGCCCGTGTTTGGATTGTTACACATATGATTAGGGCACACCAGCTGATAATCATGTGCCGTAAATATAATCCGGCATTTATTCCCCTCTTTGCGCCATTTCTGAATTTCCAGAATGATGCTGGGCGTCAGCTGGTAATTGAAGTTATTGATATGTAGGATATGTGGTTTAAAATCATCCAGCACAAGGCGCAGCTTCTTCCGCGTCTCTGAGGAATAGATGGTCTTCAGAGGGTAGGTAAGTTTTGCCAGCTTGGAACCACCGTGAAAATCCATGTCGGATGTGTATGCATTAACGGCGTTTCCCACACAGCGGCCTTCATGTTCCATTCCGAAATACTGGACTTCATGTCCCTGGCTTTTCAAATAATCTCCTAATTTAAATATGTAGGTTTCGCTGCCGCCATTGGGGTAGAGAAACTTGTTGATCATTAATATCCTCATCTTTATTCCATCCTTGTTTCAAATCAGTTAATTGTTTTTTATGGTAAACTGACCTGGATTCAGGTCACTTATATTCGGTGCTATTTCAATCTTCCATATCATCTTTTCAATAATTGGTGTGCAATTAAAAACTAATCTTTTCAAATTTTCAAAAGCTATCTTTTTATGTGTTACTCATCCAGCCTGAAATCATATTTTCACCAGCACTTAACCTGATACTCAACCTACTTGACCTGTCAGACTGTACATATCAGCTGATACTCGTCACTCTTGATGTGCCATTTGGACAATTTATCCGGTAATCAACCGTCTTAAAATGCCAGAAGTACATCGTTTCTGGTGCTCGTCACCCTTGATATGTAGCACTCATTCTCTCGGACAAATCGCCTGATACCCGACGACTTTGACCTGCAACGCCCCAAATTCCATGTATCTTACTGACCACTAAACCTCGGACAGACCTTGATACTCAACATTATTTAGGTGGCAGACGTCCGGTTGAAAGTCATCCAATACTTTCCGGAGCTGTACCCGTGCTTCTTTACTGTAGATTGTTTTGAGCGGGTAGGTCAACTTTGCCAGCTTGCTTCCACCATGAAAGTCCATATCACGGGTATAGGCGTTCACTCGATTTCCGACACAGCGACCTTTGTGCTCCATACCAAAGCACTGAACCTCGTGGCCATGCTCCTGCAAGGCCTGGCCCAATTTAAAAATATAGGTTTCCGATCCTCCATTAGGATATAGGAATTTATTAATCATTAAGATTCTCATATCTGTCCTCATACACTTCCAACGTTTTTTGGGTAATCTCATCCCAGTTATATTTGCTGCAGATAAAATCTGCTGCCTCATTTTTGTATTTCTGGACCGTTGCCGGGTCATCGCAGAGCCTTTGCAGTTTCTCTTTCAAGTCTTGTACGTTGCTCTTTTGGAAAGTGACAGCCTTGTCCTCAACGACCTCTGAACATTCCGCTATGTCAGACACCACGCAGCAGTTGCCATAGCTCATGGCTTCCAGCAAACTGAGCGGCATTCCCTCCAGATCGGAAGGCAGCAAATATAGATAAGCGTTGCTGTATAGCTCTTCCAATGCCTGCCCGGCTACAAATCCCGTGAAGATAATTCTGTCATCCCCGGTAGCAAGGGTTTGAATCTCCTGCATAAAATCATCCGTATCCGAGGACCCTCCGGCAATTACCAATTTTTTGTCTGTATGTAATTCTTTATAGGCTTCAATCAAATAACGCAGCCCTTTTTCCGGAACGATGCGTCCCAGAAATAAAAGATATCCGTCCTTATCAATTCCGAATTTATTTTTGATCAGATCTGCCTTACGCAGCACCGGCCGGTTCACACCATTCGGGATGAACAGAGTCTTCCTGCCATAAGTTTTTTGGAAATATTCCTGCACGCCTTTGCTCAGCACAATAATCTCATCCGCATACTTGACGGCCATCTTTTCACCCAAGTGAATGTATTTGGAGCCAAATCCGTTCTTCCATTTTTCCCGCTGCCAATCCAAACCGTGAATTGTCACAACAACCCGCTTTCCAAATAGCTTTGGAATCCAGCACATGGCTGCTGGGCCTTCCGCATGAATGTGTACGACATCGTATCTGCCAAAGGCAGACGCCAACGCAGCAAAGAAACTGGATGATACCGCTGTAAGTCCTTTCCTGTTGATGGTCGGGACCGTTTTGAGTTTTACTCCCTTGTACTCGTGCAGTCTTTCACCGTCAAACTCTTTCCCGCTCACATGATGACCGCCACGGTTATAACAAGTCACCTGATGGCCTAGCTTCACCATTCGAGTGCTGAGTTCTTCGACCACAACTTCAATGCCACCTTCTCGAGACGGAATTCGTTTATGTCCGAACATGCACGATCTCAGCTTCTTCGTATTATTGCCCATCCTTGCCCCACTTCCTACCATGTTCTCTCTCCCGAAATTTCATTCCCAAATGAGTTTTGTTTCCACTGCTCATGAAACCCGGTCTATGCTAAAACGGATTTCATCAGCGCCAAAGATAAGCACGACAACAAGCCCATCCCCGGCACTCTCGTACCAGGCACAGGCTTGCTCCAAACCTCCTATTCAAATTTTCATGCTCTTTAAGATTGGGTCGAATAGAGCCGTCAAGAAGCCATCCACTATCTTAGCTTTTTGGCGTCTTCTAACCCTCTCTGCATAAAAATCTGGATTTGAGAGCTGGGTCAAGCCGCCAAAAGCCCTGATTCTACGTGGTTTTTCTTGGTTGTCCCTATTATATCTCCATCACCTGTACCGGCAACCGCAATCGTGTAGTTCTTTTCCATGATGCATTTCCTCTTTTCATCCGTTAGAGCCGGAATATTGTTCTATATATCAATCACTGTGATCATCATTTCACTTTTTACAGGATCTTAATGATTTCCACAGCGTCTTATCTTCTTATCAAGCCCTAGATAATCAATCACCTAGCATCCAGGGTTTATTCAAAATCTCCCGATGTGAAACTCATAAAATCAACGCCCAAAATGTTCATTCCTATCTTTCAATCATCCAACTTTATCAACTATTTCATTTAGGGCAGCCCCATCAAACATTAACTACTTTATTGACTTCTATTAGCTTCAATAATCCCATTTGGATACGCACCCTTTGTACATAACAATCGAAAATAGACGCCTATCCAGCAACTAGAATCATTTGGAAAGACCTGCCATCATGTAACGAACATTTCTCGAAAGTCCTTGATTTATCAGGCTTTCAGCGATGTGGACATCATCCTTCATCCCATGACTTTCGCTTTATAATGAGATAATCACTGTCTGCGCCTATCTATCCAAAGTGAATAATTTCATTCTCCTAACAACCAATGACGCTCTCGACTTTAGCTTTATAATAGAAGAACCTCCGCCTGACCCATCCGACTTTCGCTTTATAATGAAGAAATCACTATACAAACGCTTCTATACAAAAACACTTCTTCCAACTCATTTTCATGTATTTCCTGGTCACTATACCTCGTTTTTAACCAACTAATTCTTGAGGGTAGCCATTGTCATAAAGGGCCTTAGATTCCCTCAAAAATTCAGGACTGAAAAGAATATTTTTGCTGCCCATCTTTTCGCGGATGCTCTTTGTGTATCCAACGGGGATGGTGCTCTTAATGACCATAATGGCGTTGGGATTATATTTCATAACAAGATCAATGACATTCTCAACAGCAGAAGTGTCAAAGTGCTGAGTGGACGAATCATAGTTTGTCGGCGCTGCAATCACCACAAAATCAGCTGCACTATAGGCCATCTTCGCGTCGAGTGTTGCGGTCAAATCCAGGTCTTTCTCAGCCAGATATTTTTCAATGTATTCATCCTGGATTGGAGATTTTCTTTGATTCACCATCTCGACTTTAGACGGAACAATATCGACCGCAAATACTTTTTTATGCTGGGCCAGAAGCACCGAAATGGAAAGGCCCACATCACCCGTTCCAGCCACCGCAATTGTATATTTTTTCTCCATAATTCTTCCTCCAACAATTAACTTCTAACTTTATTTGAACTTTCCCCCGGATTAGAGAAAAGGCGATTATTATATCAGCATATTCCCATAGACCATCGGGAACTATGGATATTATCTTTACCTCCATTACTCATGAAACCATCTTTGATTTCATCAACACTAAAGGCAAACACGAAAAGCAGCCCGTCGAGGATTCCCGCTTGGGAATCCATCGGCAGGCTTGACTGACCTCCTTCTTATTCAATTTCTGTCCCTACATTTGGGGTAAATGATGATAGAACAGCGCCGTAACACCGTTATCAAGGTCTGGCTGACCGCTGCTCAACCATCAGAACAGAAATTGAGATCAATCAGTCAAGCCGCCAAAACCCTTGATTTATCAGGCTTTTTTCCGGTTGTCTCTATTATTTCACAAGCTCCATGCACTGTCACTACAACCCGTTTTCCAAATAACTTTGGAAGCCAGCACATAGCCGCCGGGCCTTCGCGTGGATGTGCACGACATCGTATCGGCCAAAGGCAGATGCTAACGCGGCAAAGAAACTGGAGGATACCGCTGCAAGTCCTTTCCCGTTGATGGTCGGGACCGTTTTGAGTTTTACACCCTTGTACTCGTGCAGCCTTTCACCGTCAAACTCTTTCCCGCTCACATGATGGCCGCCACGGGTATAACAAGTCACCTGATGGCCTAACTTCACCATCCGAGTGCTGAGTTCTTCGACCACAACCTCGACGCCACCTTCCCGACCAAATCTCTTCAGGCCGAACATACATAGCGACAATCCCTCCGCATTATTTGCCATCCTTCGCCCACTCCCTACCAGGTCTTCTCTTCCGCAATTTCATTCCCAAATGAGTTTTGTTTCCACTGCTCATGAAACCAGTTTTGATTTCATCAGCACCAAAGACAAGCACGGCAACAAGCCCATACCCAGCACTCTCGTGCCTGGCACAGGCTTGCTCCAAACCTCCTATTCAAATTTTCATGCTCATATGATTGGGTCAAATAGAGCAGCCAAGAAGCCATTCTTGCTTCAGCTTTTGACGTCTCCTGATCCCTCTCTGCATGAATTATTCGAATTGAGATTCGGATCAAGCCGACAAAAGCCTTGATTTTACGCGCTTTTTCTTGGTTGTCCCTATTATATCTCCATCACCAAACATACAGATTTTCAGTTTTGCATTTGCCGCATAGTTCTGCTTTGACATGGACATATTCCTTCAAACCACCCAAAAACTCTATTCATCTACATATTTTTAAGGGACTTCAATTCATTCCTGCAGATATACCGCTTACAAATCCGCAAAAAGCTCCTCCCGATACACGCCCTTCGCCAACATCCCCCGGAAGCTCTCCTTCACGGCCGGCACATCCTCCTTGTAGGTCATGCCGTACCAGGTGTCGTCGGTGCGCAGAACCTTGACCGACAGTTTGTCCTGTTCCAGCAGCTGGCCGATAAAAGTCGGGATCAGGTATTCAGCTTTCAGCGGATTCAGCAGGACTTCTTTCTGGAAGAATTCCACGAATCCCTCTTCCAGCAGCTGCAGAAAATCCGGCGTCAGCCCCCACATATTCATGGACACCAGCGATCCCAAATCCAGGACTACGCCATCGGCCTCAGCGCCGCCAGCCGTCTTGACGATGTTCTTGGTCTCCACCACTTTGGTCAGGTTGGACTGCGCGTCCATCTCGCAGATGCCGCGGGTGACGCTGCCGTTGTCCGACAGAGTGTTTTTGAGCACAAAGCCTGCCATGCAGGCCTCACCGCCGTCTGCCAGGTAGTCGTGGACCTTGCGGAAGCCGTCTTTGCCGTAATAATCATCGGCGTTGATGATGACAAAGGGGGTGTGGATCAGCTCTTTGGCTGCCAGCACTGCCTGGCCGGTGCCCCAGGGTTTGGTGCGGCCTTCGGGAAGCTGGCCAGGGATGTCGCGCAGGTCCTGAAAGGCGTAGTCCACCGTCACGCCATGGGCGGCGCAGACCGCCGCGATGCGGTCTCCGATGACCTCCCGGAACTCAGCCTCGATGTCCCTGCGGATCACAAAGATAACGTGGTTGAAACCCGCCTCCATTGCGTCATGGATGGAATAATCCATGATGATGTGGCCGCTGGCGTCCACCGGTTCCAGCTGCTTGATGCCGCCGCCAAAGCGGGAGCCGATACCGGCGGCCATGATGAGCAAAGTTGTGTCCATACTTTTCCCTTTCTATGTTTTTCCGTTACTCCTCGTACATAAAGAAAGGCTGCTTTTCTCCGCAGTTTTCGCGTTCAGAAAGCAGCCTCCATTCAAAATGATCTGTTTACGCATTTCCTGGACGGCTGTTCTTTACCAAAAGTGTGTAAGAAGTTCAGCCCTGTACCTGTATCTGAGCCGCGATCATTACGGGCTCCGAGCTGTATGGGTTCCGGTATATCACGCCGTTCGCCACACACAGGCACGGCGCGGGAATTGCCGTTCCTGTCTCAACCAACATCCACCGCTTGCGTGCCGTCCGTCGCACCAATCGCCGGGCGCCCCGCTCTGCCTCCCGCCGCGGCATGGTTCGAGAGGGATTCACATCCGAGCTTCCGTAATCTATATTTTGTAGAATGTGGCTGTGCAGTTCAATGCTTTGACCGTCACTCTTTTACGCACAGAATAGATCGCATCCATCCCGGAAACGGAAGATACCTTTTTCAACTAAATGTACATGTATTTTAGCATGGTTTCGAGTGTTTTGCAAGTAGAGCGATTTCACCTGCAACCAAAATCGTACAATGCAACAAACGATTTATGCAACACTATACCAATATTTTACAGATTGCAGAACCCACTATGTAATAAACCGTACGATGTATGTAACGAAACGCAGGAAAGAACGTTCGATATGGCAAGAAAGGTCCAAAGCTAAAAATCTCCAGGATGAAATTTTCAGAACTTGCTGGGCAGTGGCTTTTGTCCGTTTCATGCAGGCTCAAGGAAAAACGTCTTTTTGTGCTCCTGGCGTCGCCGTCCCCGGCCGAGTTTGTGGATTTTCGCCGCCAACGATTGACAAACGCTACAAAAAATGTAAAATATAGTTAGCATCTTTTGAAAGCAAGAAGGAGGCTTTCCCCATGTCCAAATTAGAGTCCCGCAGAACGTTCCTGAAGAAAACCGGCCTGTCCCTGAGCGGGCTGGCTTTCCTCAGTCTGGCCGGCTGCTCCCAGACGGCTTCCAGCTCCAGCTCTTCCGCTGTGGCGGCGTCGTCCGAGCCTGCCGCCGAGGCAGTGGCCGCGGATGCGGAGATCGAGATCCCTTCCCACCCCTATCCGTCCTGTGAGTTCGACCTGGACCGGGTGGAGCAGCTGGCCTACGAGAGCTTTTATCAGAACGGCTGCTGCTACGCTGTGACCAACGCCCTGCTGACCGAGCTGAAGGAAAAAGTGGGCTTCCCCTACACCGCCATCCCCGCCGAAATGTTCGTGAACGGCAAGACGGGCTACGGCGCCAGCTCTCTGTGCGGCTCTCTGGGCGGCGCGGCCGCTATCATCGGCCTGATGTGCTCCCCGGATGACTCCTCTGCCATCACCAAAGAGCTGTTCAACTGGTACACCTCCACCAACCTGCCCATCTACCAGCCTGAGATCCAGGCCGAAACTCCCACGGTCGCCAAGACCGTGAACTGCGCCGACAGCGTCACCACCTTCATGGCCGCCGCCGGCATCACCGAGATGAGCGACCCCCGGCGCCTGGCCCGCTGCGGCGGCGTCAGCGCCGACGTGGCCCGCAAAACCGCCGAGCTGCTGAACGTCCACTTCGGCTACATGGAGGCCGAGGCCGCCCCGGCCGAGAACGCCCCCGAAGAGACCCTGGCTGACAACGAGTACATCGGCGAGGGCGAGGGCTTCGGCGGCACCATCCGGGTCAAAGTCACCATGGACGGCGACCAGATCAGCAAGATCGAGGTCCTGTCTCACGGCGAGACCGCGGGCGTCTCCGACCCTGCTTTCGAGACCATTCCCGACGCCATCATCGCAGCCCAGTCCACCGAAGTGGATGCGGCCGCCGGCGCGACCTTCTCCAGCAAGGGCATCATGGAAGCTGTCAACGACGCCCTCTCCAAGATCGGCACCTGATCTCCCCTTTTTGCGCAGCAAAAACCTCCTGCGGCAGAATCTCCTTCTGCGGCGGGAGGTCTTTTTTGTGCCGCACGCCAAAAGCGCCCCTGCCGCGGCTGCGGCAGAGGCGCGGGGCGCTCTGACCTCATCATACCTCATGGAGGGATGAAAATGGATTTTCGGCAAAAAAATTCCAATCCGTCCCCAAAGTTCAGCTCCGGTTTGGTTTGCGTTTGAGAGCCAGCAGGCGAAGATAGTCCTCAAATTCCGACCGGTCCACCGGCTGGAACATGACCCATTTGCCGTCGCGGTAGGTCTGCGCCGCATCGTAGGCCCGGCAGACAGAATCGGACAGGGCAGGCCGGATCTCTTCCAGCCTGCGCCTTTCCTCTTTGCCAAAGATCACCATAAAGCCGAGGCGGTCTTTTGCGGCGTACAGGCAGCAAAGGGTTTTGCCGCCCCGGCGGTACTTGTATTCGTAGGTCCAGTGTTTGCCCCCCGTGCTCCACAAACGCTCCATTTCGTACCGTTCTTCAATGGCCGCGCACAGAGCCTCCCAGACATCCCCTAAAGAAGGGCCCAGCAGTTCCGTGAGGGTGGCTCGGGAGGGTGTTTCAACAAGCATAAGATCACCTCTGTACAGTCGATTGGGCGGAAGTTTCTTTTGTTTTTATGGTAACCTGGAAGGCAGGACTTGTCAACCCATCGTTCCAGCAGGCTTTTTCGGTGCACGACAAAAAGCGCCCCTGCCGCGGCTGCGGCAGAGGCGCGGGGCGCTCTCTTCCTTATATAATAGTATCCTATCCTTCCAGCAGCCAGCGGCGGATGGCTTGTGTTGCGCCGCCCTCGGTGTTGCGGCCGGTGACGGCCCGGGCCGCCTGCTGGACGTGG
>ERZ1090869.612-NODE-612-length-18596-cov-5.650612_pt1 | contig 18596 bp, 15 predicted proteins | sample MGYA00478474_ERZ1090869 | MGnify/ENA primary metagenome ERZ1090869 (study PRJEB33644, sample SAMEA5815748) | chicken gut metagenome | biome: Chicken; feature: Gastrointestinal Tract; material: Caecum | place: Ireland | collected 2019-01-01 | study: A study of the... | reverse complement strand
ATTCTATTTTAACTGTATATTCTGTATATTTTATACGCATGTTTTCAACACATTTTATGATTTTTTCATACTTTCCATTTCAAAAGTCATGCTTTTCATTTTCGTACCCGGGATGTATAATATTAATGAAATTAAATTAAGGAGATTTTGTTATGTATCAGATAGACTTTCACACACCTCTTGCCGTACATTTTATCGGCATCGGCGGCATCAGCATGAGCGGACTTGCCGAGATCCTTCTGGAGGAAGGATTCCATATTTCCGGTTCTGACGCGAAAGAAAGCGCTCTCACCGACGCCCTTGAGAAAAAAGGCGCCCGGATATATTACGGCCAGCGGGCTTCCAACATCAGCGACTCTACCGACGTTGTCGTATACACAGCGGCGATCCATCCGGATAATCCGGAGTTTGCCCGGGCAAAGGAACTGGGGATCCCCATGCTCACCAGAGCCGAACTTCTGGGACAGATCATGCGCAACTATGACACTCCCATCGCAGTGGCCGGAACCCACGGCAAGACCACGACGACTTCCATGCTGTCCCACATCCTCCTGAAAGGAGACTGTGATCCCACCATCAGCGTAGGCGGCATTCTTCCCGCTATCGGAGGAAACATCCGGGTGGGACAGTCAGAGACTTTCCTCACGGAAGCCTGTGAATATACCAACAGCTTTTTAAGCTTTTTCCCGAAGATCAGCATCATCCTGAACATGGATGCCGACCATCTGGATTTCTTTAAGGATATTGACGATATCCGCCGTTCCTTCCGCAGATTCGCCGAACTTCTTCCTGCGGACGGCACTCTGATCATCAATGCGGACACGCCTGAGTACCAGAGTATCACAGAGGGGCTTTCCTGTCAGGTGATCACCTACGGACTGGAAAACAATGCAGATTATACCGCGTCTGACATTACCTATGATGAATTTGGACACGCTTCTTTTAACGTAAGATATAAGGGCAGTGATCTCGGCAGATGTTCCCTGAAGGTTCCCGGCAGCCACAATGTGTCAAACGCGCTTTCAGCCGTTGCCGCAGGCCGGCTTCTTAACCTTCCCTGGGAAGTGATCGCAGAGGGGCTTTTAAGCTTCACCGGCACGGACCGCCGTTTCCAGTACAAGGGCACGGTAGGCGGCGTCACCATTATTGACGATTACGCCCATCATCCCACTGAGATCGAGGCAACGTTAAAAGCGGCCGCCAATTATCCCCACCGCAAAGTGTGGTGCGTATTCCAGCCTCATACATACACCCGTACCAAAGCGCTGCTTCCCGAATTCGCACAGGCGCTGACGCTGGCGGACCATGTGGTCCTGGCGGACATATACGCCGCAAGGGAGACAGATACCCTGGGGATCTCCTCAGAGGATCTGGCGGACAGGATCCGCGAACTGGGAACCCCCTGCGAATATTTCCCGACCTTCGATGAAATCGAAAATTTTCTTCTGGAAAATTGTACACAGGGCGACCTGTTGATAACTATGGGAGCGGGAGACGTTGTAAATATTGGAGAACAGCTTCTCGGCAAATAGTTATCCACATTATCCACATGTTTATACACATTTTTTTCCGTGTAGAACATGTGGATTTTTTTGCCTTCAGAACTCGACATAATTCTGCGGCGATTTTACCCTGTCTTTGCGAAAAAATGCCAATTTTCGGCTTCTTTTGCAGTTACCCGTAATTTCCGGCTTCTTTTTTTATCCACATTATCCACATTATCCACTGTCTGCTGTGGACAAAACCGTTTCCGCCCTGTACGGGGATTCCCGGCCAGAAAGGGTATTCTCATTTAAAAAATCTTATGCTATACTACGTGTACAGCATTTTGACCGGATCAGGATACGATTCAGAAAGCAGGCGACGATCCATGGGTATGATCACATTAAAGAACGCCTCCCCGCAGGAGGCGACATTTTTACCGAATATATTTATCGACGACTACATGCCGGAAGCGAATGGCGAGTTCGTAAAGGTATACATCTACCTTCTGCGTACAATGGCCAGCTCTCCGGTTTCTTTCGGCCTGGAGGAAATGGCGGACCGCCTTCTGTGCACCGAGCGGGACATTCTGCGGGGACTGAAATACTGGGCGCGCCAGGGACTTCTGGACCTGGAACTTACCGACAGCCGGGAACTGGTTTCCGTCACCGTACTCCTTCCCGGGCCGAAGACTGCCGGCGGGGAGACTCCCGCAGCTTCCGGCAGGACAGAAGGACAGCGGAGCGGCGCTTCCGCGGCGGCTCTGACTCCCTCAAGGGTCAGCGAACTGAAACAGAACGAGGAGATCGTCCAGCTTCTGTATATTGCCGAACAGTATCTGGGCAAGACCCTGACTGCTTCTGAAGTCCAGAAGATCCTGTTCTTCTACGACGGTCTGGGTTTTTCCGCCGATCTCATCGAGTACCTTATCGAATACTGCGTGAGCCGAAACCACCGCAGCATCCGCTACATCGAGACCGTGGCCATGGCCTGGGCCAAAGAAGGGATCTCTTCTGTCGCCGACGCCAAAAAAGCCAACGCACGTTACAAGAGGGACTATTATACAATCCTCAAAGCCATGGGGATCACCAACCGCAGCCCCGTGGAATCCGAAATCACTCTTATGGATACCTGGCTGAAGACATACGGGTTTTCTCTTGAGATCATACAGGAGGCCTGCACGAGGACGGTCCTCCAGACGGGACAGGCCAGCTTCCAGTACACGGACAAGATCCTGGAAGGCTGGAAAAAGAAAAAGGTCCATGATCTCAGCGACATACAGGCTCTTGATGCGGAGCACCAGAAACAGAGGAAAGAAAAAAAATCTTCCAGACCGGTCTCTTCCGCACCCAACCGCTTTAACAATTTCCAGCAGCGGGAATACGATTTTGACGAATATGAGAAACGGCTGCTGAAGCACTGAAAGGAGGCGCACTGTGGCTTTACAGAATTTTCAGTATGATACGATCATGAGAGAATACAGCCGGAGACAGTCCAGAAGCCGCAGAGAACTGGAAGAACGCCGTCAGGAAGCGTTCCTCAAAGTTCCCAGACTGGCGCAGATCGACGAGGAAGTGGCTTCACTAAGCGCGGCAAGGGCCCGTTCTCTCCTGGGCGGATCGGGAGGCTCACTGGATGAACTGAAAAAAGAGATCGCGGATCTTTCCCGCGAAAGGATCTCACTCCTTGAACAGAACGGCTATCCGGCCGATTATCTGGAACCGCATTATATCTGTCCGCAGTGCCAGGACACCGGATATATAGGAAGCCGGAAGTGCTCCTGCTTCAAAAAAGCCGAGATTGAACTTCTGTATACCCAGTCCAATCTCAGTGAAATTCTTGAAAAAGAGAATTTTGAACACTTTTCTTTTGACTGGTATTCTGATACAATTAAGAACGAAGCAACGGGGCAGTCTGCGCTGGAGACGGCCAGACACGCGTATAACGCCGCGCAGGATTTTGTCCGGAATTTTGATTCCCGGTTCCAGAACCTGTTTCTCTACGGCAGCACCGGTGTGGGCAAGACGTTTTTGTCCCACTGCATTGCCCGGGAGCTTCTGAAGACCGCACACTGCGTTTTATACTTCTCCGCCTACGATCTTTTTGACAGACTGGCGCGGACGACTTTTTCACATAATGAGGACAGCCGGGGAGAAGAGGATTTCATTTACGACTGTGATCTGCTTATCATAGACGATCTCGGAACGGAACTTACCAACAGTTTTGTATCATCAGAACTTTTCTTCTGCATCAATGAGCGCATTGCGCGGCGGAAATCAACTGTCATATCCACCAACCTGAAGCTGGAGGATTTCTCGGCGGTATATTCCGAGAGAACTTTTTCCAGGATCGCCAGCAACTATCAGATGCTGAAGCTGGTTGGACAGGATATACGCATTCAGAAAATTTTTTTAGGAGGAAAATAAAGAATGGCACAGTTAAGCACCAAAGATCTGAGTACACTTCCCGTGGGACGGCTGGGACTGATCCCCCTGGAGAGCTGCCAGCCTCTGGGAGCCAAAGTCAACGACTGGCTTGTAAAATGGCGCAGGGAACGGACGCACCGGGAAATGGACTCCTTCGCCTTTGAGGGATATCAGCGTGATTCTTATATCGTAGGCGTACAGACGCCGCGTTTTGGATCCGGCGAGGGTAAATCTGTCATCACAGAATCTGTCCGGGGCGATGATATCTATCTGATGGTGGATGTGTGCAACTACAGCCTTACTTACCGTATCAGCGGCTTTACCAATCTGATGTCCCCGGACGATCATTTTCAGGATCTGAAGCGTGTTATCGGCGCTATCGGAGGGAAAGCCCGCAGAGTAAACGTGATCATGCCCTATCTCTATGAGAGCCGGCAGAGCAAGCGTGTGGGACGTGAGTCTCTTGACTGCGCCACAGCCCTGCAGGAACTTACCGGCATGGGCGTGGAGAATATCATTACCTTTGACGCCCACGACGCCCGGGTACAGAATGCAACGCCGCTCCACGGATTCGAGACGGTTCAGCCTTCCTACCAGTTTATCAAGGCTCTTCTCAATCACGAAGACGGCCTGCACATTGACAATGAGCATTTCATGATCATCAGCCCCGACGAGGGCAGCATGGGACGGGCTATTTATCTCGCCAATATCCTGGGCGTTGATATGGGTATGTATTACAAACGTCTGGATTATTCCCGTGTGGTAAACGGTCGTCACCCCATTGCCGCCTACGAATTCCTGGGACCGAAGCTGGAGGGCAAGGACATGATCCTTATCGACGATATGATCTCCTCCGGCAACACGATCATCGAAACCGCCGCCCTTCTCAAGAAACGCGGCGCCGGCAGGATCTACATCTGCGCCACTTTCGGACTTTTCACCGACGGTCTGGATAAGTTTGACGACGCCTACGATCAGGGACTGTTTGACGGTCTTCTGACCACCAACCTGGTATATCAGACTCCGGAGCTCCTGGAAAAGAAATATTATATCAACTGTGACATGAGCAAGTATATCGCTCTGATCATCGACACCCTGAATCATGACCTGTCTGTCAGCCACCTGCTGAATCCGGTAGACAGGATCAAGAACTGCGTGAATAATTATATGAAGCGTTATGAATAAAGAATATTAAAAAAAACGGGACACAGATCCGGCCAGACCAGATCTGTGTCCCGTTTTTCACATCATAACTTTCTGATATGGAATACCATGTTTCTCCATGATCTCCATCTCTCTCCGCCGGCAGCTGCAGATGATCACCTGCCGTTTTTCTTTTGACAGCCATTCAAGTACAGCCGCCAGCCGGTCCTCATCATACATCCCGAAAACTTCATCCAGGATCACCGGGAACTTCTCGCCGCCGCAGAGCAGTTCTCCCGCAGCCATGCGCAGGGAGAAATAAATCTGCTCCACCGTCCCCCTGCTCAGCTGTTCCAGAGGAATAACTCTTCCCTCCGTATTGACCGTCATATGCAGTTCACTGTCCATAAGAACGTCCGCGTACTTCCCTCCTGTAATCTCACTGAGGATCTGTGACGTCCTTTTTCTCAGACTGCCGCCCACCTGGCGGTGGATATTACCGGAAAGGCTTGTGATGGTACTCATTGCCAGATTCAGGGATTCTATCTCCAGTTCCTCCGCAAGAGGAAGGCAGGCGTTATCTTCCGCCTCCTGATATTCCGCTGAAAGATTCGCCAGCGCGGTCGTCTTTTCCTTCTCCGTTTCCCTGATATGTTCCCTGCTCCATCGGATCTTATCCAGTTTTTCCTGCCGGCGTACCTGCTGACGTTCCCTTTTACGGATTTCTGTTGTCAGTTTTTTTCTCATATGCATTCCTGCAAGAAAAACCATCAGGCCTGCAAAGAGGGGAAGCAGACAAAACAATGCGGATACTCCTGCAGCAAGCCATAACGCCGCCGCTCCTGCTGCCGCTGCCGGCCAGGCCAGAAAGCTGACAGCCGTCCACAGGGACCGTTTTCTTCTGACAGACATAATCCTTTCCTCTGTCAGACGGCTGCTGTCCGCGCCGGGACGAAGAGCGTTCTCTTTTTCCCGTATCCCCGCATCCTGTTCTTTCAGTCCTTCCAGCTCCCGGCGGATATATTCCATATTGGAAGCGATTTTTTCTTTTTCCTGTTCGTTTTCCCTGCGCAGGCGGTCGGCCTGGACCTGGTATCCCTTCCGCTCCATTTTCAGGCGCTGCATGGTGCGTCCCAGATCCACGGAGCTGTCTCCTGCTCCCTGGTAGCTGGCCATATAATTCTGCACCTCTCTTACCAGCTCCGTTCCGGTGGAACTTTTCAGCTGGGCTACGGAAACCGTATTCTCATACACAGTCTCACTGACTCCGCCCAGCACCGCTTCCAGATCTCCGGCTTCTATATCAAGAAGCTCCCTGTCGTCTTCGCAGAGAAATTCTTCACTCTGATTCTCTTTATAAAAATTCCTGCGGATACGGAAATTCTTCCCGCCGCTCTCGAACCAGAGGGTTCCCCCGTACACTGCCGGATTATCCCACGGAAGATACAGAGTATAGGCGTCTTTTCTGGCCGCTCTGCCCCTCTGTCTCTGAATACCGTACAGCATACTTTTCACAAAAGTATGGGCGGTGGTTTTTCCGCTTTCATTCTCTCCGTAAAGAATATTCATCCCCGGCGAGAACTCCATGGTTTTATTCCGGATCTTCCCGAAATTCTCTATACTGATTCGTTTAATGATCATATTTTCTACCTGTCACCGATTTCACTGATTGATTATACCTGTCTCCAGAAGCGCCTGCAGCCCGTGGTACAGCGCTTTTTCCTCCACCAGGGACAGATCTCTTCCGCTGAAATGTCCGATGTAGTCCCCGATCAGCGTTCCCCTGAACCGCCGTTCAAGTTCCTCCAGATCATAGGCGGGAACAGATTCGTCCAGCACCTCCGAAATATTCCCGATCCGCTTCAGACGTTCTGTAAGAAGCACCAGTTCAGGCGGACGGCTGCCCTGAAGGACCAGACGGTAAATATTCTGTCCGCCCTTTTTCAGGATACTGTTTTTCGCCATTTCCTCCAGAGAATACTGCGTGGATTCCTCATTCAGGGAAAGCACCAGGTTCTCGTAGCTGCGGCTGGCAAAAGGAATAAATTTCAGCCGGAGTTTCCCCCTGTCCCAGGATCCCTCCACGTAGCCGTGCTTTCCCGTATCGTTCCGGTCGATGGGCTCCAGCGCCCCCGCATAAACGGCTTTTCCCCTGAGAAGAGCATGAGGCTTATGGATATGTCCCAGGGCCAGATAACTGAATCCTGCCGCCGCCAGCCGTCTCGCGTCGATGGGGATATGCTCCCCGTCTCCACCATGGGCAAGCAGCACATGGAATCCGTCTTCCTCCTCCGGCGTCCAACTGTCGTACAGATTCTCCCTGATCATCTGACGGTGATAGCTCATCCCGTAGACAAAGGTATCCAGTTCCGGGATCCGCACACAGGTCTTCGCCTCGTCTTCAAAAAAGGTTACGTTAGGCTCCCATGCAAATCCCTGGTAGAAAGAATCGTTCTTTATATAATCATGGTTCCCCGCCATCAGGAACACCCTGGTTTCCGGTATGGTGGAAAAGAGATAATTCACTTCTTTCAGTTCTCTCAGGAGGGGCTGCCGGTGAAAAAGATCTCCGGCTATAAATAACAAATCCACCGGGTCTCTGCTGATGGACGCAATGACCCGGCGGAATGTTTCCCAGATTTCCTCCTCCCTCGCATGGCTCCAGGGGCACCCCCGGTCAGGGGCCGCCCCTAAATGTACATCTGCAAGATGGATAAATCTAACCATTTATTACTCCTTATAATTCACAGTTATTCACTGTTCTGGGGAAGGGGATCACGTCGCGGATATTTCCCATTCCCGTGAGATACATCACACAGCGCTCGAATCCGAGGCCGAATCCGGAATGGCGGGTGGAACCGTATTTACGCAGATCCAGATAGAACTGGTAATCTTCGGCTCTCAGTCTCAGCTCGTCCATGCGGGCTTTCAGTTTGCCGTAATCGTCCTCTCTCTGGCTGCCTCCAATGATCTCTCCGATTCCCGGAACCAGGCAGTCCATGGCAGCGACCGTCTTATTGTCGTCGTTCTGCTTCATATAGAAGGCTTTGATCTCCTTCGGATAGTCAGTGACGAATACCGGTTTCTTGAAAATCTGCTCGGTGAGATAGCGCTCATGCTCTGTCTGAAGATCACAGCCCCAGAACACCTTGTAGTCGAATTTGTCATTGTTCTTCTCCAGAAGCTCGATGGCCTCCGTATAGGTCACATGGCCGAATTCGGAATTCAGCACATGGTTCAGACGGTCCAGGAGTCCCTTGTCCACGAAGGAGTTGAAGAAATTCATCTCCTGGGGAGCATTCTCCAGCACATACTGAATGATATATTTCAGCATGGCCTCCGCAAGATCCATATTGTCGTTCAGATCCGCGAAAGCGCACTCCGGCTCGATCATCCAGAACTCCGCCGCGTGACGGGTGGTATTGGAATTCTCCGCGCGGAAGGTGGGGCCGAAGGTATAGATGTTGCGGAAGGCCTGGGCGTATGTCTCGCCGTTGAGCTGGCCGCTTACCGTCAGGTTCGTCTCCTTGCCGAAGAAATCCTGGCTGTAATCTACATTGCCCTCCTCGTCCAGAGGCGGATTCTTGGGATCCAGTGTGGTCACACGGAACATCTCTCCCGCGCCCTCGCAGTCGCTTCCGGTGATCAGAGGCGTATGCACATAGACGAAGCCTCTCTCCTGGAAAAATTTATGGATGGCGTATGCGCACAGGGAACGCACGCGGAACACTGCCTGGAAAGTATTGGTCCTCGGTCTTAAATGCGTCATGGTACGGAGATACTCCATGGTATGGCGCTTCTTCTGCAGAGGATAATCCGGAGCGGAAGCTCCCTCTACCTGCACCTCGTCCGCCTGGATCTCAAAAGGCTGCTTCGCTTCCGGGGTGGCGACGAGAGTACCTGTTACAATAATGGCGGCGCCTACGTTCAGCTTGCTGATCTCGGCGAAGTTCTCCATGGTGTCATGATATACGATCTGAAGCGTATCGAAGCAGGAGCCGTCGTGGAGCACGATGAATCCGAAAGCCTTGGAACCGCGCACGCTGCGCACCCAGCCTCCCACGGATACCTTCTGATCCAGGAATCTCTCCCGCTCTTTGTAGATTTCTTTTACGGTTGTAAGTTTCATGATCTATTTCCTCTCTGTATTTATTTCGTAAAAAGGCGAAGCAGATGGCCCGCATCCGCTTCGCTTTCTAGTATAGCCTATTCTTTTTATTCCTGCAAGGAGTATCTCCGGAAATTTACAGCGTCCGGATGAATCTCATGAAAGCCTCTCTGCCTTCCGGAGTGCATTTATAGACGCCCGCATCCTCCAGCACATGGATGAACACATTTCCGATCTCCTTCTCAAGGATCCCGTGTATGTTGTCTTTATTTTTATCCGGATATTTCGGAAGGAATTCCGATACCCAGGCGGCGTGCTTCTCGATCTTTTCATTGGAAGCCACGTCTTTGCCCGCCAGGATGTATTCCTCCAGAAGCTCCATCTCCTCTTTCAGTCTTGCCGGAAGTACGGCGAGTCCCATAACCTCGATCAGTCCGATGTTCTCTTTCTTGATGTGATGATACTGTGCGTGAGGATGATATACGCCCAGAGGATGCTCCTCTGTGGTGATATTGTTTCTCAGCGTCAGGTCCAGCTCGAAGACGTCCCCCTTCTTCCTGGCGATAGGGGTGATGGTATTGTGAGGTTCCCCGTCTGTCTCGGCATAGATGAATGCGTCTTCGTCGGTATAGCCTCTCCATGCCTCCAGCACATGTGTGGCGAGATCCACCAGGCGCTTCTCGTCTTTGTGACGGATGCGCAGCACGGACAGGGGCCATTTCACGATCCCGGCTTCCACATCCTCGTATCCGTGGATGACTACCGGCTTCTCGATCTCCGCCTTCGCCATGGCAAAGGTATAATGGCCGCCCTGGAAATGATCGTGGCTTAAGATAGAGCCGCCCACAATGGGAAGGTCCGCGTTGGAGCCCAGGAAATAATGGGGGAACAGCTTCACGAAATCAAAAAGTTTGATAAAAGCGTTCCTCTCGATCTTCATGGGCGTATGCTTACAGTTAAACACAATACAGTGCTCATTGTAGTATACATAGGGAGAATACTGGAATCCCCACGGACTTTCATTGATGGTAATGGGAATGATCCTGTGGTTCTCTCTGGCGGGGTGGTTCACCCGGCCCGCGTATCCTTCGTTCTCCGGGCAGAGCAGGCACTTGGGATAGCTGCTGGCCTTCGCGTTCCTGGCCGCGGCGATCGCCTTGGGATCCTTCTCCGGCTTGGAAAGGTTAATGGTGATATCAATGTCGCCGTAGGGGCTCTTCACTTTCCATTTCTGATCTTTTTTCACGCGGTAGCGGCGGATATAATCGCTGTCCTGGCTTAATTTATAGAAATAATCTGTGGCAGCCTCCGGGCTTTCTTTATATTTCTCCCAGAATTCCTTCTGTACCTGGGAAGGACGCGGCATCAGGCAGTTCATCAGCCGGGTGTCAAAAAGATCCCGGTAGACAACACTGTCCTCAATAAGCCCTCTCTTCACCGCCTCGTCCAGAAGTTCTTTCAGGGTTTCCTCCAGATCCACACCGGAGAAGCTCTCCTCCGGCTCCTCATACTCTTCTTCGTGAAAAACATCCAGCAGAAGATTTACGGCATAATTCTTTTCACATTCCGGCAGAAGACCCGTTTCTATTCCGTACTGTACCAGTTTTCGAATACTTTTATTTAACATTTTTGAATCCCCCGTGTAAATTACTTCATACCTTTTTGCCGCCTCCGTATTCCGCATGCAGCGGAACACTGACGTTATGCTGTTTTGTGAGCGCCGTCTCCGATATCCACTACATAAAATTCCGCCTCATGTCCCACAGCTTCTTTATATTTCCTGCCGATGGTCTCAATGAAAGTATCCACCGCGTCATTCTTCACAATGCTCACGGTACATCCGCCGAAACCGCCGCCGGTGATCCTGGATCCGATCACGCCCGGGATCTTCCACGCCAGATCTACCAGGATATCGATCTCCTCGCAGGAAACCTCGTAATCGTCCCGGAGAGACACATGGGAGGCGTTCATCAGACGTCCGAATTCCTCTACATTATTTTCCTTCAGCGCTTTCACCGCGCGGATCGTTCTCTGGTTCTCATATACCGCGTGTTTCGCTCTCTTTTTGCAGATCTCGCTGGAAATAGCGTCTTTGTGCGCTTCGAATTCCTCTTCGGTAAGTTCGCCCAGAGCCTTGATATCCGTTACCTTCTGAAGCTCCTTCAGGGCAGTCTCACACTCGTTCCGCCTGTCGTTGTAAGCGGAACCTACCAGGCTGTGTTTTACCTTACTGTTGGTGATGACGATCCTGGCGTCTTCCAGTTTTACCGGAGCGTACTCATATTCCAGGGTGCTGGTATCCAGAAAGATCGCGCAGTCTTTTTTGCCCATGGCGCTGGCGAACTGATCCATGATGCCGCAGTTCATACCGTTGAAGTTATTCTCCGAATACTGGCCGATCAGAGCCAGATCCTGCATGGAGAGTTCTTCGATCCCGTACATATCCTTCAGCATCAGGCCTGTAAGCACCTCCAGGGACGCGGAGGAGGAAAGGCCGGAACCATTGGGGATATTGCCGTAGATCAGAAAATCCACGCCGCAGTCAAACGTATATCCTCTTTTTTCGAAAGCCCACATCACTCCCTTGGGATAGTTGGTCCATCCCGCCTTGTCTGAGGGGACCAGATCGTCAAGAGAAGTCTCCGTCACGCCCAGTCTCTGGAAATTCAGAGAATAGAAGCGCAGCTTCCTGTCCTCTCTTTTGCGGGCAAGCCCGTAGGTTCCCAGTGTCAGGGCACAGGGAAATACATGTCCTCCGTTATAATCTGTGTGTTCGCCGATCAGATTTACACGGCCGGGGGCAAAATATCCCCTGATCTCTCCTCCCTCGCCGTACACTTCTATGAATTTCTCCAGAAGTTTTTTCTCCATGCTGCATCCTCCCTTTTATACTCTTATTTTATTTACTTTTCTTTAATAAGAAACAGCTTCCAGATAAGTGATGAAAACATTTCCGTTCCTCTGGAACAGAGCTGTGCTGTCATTCATACCATAAGGCGCCACCTCGCCGGTAGCCGGATTCAGAAGGTAAGTGTTGTATTCGTCATATCCCACGATGACCCTGCTGGAATCCGCCCCTGTCCTGGCGATCACGGCCCTCTGGGCGCTTACTTCATAAAGAACATTCTCCAGACTGCATCCGGTGAGATCGATCACCGTGCCGCTGTCTCCCAGCCCTTCCTGAAGCGCTGCCTTATCAAGAGATCCGCTTCGTATGATTTCCGGGACATCCCCGGTATTCAGAATAAGCTTTGTACGCATATTTCCGCGTTCCCAGACATACTGCTGGGCTCTGTTCAGCACAGTTCCCGTCTGCTCGTCCGCTCTCAGGACTGCCTGCGCAGGATCGGACCAGGTGCTGTCCAGTCCTCCAAGTCCGTATACATAATAGACCTCTCCTGCCGGGGGCTCTGTCTCCAGCTGCACCACATGAGCCGGCGCGCTGCGCATCTTTGCCCGCAGGACAAGGGGTTCCTCTGTCTCCGGCCTTTCCTCCAGGGCAAGGCGCACCAGTGTTCCCCGGCGGTCGGTGCTTGTCAGTTCCACTTCCGCCAGTTCGGCAGAAGTATCGTTATTATTCATGATATTGTCTCTGCCGCCGGAAGTATATCCGTTATCTCCCTTGACAGCCAGTTCGAATTCCATGAGAGTCCTTCCCACTGTCACGTTAATGATATACTGTCCTTCCCGGCTGTATTCTTTTTTCAGATTTCCGTCGAAGTCCTCAATGCGCAGAGAGGTAAGCCCCTCCGTCACCCGGCCGGTGGAATCCGTAAGAATGTCTCTGCTGTAAAGGATCCCGTAAACCAGATCCTCGTTCATAAAGCCCAGGGGACGGAGTTCCTGTCCCTCCTGTGGAGCGATCATCCTTGTCTGCAGAGAATCAAAATCGATCACCCGGATCTGTCCGGCTTCCTCGCCCTCTGTGATGCGCCATGCGCTGTGGGCGTTTGTTTCCGATACCACGAATTCATCTGCGCTGATATTTTTTTCCAGAACCTCATAGGTACTTTCCGCGATATTGATCTGGAAAAGCTCCCCTGACATCAGGAGAAACAGCTGTCCGTCTCCGTTCACATAAGAAAGGGTTCCCAGATCCGCCTTCAGAAATTCGCCGGATTCCGTACTTGGGATAAATACGTTCTCCTCGATCATGTTCTGGTCACTGTTGTAATGATAGATCCCCACTCCGCAGACGCCTTCATGAGTTCCACGGCTCATGTACCCATATACCATGAAATCCATATTGCCGTCTTCTTCTACCCTGAGGATCTTAATGCCGTGTTCTGTGGAAGAATCTCTGGAATCCCGGCTGTCGTCCCTGCGGAAACTGAACACCTTCACAAATTTGCCGGTCTCCGGCGCGTAGGTCCACAGTTCTCCCGCCTGGACGAAGGCCACAACGCCGCCCTCCTCATCTGTCATCCAGGCCACATTCCTGTCCCGGACTCCCAGAAGCAGACCGGTATCGCCGATCACCGGCAGATTGGGATTAAAGATCTGTTCCGTGGTTCGTTCAAAATCCAGAAGCATGATCCTGGATTCTGTATAACGCATCCTGTAGAGATCCGTCACATTATAAAATTCCACCCCGCCGTTCTCATTCACGGCAGAAATCTCATATTCCAGGGAAACACTGGCCGTCGTCTCATTGATCTCTTTAATGACCGGGACGCCGGCTCTGGACATCTGCGGGCTTAAATTGCCCCAGCTGATATCCGACAGAGGAGACGTGATGGAAATATCCGCGAAATTCCTGGCGCCCGACGCCTGGGGTTCCAGATAGGTGGCCAGGCTGTCCGCCGAGGTCTTGTTCATACACTTCTGCGCAAAATCCGCGGCGAATTTTACATATTCCTCTGTATTTGTAGAAGACCGCGAGACTACTCTTGTATAGTAATAGGCGTCTCCGCCGTCTGTCTCCAGCGTCAGCTGCATGGAATATTCCTGATTCATCAGAAGCCCTGAGGAAATTTCCACCGATGCTCTCAGATAGTCTTCCCCTTCTTCCAGATTCCGGATCTTACGGTTTTCCATTACCTTGGTCCCGTCAGAACTCCGGATCTCCCAGGCCAGGCTCTCCACCTCGGCCTCATGGGGATCGATGACCAGAGTCAGTGTTTTCGATGTATCCAGAGGCGTTACGCACTCCCTCACAAAATCAGCCTGCATGGGCTGCGTGTACCCGTGCATCAGATTGGAGAGCGTGCCCCCGAAATCCACCATGACCTCCGGCAGAGTAGGATTATTCATATCGGAACGGTCATCTGTGGATTCGCTGTTCAGAAGGAATGCCGTTCCGGCTGTGCCGAGAATAAATACGGCCAGCAGCACGGCAAATCTTCTCAGAAATTTTTTCATTGTGTCTTATACTCCCTTCGCACCCGGAAGCCCCTGGGGATAAAGGAGCCTCTCCAGTGTCAGTTCCCCGCGGATGGCCTCTGTCATCCTGCCCAGCGGCTCCGCGGACTGTTTCTTTCCTGTCTTCACTGCGCGGATCAGAAGATTCTTCGGCGTATGTTCCATATCGATAAATTCCAGGATCTGCACAGAGTATCCCGCGGATTCCAGAAGATTCGCCCGGATGCCGTCGGTGATAAGCGCCGACATCCTTTCCTTCAGGATCCCGTACTTCAGCACGGGGGCAAGAAGGTCGTTCCGGATCTTTCCGTTCAGTTCATGCTGGCAGCAGGGTACGGAGAGGATCACTTTTGCATCCCACTGTACCGCTTTGGCCAGGGCGAAATCGGTGGCCGTATCGCACGCGTGGAGCGTTCCAACCATATCCGCCTTCTCCAGCCCTTCATATCCCGCAATATCCCCCTGCAAAAACTGCAGATTGTCATAACCGTATTCCTCCGCCAGACGGCTGCATCTGCGGATCACATCCTCCTTCAGATCCAGACCGATGATCTTCACCTGATACCCCTTAAGTTCCCGGAAAAAATAATACATGGCAAAAGTCAGATAGGATTTGCCGCATCCGAAATCCACAATGGTGATCTCCCTGTCCTTTGGGAGTTTCGGGAGAACGTCCTGGATGAATTCAAGGAAACGGTTGATCTGCCGGTATTTGTCATAGGCCGCTTCCCGGACACGGCCTTCTCTTGTCATCACGCCCAGATCCACAAGGAAGGGCACCGGCTTTCCCTGAGGAAGGATATACTGCTTCACCCTGTTATGGGAAAGAATCTTCGCGTTCTCCTTCACCTCATGCGGGTTTATTTTAACGGTATGTTTCCCTTTTTTGCTCACAAGGACGCCGCCGTCGGCCTGCCGTCCCTGCACCTGGAGCTGTGAATACGTTCCGTCCAGGCTTTCCTTCAGAAAACCCACCAGCTCCTCTCTCCTGTAATTCCGGTGGAGCATCTTCGCGCCCTCCGGCACAGACGCCTGATAGAGGATCTCCCCCTTCACTTCCACAGGGCGGATCCTCACCCTGGACGGCGCGTCCTTCCTGCGGCAGCCGCTTAAAACCGCCAGGATCATATTTTCATTGATCAGTTCGTCAAAAAACTCGTCTGTTGTCATCATTAATTCAATATCCTCTGCATCTTTTCCGTCTGCACCTTCTCCGGTAAATCCCGTGATAAAAAAGAATCTCCGCCAGTTCTCCCGGAAAACCGGAAGAAACAGACTGCGCGGAAAGCTCCTCATCGATCTTCTTTCCTATGCTGTCGCTCATGAGCTTCAGCATCCGTCTGTCCGGATATTCGTCATAGATCCTGCTGCCCTCATAGTCGAAAACATTCAGTTCCTCTTCCACCATATCCCGGATCCTTCCGGCAGTATCCGGATACCAGGATCTCAGCAGATCGGATTCTTTTTCCTGCAGGATCTCCCCCTCAAAGGCGGCGGGATCTCCGTACGCCCGGTAAAAAGGCACAAAATCATTCTCAAACATAGGCTGTCTCCCCAGGTCCTCTCCTGAAATCTGTTTTAGAATATGCAGGATGCGGGCGCAGGTGCATGGCTCAGCCCTGGATATTTTTGAGAATTTCTCTTGTGAGTTTTACGCTGTGCTCTATGGCAAGCTGCTCGAAAGCCGGATAGTCCACATGGGCGCTTCCGTCCGCCTTGTCGGAAATGGCGCGGATCACAAGGAAGGGCACGTGGTTCAGATAAGCCGCCTGGGCGATGGCTGCGCCTTCCATCTCCACCGCGTAGGCGCCGAATTCCTTCACGATAAAGTCCTTCACGCCCTGGTCCGCCACAAACTGGTCCCCGGAGGCGATTCTTCCCTCGAACACCTGAATATCCGGGTTCACTTCCCGGCAGGCCTGTACGGCCACTTTGCGAAGGACCTCGTCTCCCTGGAAAGAAAATACGTCCATCTGGGGGATCTGTCCCACAGGATAGCCGAAGGCAACCGCGTTCATATCATGGTGGATCAGATCCGTAGATACCACAATATCTCCGATATTGATCTCATTGTTCAGGCTTCCCGCGATTCCTGTATTGATGATCACCTCCGCCTGAAACTCGTCCACAAGGATCTGGGCGCATACCGCCGCGTTCACCTTGCCGATGCCGGAGCGGACAACCACCGCTCTCCTGCCCTCCAGGATTCCCTCATAAAAATTCATGGACGCTTTGCGGGTGATCTTCACGTCCTGCATATATTCTTTCAATCCGGCAACTTCATCATCCATTGCCCCGATAATTCCGATACGTCTCATAATAATCTGTCTCCTGATATTTTTTACTGCGATACCTGCGGATTCTTCCTCCGGCACGGTATCGTTGTCTCCATTATAGCAAAAGTTCAGTTTATATGGAAACTTTTTTTCATTTCTGCTATAATTAATAATTACAGGAACCGGAATGCCGTTCCGGCGGTCCGCGGTCCTTATGGATATTTTACAGATCAAAGGAGGAAATTATATGACATACAAGACAAACGGCGTCTGTGCAAAATCCATTGATTTTGAGATTGACGGCGAAAATAAAGTACGCAATGTAACATTTGAAGGAGGGTGCTCCGGCAACACGCAGGGCGTCGCCCGTCTGGTGGAAGGAATGGACGTTCAGGAGGCCATCAGCCGCCTGGAGGGAATCCGCTGCGGATGGAAGCCCACTTCCTGCCCCGACCAGCTTGCCCGCGCCCTTAAAGGAGCGCTTTCCTGATCATTCCCGCCGGTTTTGGCTGTGAATGACAGACCAGTCAGAGTTTCATATGCAGAATACGAAAGGAGGCTTGATTCTATGAGCTGGAAAAACGAGAAATTCTATACCACAGCTTCAGAGATCAAAGATTATCTGAACCTGTCCGATGAGGAGGAGAAACAGATGGAGGTTATTCTGGAAAGGTTCCCCATGTCTGTTCCCGAATACTATCTCTCCCTGATCGACAAAAACGACCCTGCGGATCCCATCCGCCGTATGTGTATCCCGTCCCTTACAGAAACTGATCTTTCCGGTGATTTCGACACCAGCGGCTAAGCCGACAACACTGTTCAGGCAGGACTTCAGCACAAGTATACACAGACTGCCCTGGTCCTTTCCACGAACTGCTGCGCCATGTACTGCAGACACTGTTTCCGCAAGAGACTCGTAGGAGTGGACGACACGGAAACCGCCAAACAGTTCGACTCAATGATGCAGTATATTGCAGAGCATAAAGAGCTTAACAACGTGCTGGTATCCGGCGGCGATTCTCTGATGATGCCCAACCACATGATCCGGAAATATCTGGAAACCCTTACCGCAATGGATCATCTGGATCTCATCCGTTTCGGCACCAGGATCCCCGTGGTCTTCCCCGACCGCGTTCTTGAGGATCCCGAACTTCAGGATATCTTCCGGGAGTTTGCCGACAAAAAGCAGATCTACATTGTCACCCAGTTCAACCATCCCAGGGAGATCACTGCCAAGGCAGCCGAGGTGATCCGGATCTTCCGCAAAATGGGATTCGTGGTGAAGAATCAGACCGTCCTTCTCAAAGGCGTCAACGACGATCCCGCCGTACTGGGAGAGCTTCTTCAGAAACTTACCCGTGTGGGTATCGTTCCCTATTATATCTTCCAGTGCCGTCCCGTAAGAGGCGTGAAGAACCAATTCCAGGTTCCTCTGGAAAAAGGCGTCCGCATTGTGGACGAGGCCAAGAATCTCCAGAGCGGACAGGGCAAATGCATCCGCTACTGTATGTCCACGCCGAGAGGCAAGATCGAGGTTCTCGGCCAGCTTCCCGACGGAAAGATGCTTTTTAAATTCAATCAGGCCAAAAACAGCGACGACGCGGCGAAGATCATGGTTCTTGATCTGGAGCCCGGCCAGTGTTGGCTGTATTAAAGATTCCATATCCGGAAAACAAAAATCCCCGTCCAGCAGGCGGGGATTTTCTGTATTCCGGTATTCTGTTTCCGGTATTTCATTTACGATCCTTTATTTTCGGTCTTTTATTTATCATCCGAAACGTCGTTCCGGTCCCATTTGTC
>ERZ1090869.609-NODE-609-length-18638-cov-5.953990_pt1 | contig 18638 bp, 17 predicted proteins | sample MGYA00478474_ERZ1090869 | MGnify/ENA primary metagenome ERZ1090869 (study PRJEB33644, sample SAMEA5815748) | chicken gut metagenome | biome: Chicken; feature: Gastrointestinal Tract; material: Caecum | place: Ireland | collected 2019-01-01 | study: A study of the... | reverse complement strand
GGATCTTGATAAGTACTTCGCCGGGGCCGGGCTCGGGAATAGGGACCTGCCGGAGCTCCAGACCGGGGCCGGCGACGGGCTTGACCAGTGCGTCCATGAGCTGTGCCATAATTGTCCTCCTATAACAAACATTAAGTTGGTTTTTCGTTGTTCCTATGTGGACAGTATACGCCGGGCCGTTAGGGATGTCAACAAAAGATTTCAAAAATGGGGAAAAACTTTCCGAAAAGCGGCCTTTTCTGAAGCACGGGTATCTGTCCGCACTATGCGGACACTCCGGGAGGGCTGGGAAGAAAAAAGGGCCCTCCCGGCAGCAATGGATACCGGAAGGACCCTGTCAGATCAGTCGCAGCGATGGGTCATGATGTGGAGAATGGTGCGGTCGGTTTCCTGCATGCCTTCCTTGGCCAGGATGCCCACGTTGGCGATGGTGTTGTCCACGCCCTTGGTGACGATGCCGTCGCCGCTCTTGAATTCCTGGTGATTGCGGTACATATGGTAGCCCAGAATGCCGGCGTCCACGCTGGCGGCAATCTTGGCGGCGCAGGAGGGCTTGGCTCCGTCGCAGATAGTGCCGGAGAGAATGGCCACGGCGTTGACGATGGTGTGGGCGATGGCGTCATAGGTGCCCTCCAGGAGGTAGGCAATGCCGGCGCCGGCGCCCACGCCGGCACTGATGGCGCCGCAGTAGGCGCTCAAACGGCCAATGCCGCTTTTCTGGTGAATGGTGACCAGGTCGCTGACCAGAAGGGCCCGGCGCAGCTTGTCCCGGCCCACGCCCAGGTGCTCGGCATAGCGGATCACCGGCACAGAGGCGGTAATGCCCTGGTTGCCGGAGCCGGAGAGGATCACCACCGGCTTCTCGCAGCCGCTCATACGGGCATCGCTGCCGGCGGCGGCCCAGGCCTTGGCCTCGGTTTTGATATCGGTGGGATAATCCTTGAGGAGGACAGAGCCGATATTGGCACCCCAGCTGTTCTCCAGGCCCTCCTGGGCAATGGCGCTGTTGTAGTCAATCTGCCGGTCGATGAGCTCGCTGACCAGGGACAGGTCAACGGTATCAGCGAAGGCCAGAATATCCGCTACATTCAAAAGGCTTTTATCTGTAAGGCTGTCTTCAGGGGAGTCGGTGAGGGGCTTCTCCAGCAGTACCTCCCCGTCCTTTTCCACCCGGACCACGTTGCTGTGGCTGTTGGCAATATGAACCAGAGCGCTGTGATCCCCGGCCCAACCGGTGAGACGGATGTCCAGCAGACGGGGAGTCTCGGCGCAGGCGATCTCGATGGGAATGTCCTGGGCGTAGCGGGCGATATCAGCGTGGGCCTCCTGGGGGACCCGGGAAATAACCTGCAGGATCTGATCTGCTTCCCCGGCCACCACGCCGGCGGCAATGGCGGCCCGAATGCCCTTGAGGCCACCGGTGTTGGGAACAATGACGCTTTTGACGTTCTTAATAATATTGCCGGATACCTCGGCCAGGATCCGCTGAGGCTGGGCGCCCAAAGTGGCGCGGAGCTGGGCGGCGGCGTAGGCAATGGCGATGGGTTCGGTGCAGCCGGTGGCGGGGATCAGTTCCTCTTTCAGGATACTGATATACGTGGCTGCGGCTTCAGGTGTCAGCATATCATTTTTCCTCCTTACAACAGCAGGGATGCTCCTGATGGTACTCGGGCAGGGAATCATCTTCCCGGATCCAATCCTCCACCTGGACGATGGTATATTCCGTGGGGCTGGTGCGGATAATGACCCGTTCCAGACCGGCATTTATGATCATTCTGCGGCACATGGCGCAGGAGGTGGCGTCGCTGAGGATCTCCCCGGTGGCGGCGTCCTTTCCCGCCAGGTACAGCGTCCCTCCCACCATATCCCGCCGGGCGGCGGAGATAATGGCATTGGCCTCAGCGTGGACGCTGCGGCAGAGCTCATAGCGTTCCCCCCGGGGCACCTTCATGGCCTCCCGGGTGCAGTAGCCCAGATCCACGCAGTTCCTGCGGCCCCGGGGCGCGCCGTTATAGCCGGTGGAGATAATCTCATCGTTCTTTACGATGATGGCGCCGTAGCACCGGCGCAGGCAGGTGGCCCGCCCGATGACGGTCTCGGCGATGTCCAGATAGTAGTTTTCCTTGCTGATACGTCCCATAGACAGCCTCCTTGCATTCTTCCTCCACAGTATGAATGAATTCTGTCAAAAAATCAAGAACAACCGCAAAAAAACGTCCTCCATCCCTTGGAGCGGAATGGAGGACGAGAGTATATACGAGACGTCAGGGCTGAGAGGCAAGCTGGGCGCTGTCGCTGTCAATGGGGGAGAGAACGGAGAGATAGCCCTGAATGGAGCTGTTATAGAGACGATACTGGTTGCGGCCGTTTTTCTTGGCAGCGTAGAGGGCCTGATCCGCCCGGTTGAAAAGGGTCTCATAGTCCGTCCCATGCTCCGGGGCCAGGGCTACTCCCAGGCTCAGGGAAATGGGGAAATCCCGGTAGGTGCCGGTAAGGGAGGTGAAGATCCGCTGGATCAGGGGTTCCACCTGGTCAATGGTATAGGCCATAAAGATGAGGAACTCGTCCCCGCCTACCCGGGCAGCCACATCTTCACTGCGGATGCTCCGCAGCACCTTATGGGCCACGGCCTTCAGTACGTCGTCGCCGAACAGGTGGCCGAAGCGGTCGTTGGCAGACTTAAAATGATCCAGGTCAAACAGCAGCAGGGCATATCGCCGGTTGTCGCTGTGGGCCAGAGCGGCTTCAATGACCTTCCGGGCGGACATATGGTTGCGCAGCTTGGTGAGGGAATCCTGCATGGACAGCCGGCGGAAGGTGGCCAGTTCCTCGTATTCCTCGTGGGCGTCCAGGAATTTTCCAATGCAGCCGGTGAGGGTAGGCCGCTCCTCCTCCACCCACAGGGGCCGGGCCACCGCCTTGAACCAGCGGTATTGGCCGAAGATCCGCAGGCGGTAGTTGACGTTGATTACCGGTGAATTGGGGGTAGCGGTCTTGATGCGCTGCACCAGGTCCTCGAAATCCTTGGGGGAGAATACAGCGGCCAGCTCAGGACTGGCGGCGGGATGAGGAATCAGCTCGCTGAGTCCCAGCTGCTGGGCGCCCCATTCCGAGAGGGTGAGAATGTCTGAGCCGCGGTTGTATTCGAACTGGATCTCCTTGGACATGGAGGCAAAGAAACGGTATTTGGTGCGTTCCTGCTCCAGCAGGGCCAGGGTGCGGTTGGAGGCCTGGCCGCCGGAGAGCAGCTGGCTGGCCAGCTGCTGCCCCTCCAGGCGTGTGAGCCGGTCGGGGGTGGAGGCGCTCAGAGCGTCGATCAGCCGGGGGCCCACCGCCGTCAGGCAGCGGAGGAGCAGCGGACTGAAGGTGCCGCACTCTCCATTGAGGATCATTTCCATGGCCTTCTCGTGGGAAAAGGCGCTTTTATAGACCCGGGGACTGGTAAGGGCGTCGTATACATCCGCCAGGGCCACCACCTGGGCGGCGATGGGGATTTCATCGCCCTTGAGGCCGTCGGGGTAGCCCCGACCGTCGTAGCGCTCGTGATGCCAGCGGCAGATATCCCGGGCGATCTGCACCAGGGCCTCATCCTGGCTGGGAGCGTTATCCAGCATCTGGGCGCCGATGACGCTGTGGGTTTTCATGACCGCAAACTCCTCGGCGGTGAGACGGCCGGGCTTGTTGAGGATAGCCTCGGGGATGGAGATTTTGCCGATGTCGTGGAGGGCGGAGGCGTTGACGATCAGGGAGATCTGGGCGCCGGTCAGGTGGTACTGATCCGTCTCCTGGACCAGCTGCCGCAGGAGCAGCTCTGTAATGGTGCGGATGTGGAGAACGTGGAGGCCGCTTTCGCCGTTACGGAATTCCACGATATTGCTGAGGATCTCCACCATCAGGTAGTTGCTTTTTTCCTTTTCCAGGATCTGCTCGGTGACCATGTCCTCCAGCATTTTCTGCTTGGCGTAGAGCATAATGGTGTTTTTCACTCTGCGCTGGACGGTCTTTTCGTCAAAGGGGCGGCTGATGTAATCGGTGGCGCCCAGATCGTAAGCACGGTCAATGTAAGTGGAAGAGGTCTCAGCGGAAATGGTGATGACGGGGACGCTCTCGATCCACTGGTTGCGGTTCATCACCGAAAGGACCTCAAAGCCGTCGATGACCGGCATGACAATATCCAGCAGCACCAGAGAGATCTCCGTGTGGTGCTGTTCCAGCATGGCAATGGCCTCCACACCGTTGGAAGCCTCCAGGATCCGGTATTGGGCGGAAAGCATGTCGGCCAGCAGGGAGCGGTTGATCTCCGTGTCGTCGACAATCAATATGGTGTATTTCTTCTCCATAGTAGCACTTCCTTTACGGAGGCGTTCTGTCAAAAGCCGCTGAGAGAGCGGATGGCCGTTACGGCGTCCTCATAGTCCCGGCGCAGGGCCTGGAACAGCGCCGGGGTGCTGCTGTCAGCCTGACCGGCGCGCAGGTTGTCCGCCAAGGCGCTGCTGGACTGCAGCAGTGCGGTCAGGCCCAGGTTCAGGCAGATGCCCTTGATGGTGTGGGCATAGCGGAAAGCCTCCTGGTAGTCCTGGCGGTCCAGGGCCGCCTGAAGGGCGGCGAAGCTGCCGTCGTCCGGCAGGCGGGTGAGGAACCTGACGACCCGATCCTCAGTGGAAAGGCGGCGGATCACATCCTCATAGTCCGCACCCATAACGGCATAGCATGTTTTCAGATCCATGAAAAGCCCTCCTCTGTTCCGGGGCCGACGGGCCGCCGGGAAATTGTGCCATGTGACCAAAAACGGGAAGAAAAACAAGATAAAACAGGGGAAAATAAGGGGAAGAAAAGTGTTTTTTATTCTATCATAGCGGATGAGGAAACATTCGTCAAGGAAAAACGGCCTTTTACCGGATATCCCCCCGGCGGCGCAGGTCATCGAGGATGCGGTTGTAATACGCCGCGTCAATGCGGTATTTCCGCAGGTACACGAAATACCCCACCAGAATGGCCGCCAGCGGCAGGGCCATCATGGCGATTTTCAGGATGAGAAGGCCCTCCGCGGTGACGTCCGCGGCGGTTTCCGCCCGGTTGATGCCGGAGATGATCAGCGTCACCGTGACCACGCCGGTGGCAATGGCGGCGCCGATCTTGTTGATAAAGGGCTGGACGGAGAAGGTGACGGAGTCGTTGCGCCGGCCCAGCTTCCACTGGCCGTACTCGATGGTGTCCGCCAGGAACATCAGCATCAGGGTCTGGATAAAGGCCTGGCCCACGAACAGCAGCACTCCCGCCACGGCAATGGGAATCATGTTCATGGGAGCGAAGAAGAACACGCCGTAGCCCGCCACCACCAGCACCGTGGCGGCGGAGTAGAGCTTTTTCCGGCTGAACCGGGCGGCGAACCGGGGGAATACCAGCAGGGCCGCCAGCTGGCTCATCCCCAGCACCCCGGCAAAGACGGAGTACATGTTCTCATCTCCGTAGGCAAACTTGAAATAGTAGGTGCCGAAGCTGGTGGTGGTGCAGTAGCCGATCATAAAGAGGGCCATGCTCACCGCCGTCCAGAGGAGCTGGTCGTTGGCGAAGAGGACCTTTCCCAGCTCCCGCAGGGAGGTGTTGTTTTCCTCTTTGAAGTCCCGGCGCTCCTTCACCCCCAGAAGGGTGAAGAGCTGGAAGCCGATCATCAGGGCGCAGACGATAACGGCGAAGACAAACCACCCCTTCTTCCCGTCGCCGCCGAAGGCGTCGGTGAGGGCGGAGGTGGCGGGCAGGACTCCCACCACCACGGCGTACATACCGATGTTGGCGCAGATGCGGGCGAAAGCGCCGTAGCGCTCCCGCTGCTGCTGGTCAAGGCTCAGGGCCGGCAGCAGCGTCCAGTAGGCGATGTCGTTGACGCCGTAGAAGATGTCCCAGAGGATGTAGGCCAGGGCGAAGATCACCACATAAGCCGCCCCGGATACAGGAATATCCCCGAAGAGTACCAGCAGGCACAGAGCGCTGACCAGGGCGCCAGTGAGGATCCAGGGCTTGAACTTGCCCCAGCGGGAGTGGGTGTTGTCGATGATGACGCCGGTGATGGGGTCGTTGAAGGCGTCCAGGATCCGCAGTACCGTGAGGACGCCGCCCACCAGGGCCAGCATGGCGTCGTCCAGCTGCCGCACCTCTGTGAGGAAAAAGAGGAGATACATACTCTCCAGGGAATAAAACATGTCCCGGCCGATGGTGCCCAGGCCGAAGCAGTATTTGTTGCGTTTGTCCAGTGTGGTCATAGCTCCCTCCGTATAGGGGCGGGCCGCATGCAGGCGGCTCACGCCAGAATCACGGCCTCCCAGGGCCGCAGGGTGCCGTCAAAATCCTCCCGGGAATAGTTGCAGCGCAGGACGGTCCCCTTGCAAGTCGTGCTGGCCGGTTTGTCGCTGAAGTTGAGAACGATGGTGAGGGACTCCTGTCCGGGCAGCTCCCGGCGGTAGGCAAAGACCTGCTCTCCCTTTTCAAGAGGGATGAAGGCCCCCCGGCGAAGGACCTTTTTCTCCCGCCGCAGGGCGATGAGATCCTGATACCAGTGCCAGAGGGAACCGGGGTCCTCCTCCTGGGCGGCGAGATTGATGTCCTTGCAGTTATGGTTGATGCCCAGCCAGGGCCGGCCGGTGGTAAAGCCCGCCCCCTCGCCGCTCTCCCACTGGAAGGGGGTGCGGGCGTTGTCACGGCTGGTGGCGGCGATCATCCGCCAGCGAAGGGCCTGGGGAAGGTGAAGCCGGGAAAGGACCCGGTCCACGTTGAGGCTCTCCACATCGTTCAGCTGCCGCAGGCGGGTAAAGTCAAAGTTGGTCATACCAATCTCCTGGCCCTGGTAGATAAAGGGCGTACCCCGGAGGGTCAGGAGGAGGGTGGCCAGGAGCTTGCCGCTCTCTGTGGGGTAGGACTTGCTGCCAAACCGGGAGACGGAGCGGGGCTGGTCGTGGTTTTCCAGATACAGGGCGTTCCAGGGCAGGGACTTCTGCCACTTGGTGAGGCAGTCGAAGAGCTTTTTGGGGCGGAATTTGGTCTTGAACCACTTGATAAGGACCTGGTCGCACTCCATGTGCTCAAAGGAAAACACCATGTCCAGCTCATGGCGGTCCAGGCCGCAGAGGTCCTGGGCCTCCTTAGGGGTGACAAATACGGTTTCGCCTACGGTAAAAGCATCGTACTCGTCCCACACCTTCCGCAGCTCCCGGAGGATGGCGTGGGTGCCCTCCAGGGAGAGGTAATGCTCCGAGCCGGTGAGGGCCAGGCGTTTGCGCTCGCTTTTCAGGCTGTCCTTCCAGAGAATGTTGATGACATCGCAGCGAAAGCCCGCCACGCCCTTGTCCAGCCAGAAGCGCATGATGTCCTTGACCTCCGCCAGCACCGCCGGGTTGTGGTAGTTGAGGTCCGCCTGGGTCTTGGCAAAGAGATGGAGGTAGTACTGGCACCGCTGGGGGTCAAATTCCCAGCAGTCCTCCCCGAAAAAGCCGGTCCAGTTGTTGGGGAGCTTCCCACCTTCCCCACCGTCGGCCCAGTAATAGTAGTCGGCGTAGGGGCTGGTTTTGTCCCGGCTCTGGCGGAACCAGTAATGCTCCGTGGAGGTGTGGTTGATGACCAGATCCATGATAATGCGGATGTCCCGGCGGCGAGCCTCGGCGATGAGCCGCTCCATGTCCGCCATGGTGCCGTACTCCGGGTTGATGTCCCGGTAGTCGCTGATGTCGTAGCCGTTGTCGGCGTTGGGGGAGCAGTATACCGGGGAGAGCCAGATGGCGTCGGCCCCCAGGTCGCGGATGTGGTCCAGACGGCTGATGATGCCGGGAATGTCCCCGATACCGTCGCCGTTGGAATCCTGGAAGCTCCGGGGATAGATCTGATAGATGACCGCGTCTTTCCACCATGCCATGGGCCTACACCTCCCCGTTCACCGGGTATTCCCCGCCGCAGTACCGCTGCCACAGATCCTCGCTGACGCCGCCGTTTTCAATGACCTGGCGGTAGAAGTCCCCGCTGTCCTTGACGGTGCGGCGCTGGGTGGCGTAGTCCACATGGACCAGGCCAAAGCGGGCGGAGCAGCCCTCCACCCATTCGAAGTTGTCACAGAAGCACCAGTGGTAGTACCGCTCTATGGGCAGGTCGCTGCGGCACAGGGCCGCCAGATGCTCGGCAATGTACCGGGCCCGGAAGCGGTCGGCATTGTCGCAGGTGCCGTTTTCCGTGATCCAGATGGGCCGGGGCAGAAGGCGGTGGAGCTTGCGGCTCACCTCCACGATGCCCTGGGGGTAGACCTCCCAGCCCAGGTCGTTGACAGGACAGCCATCGGCCACGCCGTCGGCGGGGCCGGAGACGGTGGAACGGGTGTAGTAGTTCACGGCGTGGAAGTCACAGTACTCACCGGGGACGATAGCGGGGTGCTTCCCGATGGGGAAGGAGCGGACGCCCCGGCACATGGCGGCGGTAAGGCTGCCCTGGAAAAGCTGTTCGGACTTCTCCGCCCAGAAGCGGTGAAGGGGATTTTTGGCGTCCCGGGGGACAAACACCCGCATATGGTTGGCAAAGCTGACCTTGGTGCCGGTATAGCCCATCTGGAGCCGGGTCTTGCGGATAAGGCCATAGGCCTCGATGTGGGCGGCGGCAAGGTTGGTCATGACCCGGCTCATCGCCAGGAAGCTCTGCTTGCCGGGAGGCCAGGCGCCGGCAAAATAGCTGTTGAAGGCGTAGACGTTGGGCTCATTGATGGTAATGTACTCCTCCACCAGGTCCCCCAGGGCTTCCACCACTTTGTGGACATAGCGGAGATAGTAGGTGATGTTGTCGCTGTCCAGGAAGGTGCCCTTTTCCTCCAGCCACAGGGGGTTGCTGAAGTGGTGGAGAGTCAGAAGGGGCCGGATGCCCCGCGCCTTCATGGCCGCGATCTCTTCCCGGTAGTGGTCCAGGGCCTCCTGGGAGAAGATCCCTTCCAGGGGCTCGATGCGGCTCCACTCCAGGCCGAAGCGGTAGCACTGGATCCCCATGTCCGCCATCAGGTCCAGGTCCTCCTGCCAGCGGTCATAGTGCATGGTGGCCACCGAGGGATCGCTGTTGTCCTTGATGTAGCCCCGGCGGTACCAGTCGTACCAGTTGTTGTTCTGGTCGCCGCCCTCGATCTGGGTGGCGGCGGTGGCGGCGCCCAGGAGCATCCCGGGCTTGAGCGTATATTCCATAAGGTATGTCCTCCTTGGTAGTCGTCCAATTTCTTCCATTGTAAAGCGACGGCGCGTTTTTTGCAATACGGCTTTTATAGGGGACGACGGAAAGGTGCGAAAGGTTTGTCTGCCTTCCGGGAAAGGGGGAGGAACGGGACAAAAAGGAGGCGGAGAAAGGGTAAAGACCATTTCCCCGCCTCCCGGCGTATTCTGTTGTGTGCTTATCGCTTTTCTCCCGGCCGGAACACCAGGGCGGCAAGGGCGGCAAAGATCACCGCCGCGGCGATGCCGCCGGCAGTGGCGGAGAGGCCGCCGGTGAGAATTCCCAGCCAGCCCTGCTCCGCTACCGCTTTTTCAACACCCTTGGCCAGGCTGGAGCCAAAGCCCGTCAGAGGGACGCTGGCACCCGCACCCCCCCACTCCGCAATGGGCGCATACACACCGATGGCCTCCAAAAACACGCCGCTGACAACATACCCCGTCAGGATACGGGCGGGGGTAAGCTTGGTTTTGTCGATGAAATTCTGGCCGATGGCACATAGGATGCCGCCTCACAGGAACGCGCTGAGATATTGCATACATACGTCCTCCCCGGAGGCGCTGCCTCCGTTATTGTTGCAGGGTATCTGTCGCCTGGATGCACACGGCGTGGCAGATACCGGGGATACTCTCGCCCTGGGAAGTGGAAACCGGGGACAGCAGGGCGCCGGTAGGGGCAAAGAGAATTTTCTTCCATTGTCCTTCCTCCATCTTTCCCAGCAGGTAGCCGCACAGCACCGACGCCGAGCAGCCGCAGCCGCTGGCCCCGGCGTGCATATCCTGCTTTTCAATGTCATAGAGCAGCATGCCGCAGTCCAGGTAGTTGGGGCCCATATCCACCCCGTCCCGGGCAAAGAGCTCCGTGACGATCTGGTGGCCCAGGACGCCCAGATCGCCGGTGAGAACCAGGTCATAGTCCCTGGGGCCGGTGCCGGTGGAGGCGAAGTGGGCCTGCAAGGTGTCGTAGGCCGCCGGGGCCATGGCAGCGCCCATGTTGTTGGCGTCGGTAACGCCTAGGTCCACGATCCGCCCGCAGGTGACGGCGGTGACGGCCAGTGGCGCTTTTTCCTCCCCCAGCAGGCAGCAGCCCGAGGCGGTGGCGGTCCACTGGGCGGTGGGGGTGCGCTGGCTGCCGTAGGGCACCGGCATGCGGTATTGCCGCTCAGCGGTACAGAAATGGCTGGAGGTCATGGCCCCCACCCGGCGGGCAAAGCCGCCGGATACCAGCAAAGACCCCAGGGCCAGGGACTCCCCCATGGTGGAGCAGGCCCCATAGAGCCCGAAGAAGGGGATGCGGAAGGAGCGCAGGCCAAAGGAGGTGCCGATACACTGGTTGAGTAGGTCACCGGCCAGGACAAAGGTCAGGTCCTCCGGCTGTAAGGCTGCTTTTTCCAGGGCCAGGGTCAGGGCGGTTTTCTGCATGGTGCTCTCCGCCTTCTCCCAGGTTTTTTCCCCGAAAAAGCTGTCGTCACACAGGTGGTCAAACCAGGGGGCCAGAGGGCCCAGGCCCTCCTGCCGTCCGCCTACGGCAGCGTGGGACAGAATATAGGCGGGCCGCGTCAGGGAAATGGTGCGGCCTGCGGGCGGGGTGTTCAAGGGCGTCGCCTCCCACATATGAAAAATTTGCGGCGGTTGCCGCGGTACAGTTCTAGTATGGCCAGATGGAGGGAAAAACATCAAAAAAATTTTGAAAACTTACCGGGAAAAGGGAACAACCAGCCCGGCGTTTCGTCTGTAACAGGGAAACGGAACAAAATGAGGAGGAAAACAGGATGGAAAAAATGCTGATTTTGGCGTTATTCCTGGCGCTGCTTTTGACAGGCTGCGGCAGTGGGGGTGTCAGCGGCCGGGCGGAACGCCGTACCCTGGGGCAGGAAACGGCGGGGCAGCGGCTCTCTGGACAGCCCGACGGCAGCCTGGAAGCTCGGGAGGATTTGTGGGGGCTGGCGCTGAAGGCGGAGGATGTGACGCCCACGGGTCTCAATCTCCACCTGATCCAGTCCGGGGGCCAATATACGGGAGAATTGGAGACCGGCAGTTATTTCTGGCTGGAACGGGAAAGCGGAGGCGCCTGGACGGAGGTGGAGCCGCTGACTGAGGACCTTGCCTGGACCATGGAGGCATATCTGATCCAGCCGGAGGGGGATACAGAGATGGAAGTAAAATGGTCTGCCCTCTATGGAGAGCTGCCCACCGGAAGCTACCGCCTGGGAAAAACAGTAATGGATTTCCGGGGAACCGGGGATTATGACCAGCAGATCTACTACGCCCATTTTACCGTCGCCTGAAGGCGGCCTCTCCTGACCCGCCCCGCCCGGCTTTTGCCGGGCGGGGTAAAAAAATTTCCTTTTGGGACTGGAAAATGGCAGAAAAGTATCGTATAATAAACAGAATGCTTTGACCAAGGAGGGCCTTTCCATGGCGGAAGAGAAACGAGCTCTGGGGTATATCTGCCCCGAGTGCGGAAAGCCGGTGTATGGCGAGCGGACGGCCTTTGCCCTCAATGCCGCGGCGGTGGCTCTGGTATGCGACTGCGGCCGCAGCGAGCTGAAGGCGGAGAGCGACGGGCAGCGGTTTCTGGTGACGACCCCCTGCGGCGTATGCGGCGGGGAGCACCGGGCGGAGGTGCCTGCGTCCCAGGTGATGGAGGGCGAGGGCGTGGGCCTTGCCTGCCCTGTTACCCGGCAGCTGTGCTGCTATATCGGTGAGCCCTACCGGGTCCAGCGGGCCCTGCGGGAGCTGGAGGTAGCGGTACAGAAAAAGAAGGACGCCGGGGAAGAACCCTTTGTGGACAGCGTCATCATGTACGAGGTGCTCTCTGAGCTGCGGGATATTGCCGCCCGGGGCGGTATTTCCTGCTCCTGCGGCGGAAAGGACTGCGCCATGGAGATCCATGGCGCGTCGGTGGATCTGGTGTGCCGCTCTTGCGGCGGGAAGCTTCGGATCCCTGCAGCTACCGATGAGGACCTGGATCGGCTGTGCTGCCACTATACCCTGACCATCAAGGGGCAAAACTGATATGCTGATCGCTTGTTTTCTGCTGTTCCTGGCCATGGTGGCCGGGTGCCTGGCCAGCGGGCTGTCGGTATCCTGGGCCCTGCTGGGGGGACTGGGCCTGTTCTGGGCCCTGGGCCGCCGACAGGGCTTTACCCACCGGCAGCTGTGGGAAATGGCCTGGAAAAAATGCAAAAAGTCCCTGATCGTAGTGGAAATCATCTTCCTGATCGGTATTATTACCGGTGTGTGGCGGGTAGGCGGCACCATCGCCTTCTGCATCGTCAAGGGAGTGGAGCTGGTGACCCCGGGCCTGTTTCTGGTGGTGGCCTTCCTGCTGTGTGTGGCCCTGAGCTATGTGCTGGGTACCTCCTACGGTGTCAGCAGCACCATGGGGGTCATCCTCATGGCCCTGGCCCGGTCCGGCGGGGTGGATCCGGTGCTGACGGCGGGCGTGGTGCTGTCCGGGGTCTACTTCGGGGACCGGTGCAGCCCGGCCTCCTCGGCGGCCAGCCTGGTGGCGGCGGTGACGGACACCGACCTTTACCGCAATGTCCGGAAAATGCTTCTCACCGGACTCCTCCCTACCCTTCTCACCCTGGGACTCTATGTGTTCCTTTCCCTTCGCAATCCTCTGGAACGGATGGACGCGGCAGTGCTGTCCGCCCTGGAGGGCAACTTCTCTATCTCCTGGACGGCCCTGCTGCCGGCGGCGGTGATGTTCCTGCTGCCCCTGTGCAAGGTGCCCATCAAGCTGGCCATGGGAGGAAGCATTGCCGTGGCGGCAGTGCTGGCGGTGGCAGTCCAGGGCTTCAGCCCCTGGCAGGTGCTGACGGTAGCCTGGAGCGGCTACCACCCGGCGGATACGGCCCTCAATGCTGTGCTGGGGGGCGGCGGCGTCACCAGCATGATGGTCAGCTATGTCATTGTGATCCTTACCGGCCTTTACTCCGGCATCCTGGAGGGCACCGGCGACCTGGAGCCCCTTCAGCACAAGGCGGAAAGCCTGGCGGGGAAGATGGGCCGCTTCCCGGCCATGATCGTGGTATCCGCCCTGACGGCCATGGTGCTGTGCAACCAGGCAGTGACCAGCATCCTCTCCGAGCAGCTCCTCCGCCGCAGCTATGACGATCGGGAGGAGCTGGCCATGGATATCGAAAATTCCGGCATTCTCATTTCCGGTCTGGTGCCCTGGTCCATTGCCTGCAGCATCCCCTTGGCTATGCTGGGGGCGGACTACGGCGCTGTGGGCTATGCTTTCTTGCTGTGGCTCATCCCTATCTGTTATGTGTTCACCAAACGCTTCTTTTATCCCCCCCAAGGCTCAGGTGCGATGAAGGTGACATTCTGATGTCATCGCCTGGCCGGGACATTTTTTGTTGTGTCTGGAGGTACATATGATCCATTTCCTGGCCCGGAAGCTGATCCGGGATTATAATAATGTGTCCGACGCCGCTGTGCGGCGGGCCTATGGCGTGCTGTGCGGCGCCGTTGGTATTGTGCTGAATCTGCTGCTCTTTGCGGGCAAGGCCCTGGCGGGAATCATCAGCGGCTCCATCGCCATTACCGCCGACGCCTTCAACAACCTCTCCGACGCCGGCTCCTCAGTGGTGACCCTTCTGGGCTTCAAGCTGGCGGCCCAGAAGCCCGACAGCCACCACCCCTTCGGCCACGGGCGCATGGAGTATGTCTCCGGCCTGGTGGTGTCCATGGTAATTCTGCTGATGGGCGTGGAGCTGGCCAAAACCTCGGTAGAGAAGATTATTACCCCCGGCGAGGTGGATTTCAGCCCCGTAGTGGTGGGAATCCTGATTGCTTCCATTGCCGTCAAGCTGTACATGGCCGCCTATAACCGCTTGGTGTCCAAAAAGATTGATTCCTCTGCCATGGCCGCCACCGCCACCGACAGCCTCAGCGACTGCCTGGCCACCTCGGCGGTACTGCTGAGCACCCTGGCGGGCCATTTCTGGGATATCCATATCGACGGCTGGTGCGGTGCGGCGGTAGCCTGCTTCATCCTTTGGGCAGGTGTCAACGCCGCCCGGGAGACCATCAATCCCCTGCTGGGCCAGCCGCCGTCTCCGGAGTTTGTCCAGGAGGTACAGGACCTGGTCCTCTCCCACCCGGAGATCATCGGTATCCATGACCTGATCGTTCACGACTACGGACCCGGCCGTCGGATATTGTCCCTCCATGCGGAGGTGCCTGCCAGCGGGGACATCCTGGCCCTCCACGACGTGGTGGATACCGCCGAACGGGAGCTGGCCACTACCTTGGGGTGCGTGGCCACCATCCATATGGACCCGGTGGTGATGGACGACGGCCTTACCGCCGAGACCCGGGAGCGGGTGGCGGCTCTGGCCAGTATCATTGACCCGGGGATTTCGATCCACGATTTCCGCATGGTCACCGGCCCTACCCACACCAATGTGATTTTTGATGTGGTGGTGCCCTTCAACTGCCCTCTCACTGACCACGACGTGGCGGACCGGATCCGCACAGCAGTGCGGACCCTGGACGGCAACTACTACGCTGTGGTGGAAGTGGAAAAGAGCTATGTGTAACGCGTCTGTTTCCTGTTTATGAGGCGGACAGCGCCGCCGCGGCAGACGTTCTGAAAAACCACAAAAAGGGCCGGCCTCCGGAATGTTCCGGAAGCCGGCCCTTTTGCTGCGGTCAGCATATCAATGGTGGTGGCTGAAAATGAGAGCCAGGCCCAGCAGGAGGCCCAGCATAGTGGCAAGGCCCGAGAGCTTGTGTTGCCATAGATGCTCGGACTCCGGCAGCAGCTCGCCGAAAATAACGTACAGCATGGCGCCGGCGGCAAAGCTCAGGGATACGCACAGCAGGGTGGGGTTCATGGTGCCCAGGGAGTAGCCCAGCATGGCGCCCAGAATGGTGGGCAGGCCGCTGAGAGCCGCCACGCCGATGGCCACAGCAGGCCGGGAGCCGCTGGAGAGAAGGGGCGCGGCAATGGACATGCCTTCCGGCAGGTTGTGCAGCCCGATGATCAGGGCAGCCAGGATACCGCCGTGACCGGCGGCCTGGGCCGCTCCGGCAAAGGTAGCGCCGATGGCCATGCCCACAGGCATGTTGTGAAGGGCTACCGCCGCTGCCAGCACCAGCCCTGCGGTATGGAGGGTGTGGTGGCCGCAGGCGCACATCTCCTGGCGGGGATCGGTATGCTCCCCGGCGTGATCATGGTGGTGGTCGTGTCCGTCATGGCCGTGGTGATCATGATGGTCGTGGTGGTCATGGCTGCCGTGACTGTGGCTGTGGTGGGCCTGCTTGTCGATCCAGCAGTTAAGGAGATAGGTGCCGAAATAGCCTATCAGGATCCACACGATCACCGGCCAGATGGCAGAGTCCTCGGTGGCGTCGGCGATGAGGTCAAAGCATACCACGCTGACCATGACGCCGGCGGTAAAGCGCAGGAGAAGGCTCACAGAGCGGTCCGAGGGGCTGTGGATGGCCGCCGCAAAGCCGCCGCCCAGAGCAAGTCCGCCAACACCGGTCAAAGCGGTGATGAGAAAAATCGTCAAATATTCGTGCATGGGGGAATCTCCAATCCTAAAATCTCAACATCTTAGTATACCGAAACTGAGAAAAAAGTCAACAACAGCCTTGAATTAGGACAGGACTGCCCCATATTCCCCTTGCATACGGGAGGGGGATTCATTATAATATAGGGCGAAATAAAAAGGAGGCGAAGGAAATGGCGCTCTATCGGGATATGACGGAGCTGATCGGGGGAACCCCCCTGCTGGCCCTGGAGCGGCTGGGCCGCCGTCGGGGCTGGGAAGCGGAGGTGCTGGCTAAGCTGGAGTGCTGTAATCCTGCCGGCAGCGTCAAGGACCGGGCGGCCCTGGGGATGATCCTCACGGCGGAGGAGGAGGGGCGGCTGCGCCCCGGCTCTGTGATTGTGGAGCCCACCAGCGGCAACACCGGCATCGGCCTTGCGGCCATTGCGGCGGTGCGGGGCTACCGGGTGATCCTCACCATGCCGGAGACCATGAGCCTGGAGCGGCGCAAGCTGCTGGCGGCCTATGGCGCGGAGATCGTCCTCACCCCCGGTGAGCTGGGCATGCAGGGGGCGATTGACCGGGCCAATGAACTGCTGAAGGAGCATCCCGGCGCCATGCTGGCGGGCCAGTTTGACAATCCGGCCAATCCCGCCGCCCACTACGCCTCCACCGGCCCGGAGATCTGGCGGGACACGGAAGGCCGGGTGGATCTGTTTGTGGCCGGCGTGGGCAGCGGCGGCACCGTCACCGGTGTGGGCCGCTACCTGAAGGAACAAAATCCTGCTGTACAGATCGTTGCGGCGGAGCCGGCGGAGTCCCCGGTGCTCTCCGGCGGCAAGGCTGCGCCCCATGGTATTCAGGGCATCGGCGCGAATTTTGTCCCCGGCAACTTTGACCGGGCTGTGGTGGATGAGATCCTGACGGTGACCACGGAGGAATCCCTGGCTCTGGCCCGGGAGATGGCCCGGACAGAGGGCGTGCTGGTGGGCATTTCCTCCGGCGCGGCCCTGGCGGCGGCGGAAAAGCTGGCCCGGCGCCCGGAAAACGCCGGCAAGACCATTGTAGCGCTGCTGCCGGATACCGGTGAGCGATATATAAGTACGGCCCTCTTTGCCTGAGAGCCCTGATATACAAAAGAGAGGAAGAAACCTGACATGAGTGAAGTGCATATTTCCGACGCAATCCGTTATGTGGGGGTGGACGACACCGCCATTGATCTTTTTGAGAGCCAGTACCCGGTTCCCAACGGAGTATCCTACAATTCCTATGTGATCCTGGACGAAAAGACAGCGGTGATGGACACGGTAGACCTCCGTTTTGTCGACGAGTGGCTGGAGAACCTGGAGAAGGTTCTGGCGGGCCGCCGCCCGGACTACCTGGTGATCCAGCATCTGGAGCCGGATCACGCCGGCAGCATCGGTCTCCTGGCGGAAAAGTACCCGGAGATGATCCTGGTGGCCAGCGCCAAGGCTCTGACCATGCTGCCCAAATATTTTGCCTGCGCCAATCCCACCCAGGCAGTGGCGGAAGGGCAGACCCTGTCCCTGGGAACCCATACCCTGACCTTTGTCATGGCCCCCATGGTCCACTGGCCCGAGGTGATGGTGAGCTATGAGTCGGCGGAAAAGACCCTTTTCTCCGCCGATGGATTTGGCACCTTCGGCGCTCTTTGCCGCCAGCGTCCCTGGCTGGAGGAGGCCCGGCGCTACTATTATAATATTGTAGGAAAATACGGCGCTCAGGTCCAGGCTCTGCTGAAGAAGGCGGCGGGACTGGATATCCAGCGCATCTGCCCCCTCCACGGCCCGGTGCTGACAGAGGACCTGGGGAAGTACCTGGGATATTACGACCTCTGGAGCCGCTGGCAGGCGGAGGATGAGGACGGCGTGCTGGTGGCCTATGCTTCCATCCACGGCAATACTGCCCAGGCGGCAAAGCTTCTGGCGGACATCCTGACGGAAAAGGGCGCCAAGGTGACGCTGCGGGATCTCTGCCGGGAGGATCAGTCCCTGGCGGTGGAGGACGCTTTCCGCTGCCGCCGGATGGCGCTGCTTTCCGCCACCTATGACGGCGGTCTCTTCCCTGCCATGGAGCATTTCCTCTGCCACCTGCGGGACAAGACCTACCGCTGCCGCACGGTGGCCCTGGTGGAGAACGGCTCCTGGGCCCCCGCCGCCGGACGGCTGATGACTGCCGCTGTCCAGGCCATGAAGGATGTGACCCTCTGTGAGAAATATTACAGCCTTTGCGGCGCGGTAAAGGACAGTGACCGGGAGGGCCTCACGGCTTTGGCTGACGAGCTTCTCAGCAAATAAGCATTTAAACAGACGGCGACAGGAGGGAAAACTATGGAACTGGATCGGTTTTCTTACCGCTGCGGGGTGATTGATTGCTTCAATGAGATGGTCCGCGCGGGGCTCAAACCCATGGCCCTGGCTCATCCCTGCCCCACCCGGGAGGAGCGGGAGAGCTATCTTCCCTTCTGCGAGGAAATTTGCGGCCAGTACGGCACCCGGTTTTTCCCTGAGGATGATATGCTCCTCACCGATCTCTTCCCTCTCTCCGCCAACCGGGGGACGTTCAATATTATTTTCTACCGGGAGGAGTCGGTCCGCAAGGCCTATGAGGCCCTCAAGGAGGAAAAGGCGGCGCTGCGGGCGGCGGGGACCTATGCCGGGGAAGTACGGCGCCGGCTGGCCTGTGCCTTTGGGGCGCTGCTGGGGTATCCGGAGGCGGATTGCCTTCGCATGATAGCATCAAATCAGGAGCGGGAACCAGACAGGATTGACTGAAAGGTTTCCTGTGCCGCAGGGCCGCCCGGGGGGGGCCCACCCCCCGGGGTTTTTTTAGGCGGTTAACAAATTGTAAGATTTTTTTTAAAAAATAAATAACCAAAAAA
>ERZ1090869.607-NODE-607-length-18656-cov-5.926509_pt1 | contig 18656 bp, 19 predicted proteins | sample MGYA00478474_ERZ1090869 | MGnify/ENA primary metagenome ERZ1090869 (study PRJEB33644, sample SAMEA5815748) | chicken gut metagenome | biome: Chicken; feature: Gastrointestinal Tract; material: Caecum | place: Ireland | collected 2019-01-01 | study: A study of the... | reverse complement strand
CTACACTTATGCGATCGTCGGCAGCGTCAGATGTGTATAAGAGACAGGGATGTACCCTGGACTACGATCAGGCGTGGAAACTCCTGGTCAGTGTCCGGCTGGCGGCTCAGTGTACGGATGCAAGAGTGAATGTGGTGGTGGAGGATCTTTACGCGAAGTACCCGGATGTGAAATCTCTGGCCGAAGCGGAGCCGGAAGAGATCGAGGCCATCGTAAAGCCCTGCGGTCTGGGAAAGAGCAAGGCCCGGGATATCAGCGCCTGTATGCGGATCCTGCACGAACAGTACAATGACAATATACCGGAAACTTTTGAAGAGCTTCTGAAGCTTCCGGGAGTGGGGCGCAAAAGCGCCAACCTGATCATGGGAGATGTGTTCGGCAAGCCGGCCATAGTGACAGATACCCACTGTATCCGTCTGAGCAACCGGATCGGACTGGTGGATAATATCAGAGAACCGAAGAAAGTGGAGATGGCTCTGTGGAAGATCATTCCTCCGGAGGAAGGCAGCGATTTCTGCCACCGTCTTGTATATCACGGAAGGGATGTATGTACGGCAAGGACGGCGCCGCACTGCGACAAATGCTGTCTGAGCGACGTCTGCAAAAAGAATATCTGAAGAAGGCGGCCGTTTTCGCGCCGCCTTTTGTGCACTGGGAAAAGGAGGGCTTCAATGTCAAAGAAACTGGGGATCATATCGGATACGCACGGTCTTCTCCGCCCGGAGGTTATGGAGATACTGAAGGACTGCGACTGTATCCTTCACGGCGGGGATATCAACAAACCGGAAATCCTGGATCAGCTCCGTCCGCTGGCCTCTATTTATGCAGTCAGGGGAAACAACGACAGAGATTGGGCCAAGGGTCTGGCGAAAACACTCCGTTTTACCATAGAGGGCGTGGAATTTTTCATGACCCATAATAAAAAAGACGTTGCCTGGGAACTGGGCGGCGCGCAGGTGGTGGTGTTCGGCCATACCCATAAATATTTCGAGAAAATGATCGACGGGCGCCTCTGGCTGAATCCGGGCAGCTGCGGAAGACGCAGGTTCGACCAGGAAATCACCATGGCGGTGATGACTGTGGACAACGGAAGATATGAGGTGAAAAAAATCGTCATATCGGACGAAAAACAGAAATAGGAAAATATGTTCGACGAACAAATTTTCGAATTAATTTAATTCATCCCGTTTTATCGGACAAATACTATGCTATAATCTGAACAAATCAGAAAAGATGTTCGGAATAAATGTTCGGTATAAGGGGAGGAAGAAGATATGACAAACGCACAGAGAGCATACAGAGATGACAAGATTATCGTTCTGGCAGATACGGAGTATTTTGCGGCCCATAACCGCCGCCAGAATAAAGGGAAACAGAAACTCTCCCGTATTATGGCCATGATTCTGGGAGCCGTGGTGACGGTGGAACTTCTGATCATGGGTGCGATGTTTTTGAATGTTGATTTTCAGTCGGCAGACAGACTGGCGCTTCTTCTGGGAGCGGTCGTCCTCTATTTCGGAGTGGTGGCGCTGCTGACGGATAAATAGAATTTTGTATAACGGCCGGGGAGTAGAATTATGCCAAGATCTTTTAACCAGAAACTGAAAATATTATATCTTATGAAATTGCTTCAGGAGAAGACTGACAGGGAACATCCGGTATCGGTGAAGGATATTATTCAGACGATGGAAGCGTACGGGATCAGCGTAGAGCGCAAGACCGTATATGATGATATTGAGACTCTGCGGACTTTCGGAATGAAGATCGGCAGCCGCAGGGGTAAACCGGCGGGATTCTATCTGGAAGAACGTACATTTGAACTTCCTGAGCTTAAATTCCTCATGGATGCGGTGCAGTCCTCGAAGTTTATTACAGAGAAGCAATCAGCTGCTCTTGTGCGTAAACTGGAGGATCTAGCCAGTGTTCATGAAGCGAAGAAGCTGAAGAGCCAGGTTTTTCTCATGCCGGGGATCAAGACTTTGAATGAGGAGATCTATACGAATATAGAGACGATTTATGACGCCATTTCTGCCAACCGGCAGATCAGTTTCCGTTATTACCAGTGGACTCTGTCCAGAGAACTTAAGCCGAAACGCGGAGGAGAACGCTACAGGGTAAGCCCCGGCAAGCTGCTCTGGAACAATGATAATTATTATCTGATGGGGCTGGATGAGTTCAGCGGAATTGTCAAACACTATCGTGTGGACAAGATGATGGACGTGGCTGTAGAAGAGGAGAAGCGCAGCGGAGAATCCGTTTTCCGGGATTTCGATATGGGAAGATTCTCAGCAGAGACCTTTGGTATGTTTGACGGCAAAGAAACGATCCTGAAGATTCGTTTCAGCAATGAACTTGTGGGTGTCGTTCTTGACCGTTTTGGGAAAAAGGCGGTGCTCCAGCGTTCCGATGACACTCATTTTTTCCTGCAGACGCACATTCGGGTAAGCGGCCAGTTTTTTGGATGGCTGACCGGACTGGGGCCGGGCGCAGAGATCGTATCTCCTGAGAAAGTGCGGAAAGAATATAAATCTTTTTTGACAAAAATCCTGAAAACATATAAATTATAGGATTTGTGCCATTTCTATATACACAAATGATATTTCTGACATTCTTTTAAAGATTCCATTAATTATGTCAAATGACAGACAATAATAGGCGTTTTGCACAAAAAACGCCTTGAAAATTGTCGAAAATAGGCAAACGTGATATTGACTTTCTACCCTCCGAAGAGCAAAATAAAGAAATCAAATATGTCGGTCTGACCAATGATCTCAGGCTGAGGAAAGGGGAGGGAGTGAAACGAACAGTTTAACAGAGACACTGAAGGAAGAGCTGAACTGCAGGACTGTTTTTACCATTCCTGTCTTTGACGGGATACCGGTTTTCGAATCCGTGGTGGTTACCTGGGTCATTATGGCTGTACTTCTTGTACTTTCGCTGATCCTGGTAAGGAACCTGAAGGTGGAGAATCCGGGTAAGAAGCAGCTTCTTCTGGAAGCGGGCGTCGATTTTCTCCGCAGATTTTTCCGGGGGATCCTTGGGGAAGACGGAGAACGCTATATTCCATATATGATGACGGTTGTCGTCTATATAGGACTGGCCAATGTTTCCGGAATCTTCGGCGTGAAACCGCCTACGAAGGATCTGAACGTCACGCTTGCCCTTGCAGTGATGAGTATGTTTCTTATTGAATACTCCGGTATTCACAAAAAAGGACTGAAAGGATTTTTCAGAAGTTTTCTTGATCCCATACCGGTGATGCTTCCCATGAATATCATGGAGGTGCTGATCCGTCCGACGGCGCTCTGTTTCCGTCTTTTCGGAAACATCCTGGGCGGCTTTGTGGTAATGGCCCTCGTGGAATTTGTATGTCCGGCGGCGCTTCCGGTTCCGTTCAGTCTGTATTTTGATTTTTTTGACGGGTTCATACAGGCGTATATTTTTGTATTCCTGACGTCTATGTTCATGCGGGAGACTATGGACTGAGGACGGGAAACTCCGTCAGGTATCGCGGATCATCAGTTTAATCATTTTACTATTATATTTTCAGGAGGAAAAAATCATGACAAGTTTAATCGCTATCGGAGCAGGTATTGCAGCATTAACAGGTATCGGAGCAGGTATCGGAATCGGTCTTGCCACATCCAAGGCAGTGGAGGCTATCGCAAGACAGCCTGAAGCGGAGAGCAAGATCAGCAAGAACCTTCTGCTGGGATGCGCCCTTGCCGAAGGTACGGCGATCTTCGGTTTCGTTGTAGGTCTTCTGATCGTGGTAATGCTCGGCTGATTGGAAGTTCCATATTTTTAAGAAAGGCAGGTACAGACGATGGTTCAAATTAATCTGAATCTTGTCTTTACGATCATCAACCTGCTGATCCTTTACCTGTTGATGAAGAAATTTTTATTCGGGCCGATCATAAAGGTAATGGATCAGAGAAAGGCCATGATAGACCAGCAGTTCCAGACTGCGAAAGAGACAGAAGATAAGGCTAACGAACTGAAGCAGCATTATGAGGACGCGCTGAAGTCTGCGAAAGAGGAATCCTGGCAGATCGTGGAACAGGCGAAGCAGGAGGCGAAGGCGAGAGCCGATCAGAGCGTCCGGGAAGCGGAAGCGCGCACCATGGCCATGCTGGCCGGAGCCCGCGAAGATATCCGCAATGAGCGGGAAAACGCCATGAAGCAGATGCAGTCTGAAATCGGCAGGCTTGCTATGGAAGCCGCGGCAAAAATCATGGAAAGTGAAAGAAGTTCTGATAAAGATCTGGCGCTTTATGATCAGTTTATAAAAAAAGCAGGTGATTCTGATGACGACAACAACCATTAATTACGCGGAAGTTCTGAATGAGCTGTCTGTTCCCGAATCCTCTGTAAAAGAAACAGAAGAGATCTTTCAGAATACATCTGAACTTCAGAAGATACTGGAGAATCCGCTGGTGGACTTTCACGCCAAGGAGCGCGTGATCGACAGGATTCTTCCCGTTGAGATGAGGAATTTTGTGAAAACTGTGTGCAGACACAATAAGGCGGAACTTCTGACAGAGATCTTTGACGTCTACCGCGAACTTAAGTGGAGACAGAAGGGAATCCTGAAAGCTGTTCTTAAGTATGTCACTCCTCCCAGGGAGGAGCAGCTGGAGGGGATCCGTGAATTTCTCTGCAGAGAATTCCACATGCAGAAGGCGGACATTCAGCTCACAGAAGACAAAAGCCTGATCGGCGGTTTTGTCCTGCTTGCGGACGGACAGGAATATGACTGGAGTCTGCGGGGACGTTTCCGCAGGATGGAACAGAGACTGACACGGAGGTGAACATATTGAGTGCAATCAATCCAGATGAGATTATTTCCATTTTAAAAGAAGAAATAGAGAATTATGATGAGATCAGCCGGAACCAGGAGATTGGCACTGTCATCTCTGTGGGAGACGGAATTGCTACTGTTTACGGGATCGATCACGCCATGTACGGAGAGGTTGTCGTCTTTGACAACGGACTGAAGGGTATGGTGCAGGATATCCGCAGCAACAGCATGGGCTGTATCCTTTTCGGAAGTGATTCCGGGATCCGTGAGGGATCGAAGGTTTCCAGGACAGGCAGACAGGCGGGCATTCCCGTTGGCGACGGCTTTATCGGCAGGATCGTCAACGCTCTTGGAGCTCCCGTCGACGGCAAAGGCGAGATCAAAGAAAGCGAATACCGTCCGGTGGAGTATCCCGCGCCGGGTATCATTGACAGGAAGTCTGTAAATGTGCCTCTGGAGACAGGTATTCTTTCCATTGACTCCATGTTTCCCATTGGACGGGGACAGAGGGAGCTGATCATCGGCGACAGACAGACAGGTAAGACTTCCCTGGCTCTGGACGCTATCCTGAACCAGAAGGGTAAAGACGTGATCTGTATTTATGTTGCCATAGGACAGAAGGCCTCCACAGTGGCGAAAGTTGTGGCTACCCTTGAGAAACACGGCGCGATGGATTACACTACGGTATTTTCATCCACAGCCAGCGACTGCGCGCCGCTCCAGTATATTGCCCCGTATGCGGCGACGGCGCTGGCGGAATATTTCATGTACGGCGGGAAGGACGTGCTGATCGTATACGACGATCTTTCCAAGCACGCGGTGGCGTACCGTGCCCTTTCCCTTCTTCTGGAACGTTCTCCCGGACGTGAGGCGTATCCCGGAGACGTATTTTATCTCCATTCCAGACTGCTGGAGAGATCCAGCCGTCTCAGCGAGGAAGCGGGAGGCGGTTCCATTACCGCGCTTCCCATTATCGAGACACAGGCGGGAGACGTATCCGCTTATATTCCTACCAACGTGATCTCCATCACAGACGGACAGATCTTCCTGGAAAGCGATCTTTTCTTTGCTGGTATGCGTCCGGCGGTCAACGTGGGACTTTCCGTATCCCGTGTAGGCGGAGCCGCGCAAACCAAAGCCATGAAGAAGGCTTCCGGAAGCATCCGTATCGACCTGGCGCAGTACAGGGAGATGGAAGTTTTCACTCAGTTCAGCTCCGATCTGGACGAGGCCACGAAAGCGCAGCTTGCGTACGGAAGCTGTCTGATGGAACTTCTGAAACAGCCTCTGTGCAACCCGCTGAAGCTTCACGAGCAGGTGATCACTCTGTGGACGGCCACTCATAAGAAAATGGTCCATGTGGATAAGAAACAGATCAAGCAGTATCAGAAAGATATGCTGACCTATTTTGACAATGTATATCCGGAGATCGGCCGGGAGATCGATGAGACGAAGGTTCTCTCCGATGAGCTGGGCGAGAAGATCCTTCAGGCTGCGGATGAATTCAACAGCCGCATGTCAGAGGAGAGTCAGACGTCCCGGTAGAGGGCAGGAGGATTTTATGGCAAGCGCAAGAGAAATACAGAGCAGAATAAGAAGCGTCAAAGACACTATGAAGATCACGAATGCCATGTATATGATCTCCTCGTCCAAGATGAAGAAGGCGAAAAAAGTCCTGGAAGATACGGAGCCTTATTTCTATAACATGCAGGGCGCGATCACCAGGATCCTGCGCCACGTTCCGGATCTTCAGCATCCTTTCTTCAGCGAGCGCCATCTGGTGCCTGTGGAAGAGAGGAAGATCGGAACCATTGTAGTTACCGGCGACAAGGGAATGGCAGGCGCCTATAATCATAATATCACCAAAATGACGGATGAGTTTATGCAGGGCCCCGGACGCCATAAGCTTTATGTGCTGGGTATGGTAGGACGTCAGTATTACACGAGGAAACAGGCGGATATGGACGGCAGTTTCCGCTACACGGTCCAGAAACCGACCATGCACAGGGCGAGACTGATCAGCGACGAGATCGTAAGGGCCTTTCTGGAAAGAGAACTGGATGAAGTGCACATTATCTTTACACAGATGCAGAACGCGGCAGTGATGGAAGCGGTGAATATGCAGCTCCTGCCGCTTAAGAAGGCCAGTTTCACTCCGGCGCAGATACCGGCGGATATCCTTCAGGAAGAGATCGAGATGTTCCCGTCCGCGGACGCCGTGCTTGACACGATAATTCCCAACTATCTTACGGGCGTGATCTACGGATGTCTGGTAGAAGCCTATGCCAGTGAGAACAACGCCAGGATGACGGCGATGCAGTCTTCCACAGACAGCGCGCAGAAGATGCTGGCGGAGTTGTCCATCCAGTACAACCGGGCCCGTCAGGCGGCGATCACACAGGAGATCACAGAGGTTATCAGCGGCGCGAAAGCCCAGAGAAGGAAGTGACAAGGATGAATAAAGGTAAGATCGTACAGGTCATGGGACCTGTTGTGGATGTTGTTTTTGAGAACGGGGAGCTTCCGGATATCAGGGAAGCCCTTGAGGTGGAAAATAACGGCAAGAAATGTATCATGGAAGTTTCCCAGCATCTGGGCAACCGTATTGTGCGCTGCATCATGCTCAGCGCCAGCGAGGGCCTGCAGAGAGACAGAGAGGTAACCGCTACAGGAAGCGGGATCAGGGTTCCGGTAGGGAACTGTACCCTTGGAAGACTGTTCAATGTGCTGGGCGAGACGGTAGACGGAGGCGAATCACTGGATCAGGAGGAACACTGGGTGATCCACAGAAATCCTCCCAGCTTTGAAGAGCAGAGTCCGGCAGTGGAGATCCTGGAGACCGGAATCAAGGTTATCGACCTTCTGGCTCCCTATGCCAAGGGCGGTAAGATCGGTCTTTTCGGAGGCGCCGGCGTAGGTAAGACAGTGCTGATCCAGGAGCTGATCCAGAATATCGCCACAGAGCACGGCGGATATTCTATCTTTACAGGAGTGGGAGAACGTTCCCGTGAGGGAAACGATCTCTGGACAGAAATGAAAGAATCCGGCGTTCTGGAAAAAACGGCCCTGGTGTTCGGGCAGATGAACGAGCCGCCGGGATCCCGAATGAGAGTGGCGGAGACAGGACTTACCATGGCGGAATATTTCCGCGACACAGAACACAGAGACGTGCTTCTGTTTATCGACAATATTTTCCGTTTTGTGCAGGCCGGCTCCGAGGTATCCGCTCTTTTGGGAAGAATGCCTTCCGCGGTGGGATACCAGCCAACGCTTGCCACTGAGATGGGAGAGCTTCAGGAGCGTATCGCCTCCACGAAATCCGGCTCTGTAACTTCCGTTCAGGCGGTTTATGTTCCCGCGGACGACCTGACGGACCCGGCTCCGGCGACAACCTTCGCCCATCTGGACGCAACTACCGTGTTGTCCAGGAAGATCGTGGAGCAGGGTATCTATCCCGCTGTGGATCCGCTGGAATCCACCTCACGTATCCTGGAGGCGGACGTAGTGGGCGAAGAGCATTATGAGGTCGCCCGCCGCGTGCAGGAAATCCTTCAGAAATATAAGGAACTTCAGGATATTATCGCTATCCTGGGTATGGAAGAGCTTTCCGAGGAGGACAAGAATACGGTATACCGCGCGAGAAAGATCCAGAGATTCCTTTCCCAGCCCTTCCATGTGGCTGAGAACTTTACAGGAATCCCCGGTAAATATGTGCCTCTGAAAGAGACGATCCGCGGATTTAAAGCCATTATCGACGGCGAGATGGACGACTATCCGGAGAATGCGTTCTTTAACGTGGGAACTATAGATGAAGTGATCGAAAAGGCGAAGACCCTTGAAGAATAAGGAGTGAAGCGTTTATGGACAGTACGTTCGGTCTGGAGATCTATGCAAGCAACAAGCTTTTTTACACCGGCCGCGCCAGATCTCTGGTGATCCCGGTGGAGGACGGCCAGAAGGCTTTTCTCGCCCATCACGTCAATACGATTTCCGCTATCGTTCCGGGAGAAATGCGTTATGAGGACACAGAGGGGAACTGGACCACTGTTGCGGTAAGCTCCGGTTTCATGGAGATGATCAACAACAGGGTCAAGCTGTTCTGTCTCACTGTGGAGCGCCCGGAGGAGATCGACGTGAAAAGAGCTCAGGAAGCCCGGGAGAGGGCGGAAGAGCAGCTCCGCCAGAAGCAGAGCATACAGGAATACCACAGGAATCAGATGGCTCTGGCAAGGGCTATGACGAGACTGCGGGTGACGAGGAATCTGAAATAAAATACAGCCCCCGGACCATGAACTCACTTCGTTCAGACATATGGTCCGGGGGCTTTGCTATGCTCGCAAAACTGTAAAATCTGCCAGGCATTTGTGAAGGAAATCTGCTTTTTCTCTCTGACAGAAATTATAGACAACTGCTTCCTCCATTGAACCAGGTGGAATAGAGTAGTTGTATCTTGTGGAAAAGGACAGGAGCTGTGTTTCAGTTCTCATTCTGGAATTCTGCTTCTGCTCCGGTTTTCTGCTGTTCGTTTTTGTTTTCCTGTGAAGAGTATGTTTCCTGCTGCTCATCCCCGATCTCTTCTGAAGTGGCGGCCGGCGCCTTTGTGTCCGCGGGTTCTGCCGGCTGCTGGTAAGGACGGTAAGGCTCCCAGTAATGTTCGTCCTCTGTTTTTGCGGTTTCTTCCTGGTCAGACTGCAGCGTTCTGGTGCGGAGCATGTATACGCCTGCGGCGATGATCGCGACGGCGATGACAATTCCCGGAAGGCGGAAGAAGATATTGGACAGGACACTGCTGATAAAGGACGGCAGGATCCAGTACAGGATATCTGTGATATTGTTCCAGAGAACGGCGGCTCCGAACAGGATCAGAAGGACTGCAAGGACGGTGCGGTGTTTTTTGAACGCGCTGTCCGTGCTTCCGATGAACTGATCCAGATGAAGGATATAGGAATCCTCCACAGAATAGAAGTCTTCCTCAGAGAGAGACTTCAGATTGTGCACATTGAAGAAACTGTAGAACCAGAGAATGGGAAGGAACAGCATGATCCACCCCATGTTTATGACAGACGTCAGGGCAAAGGTTCCCCAGAAGAGCAGCATGATGCTGATGCCCTGTTTCCGGAATCCCATATACATCTCTCCGGCGCCGGGGATCAGCGACGCGATAAATACTAAAAACCCATGTTTCTGTTTTGTCATTTCGATTCTCCTCCTCTTAATATGTTATTGGGGAAGTCCCCCAGATAGTCTGCAATTTTATCAGAACCCTGCGAAATACCATTTCCCAGAGCCCGGGAAAACTTTTCCAGCCCGGACGGCCGGTCCGGCGTATACTGCTCCACGGCAGATTCAGCCGCCTGCCGTGGAGGAGCGCTGTGTATGGATGAAAAATCCGCCCGGTATACGCAGAAGAGCAGCATAAGGGCGATAACCACGCCTGCGGCAGTCTGCAGCCGGTAATAAAAAAGTCTGGATCTCCGGGAAGCGTCGGAAAGCATTTTTGCCGCCTGTACTTCCGGCGAAGCGGCCCTTCCAAGAACCTCGTCACTGAGCCAGGAAGGGGCGCGGGTTTCCGATCCGGCGCTTTCCTCAAGGATCATCTGTTCCAGGCAGTAATCACAGTGATCCAGATGTTCCAGAAAGCGGATCATATCTCCGGTATCGATGCCGGTTCCCTGATGGAATTTTTCTATATTATTTTTCTGAATATGGTCCATGCCGCCCTCTCCTTTCTCTTGGATTTTCCGAAGTTACCAGAAGTTTTTTCAGCATCGCCTTTGCACGGTAAAGCTGTGTCTGGACTGTTTTGGGATTTTTTCCTGTTTTTTGCGCGATTTCCGCGGCGGTGAGCTGCATACAGAAATGATCCGTGGCCACTTCTCTATAAGGACTTTTCAGCCGTTGGCAGAGAGCGTACACCTGCCGGTCCGACTCCTGTTTCAGATAAACGGCTTCCGGAGGGGAGGAACGATCCGGCAATCCGGTAAAATAAGCTTCCTCCGTAGGGATACAGCGCCGCCCCGCAGCCTTCAGGTGATCAAGACATTTTCGAACCGCGATCTTACACAGCCAGGCTTTCTCATGAGCGCCGTCGAAACGGGACAGGTTTTTGTAGGCGGAAAGAAAAACCTCCTGGGTCAGATCCTCAGCGTCGAAAGGGTTGCCGACAGATTTCAGGCAGATGGAATAGATCAGATTCTGATACTGTTCCAGCAGATATTTCAGATATTCTTCCTGTGAAATACGATCAGCCCCCTTTCCTGTTTCTGTCCCGTCTGTATATTATAACGCTCCGGGAGGCGAAAACACTTCAGGAACAGAAAAATTAAGAAAAATTTTGTGGAACAAAAGGTGCAAAGGCTATGGAAGAAACCGGATGATGTTATTGTAACGAAAACAGGGCAGAGTTTTGATGCAGGATGTTAATTGTTAAGTTTTTTTTTGTGTGCTATAATTTTCACCAGGTAATGAAACAGAGATAATTTTAGGACAATTTTTTCAGGCTCTGAAGAAACTGTTTTGAAGAACAGCAGAGGAAGAGAAGAAATATGGCAAGTATCAGAGATGTGGCGCAGCGGGCCGGCGTGGGCGTGGGCACTGTGTCGAGGGTTTTAAACGGCAACGGTTATGTGGCCGAGGATACAAGGAAAAAAATCGAGATGGCGATCAGCGAGCTGGAGTATACCCCCAACGAGCTGGCAAGGAACCTGTTCCGGAATAAGACAGGGATCATCGGCGTGCTGGTGCCCGACCTGGATCACCCGTTTTTCTCGGCGTTTGTCCGGGAGACGGAGATCGCGCTTTATAATAACGGATATAAGGCGATGATCTGCAACACAATCGGGAGCAGCAACAGGGAGATAGATTATCTGTACATGCTGGACCGGAACATGGTGGACGGCATTATCACAGGATCTCATACCCTTCATGTGGACGAATATCTGAAGAGAAAGGGAAAGATCGTTTCCCTGGATCAGGAATTCGGACCGGAGATCCCCATGGTGGGTTCGGATCATATTTCCGGAGGAAAGCTGGCGGCGGAGATCATATTGAAAAATAAATGCCGTAAGGTACTGCATATCACGGGAGTGGCTCCCAATGTCGCGGCGAATAACCGCCACGCCGTTTTTGAGGCGGAGCTCAGCAGCCATGGCGTGGATGTGGTGGATATGATGATGGAATGGAACATGTTTGACCATCAGTCCTACTGGGATGCGGCGGCAGAAGCCATCCGCAAATGCGACGGTATCGACGGCGTGTTTGCCGCGGATCAGCCGGCGCTGTGTTATATGCATCTCGCCATGGAAGCGGGACGGAGAGTGCCTGAGGATCTGAAGGTGGTGACTTATGACGGTATGGATATCACAAGGCTCTGTTATCCCCGGGTGACCAGCATCTGCCAGGATATCCGTTTTCTTGCGGAAACCTGCAGTAAGACCATGATCAAACTGATAGAAGGAAGGGAACCCGTTCCACAAAATCAGATACTTTCTGTGAAAATACAGCAGGGCGGAACTACATATCCGGTGGATCTGGACGGAAAATAAGAAAGAAAACATATGGAACAGCTCTTATGTGTCAGGCATCAGAGCTGTTCTTTTTTTGTCAGGAATGTTATAAAAATGACAATCGAAAAATGTGCAACATATACAAAATAAAGGATACATAATTGTAAAAATGTACAGAATCACGATGAGAGGGGCATATTTTGCCCAAATTCTATTGACAAAGAGCGAAGATGGAATTATTATATAACCACAATATGAAACGGGTTCCACATAATGGGCCGGTGAGATCAGACTGAAAGAAAAAACAGGTCTTTTTTTTTAAAACCGGTGTGGAACGGGTTCTATATATTTCCCGGCGCGCGAGGGAAATATCCAAAGTAAAGGAGGAAGAAAACATGAAAAAAGCAATCAGCATGGCAATGGCGCTGACAGTTGCCCTTACGACAGCGGCAACCACAGTTCCGGTAATGGCAGACGATCCTGTTGAGCTGACGATCTGGAGTCCTACAGATACCGCAGCCATCGAAGCATGGTGGGAAGAGAAGATCGCTGAGTGGAACGAGGCGAACCCGGATATCCAGGTGAGCCGTGAGGCCATTGACCGTTCCGATTCCTATGCATACGACAATAAGATCGCTACAGCAGTTACATCCAACGATCTTCCGGATATCTTCTATGTAGACGGACCGCAGGTTTCCTACTATGCGGCGAACGGAATCACGGTTCCCCTTGATGATTATTTCACAGAAGAGGATCTTTCTGATTTTGTAGATTCCGCAGTTGCGCAGAATACATATGACGGTTCCCTGTACGCGATTGGCGCGACAGAGTCTTCCGTAGCTTTCTACTACAATAAGGATTATCTCACCGAGTGCGGCGTAGATGTGGCTGATCTGGATTCCCGTACAGTGGACAATCCCATTACCTGGTCCGAGTTCGCTGAGATCGCAGAGAAATGTACCACAGACGATTATGTAGGCGCGCACATTATCATGGACCATGGCGAAGGTCTTCCCTACGCGCTGGAGCCTATGTATCTCTCCGCAGGTAAAGACTATATCAGCGAAGACGGTACAACCGCAGACGGATATATAAACAGCGAGGAAGCTGTAACCACAACTGCATATCTTGCAGACATGATCGCAAAAGGATGGGCAAACGTTGAGCCTATCACAGACGAGTTCCTGAACGGCGCATGCGCTACCATGCTGGGCGGTTCCTGGGAGATCGCGACACTGACAGAAAACGCTGACTTCGAGTGGGGCGTAACCTACTATCCGGTAAACGACGATACAAAAGAAGCAGTTTCTCCCTGCGGCGACTGGGCGGCTGCGATCAGCAAGAACTGCGAGAACGTAGACGCTGCGGGCCAGTTCCTTCAGTGGCTTATGAACACAGAGAACGTTGCCACCTACGCGGCAGCGATCGCAAAACCGGCAACACGTATCTCCGCTTATGACGAGGAAGTTATGGCAGATTATCAGGAAGGCAACCTCGCTCTGATCAAGGAGCAGCTGGAGAACACAGCAGTTCCCCGTCCCAGAACACCTTCCTACGCAGTATTCTCCTCTGCATACGCAGAAGCAATGACCAACATCTTCTCTGACGCAGCCAGCACAGGAGAGGTGGACAACGACTATATCCAGTCCGAACTTGACGTAGTATCTGATACATTTACAGACGATTACGAGACCTACTACGCTGAATAAAACGGAGAGGTCGTAAGATCAGGCCGCACCGCCGGGCGGTGCGGCCTGTCTTTATCAGAAGGGAAATAACTTCCGTCTCTTCGGACGGCAAGTACGAGACCCGCAGAAAAGGGGGAAAGGTTATGGCTAAGACAAAAAAGCTTACAGGCCGGAAGCGTGACGAGCGGATTGCGGCGTACATATTTGTAACACCTGCAGTCGTTCTTCTGATCGCCTTCCTGGTCGTACCTATGATCTATACGGCTTACTTTTCGGTATTCCGGTATCAGATCATGCGTCCTGACGCCATGAAATTTATCGGTATAGAGAACTATATCGAGCTGTTCCAGGACAAAAATTTCTGGCAGGCATTAAAAAATACAGTATATTTCACCATTATTGTCGTTCCCTTCCAGTGTGCCCTGGCCCTCGGCCTGGCGCTTCTGGTATCCAAGAAGTTCCGCGGCGTGGCGATTTTCAGAACCATGTACTTCAGCCCGCAGCTTACTTCCATGGTAGTTATCTCAGTTCTGTGGTCCGTTCTTTACAACGCGAACCCCAACACAGGTCTGTTTAACTCCATTCTGACTTCTCTGGGACTTGATCCCATCAGCTTCCTGAATGACGAGAATACGGCCATGAACTCCATTATATTCATGTCCGCATGGCAGGGCGCAGGTTATCAGATGATGATCTTCCTGGCCGGTCTGCAGGGAATCCCCCGGGATCAGTACGAGGCGGCTTCTGTGGACGGAGCTACGAAATTCAAACAGTTCCTTTACATTACCCTTCCCGGTTTGAAGGGAACGATTAAGTATGTTATCATGATCACCATGATCCAGGCGATGAAGCTCTTCACCCAGCCTTACATCATGACACAGGGCGGACCGAAAAACTCCACCAAGACCCTGGTATATTACATTTATTCCGAGGGCTTCCAGAGAGGTAATTTCGGATACGCCTGCTCCATTGCGGCGGTATTCTTTGTCATAGTTGTATGTATGTCCATGGCAATGAAGAAAGTCACGACGTCTACGGAATAAGGGAGGTGGAGAGATTATGACGAAATCAATGCAGTTTTCAGCCAAATTCGGCAAATTCATGTTTTATTTCGGGAATATCATCATCGGAATCATCTTTGTTTCTCCGTTGATCTGGATGATCTCCGCTTCTTTCAAACCGGAGGCAGAGATTTTTGCCAACATGGATTCCCTTACAACCTTCCTGCCGGTGCAGGCGTCTCTGAACAACTACGCTGAGGTGTTCTCCAGACTGAACCTGCCCCAGGTATTCAAAAACCCACTCCTGTATATTGCCCTGATCCTTATTTTTGACCTTCTGGTCAACTCCATGTGCGGTTACGCGCTGGCGAAATTCGAGTTCAGAGGCAAGGGTGCGATCCTGAACCTGGTTGTCGCTCTGATGGTACTTCCCATGGAAGCGATCATGCTGCCGCTGTACATCGAGATGTCTCAGCTTGGCTGGGTCAACACACTGGCGGCGCTGGTTGTGCCCTTTATCGCGAAATGCTTCTCCATCTATATGTTCCGGCAGTTCTTCTATGATATCCCGGACGATCTGATCGAGGCGGCGGCTATTGACGGGTGCAGCCCCATGGGAACTTTCTTCAAGATCGTGGTTCCCATTTCCAAGACCGTATACGCTACGGTATTTATCCTTGACTTTGTGGCACACTGGAATGACTTCATGTGGCCGTTCCTGGTTATGACAGGAGAGGACAAGAGAACCATCCAGCTGGCGGTACAGTCCTTCTTCGGAACAAATCCGGTTCATTACAGCGCCATTATGGCGGCTCTGGTTGTTTCTGCGATCCCGATGATCATCATGTTCATCTTCATGCAGAAATATTATGTGGAAGGTATTGCTTCTTCCGGAATTAAAGGCTGATACAGAAAGGCAGAATTATTATATGATCAGTAAACTTTTACAGCAGGCTAGAGACTATGAAAAAGAGCATATGAAAGAGGTTGCTCCGGCAGAACGTCCCTGTTACCATGTGACAGGCTCCAGAGGATGGATCAACGACCCCAACGGATTTTCCTTCTATAAGGGAGAATATCATTTGTTTTACCAGTATTATCCCTATGAGAACGAGTGGGGTCCCATGCACTGGGGACATTCCGTCAGCAAAGACCTGATCACGTGGGAATACCGGCCCGCGATCATGGCTCCGGATCAGCCCTACGATAATTTCGGCTGCTTTTCCGGAAGCGCTCTGGAACTGGATGACGGCCGCCATCTGATCATGTATACGGGCGTGGAAAAAGTACCCTACGCGGACGGCAGCATAAAACAGTACCAGGCTCAGTGCATGGCCGTGGGAGACGGACGGGATTATGTGAAATATGAGGGAAATCCCGTTATCACGGTAAAAGATATCCCTGTGAGCGGAAGCTCGGAGGATTTCCGGGATCCGAAGATCTGGCAGGAGGACGACGGAAAGTTCTACGCTGTGGCGGCAGGCGCCGCCGGGGACGGGACCAGCAATATTCTTCTGTTCGGAAGCGAGGACGCTTTCCACTGGGAATTCCTGAACGTTCTGGATTCCAGCAGCAAAAAGCTGGGAGGAATGTGGGAATGTCCGGATTTCTTTGAACTGGACGGAAAGCATATGCTGATGGTAAGCCCCATGGCGATGATGCCGGAAGGCCTGAAATATCATGTGGGACACGGTACGCTCTGTATTTCCGGAACGTATGATAAAGCAGCGCATACATTCCGCAGAGAATCCGTACAGCCCATTGACAGCGGGATTGACTTTTACGCTCCACAGACCATGCTCACGCCGGACGGCAGAAGAGTGATGGTGGCCTGGATGCAGGCATGGAGCAATACGAAATTCGTACCTCACGGAGTGAAATATTTTGGACAGCTTACGGTTCCCAGAGAGCTGAGTTTCCGGGACGGACAGCTGATCCAGCAGCCGGTGCGCGAGCTTGACGCATACAGAACGGATCCGGTGCGCTATGACAGAGTGGAGATCACAGAAGAGACTTCTCTGGAAGGCGTAAACGGAAGAGTTCTGGATATGACGGTAAAACTGCAGGCGGACGGAAACTACGAGGAGTTTATTATGAAAGTTGCCTGCGGAGATGAATACTACACCTCCGTCGCCTATGATCCGAAGAAAGAAGTGCTCTGTATAGACAGAAGCCACAGCGGATACCTGTTTGACATCCTTCACAGAAGAGAGATCCAGGTGCCTCCCTTGAATGGAGCGGTCACTTTAAGATGCGTGATGGACCGCTTCAGTCTGGAGATCTTTATCAATGACGGAAGCCAGACGGCGACGGTAACATATTTTACGCCCCTGGAAACGGAAGGGATCACCTTCGCGGCGAAGGGGAAAGCAACCATAGGTATTGAGAAATACTCTCTTTCTTTTTCTTAATACAATATTCGGCAGAGAAATGCGGCTCAGGCGGAGCCGCATTTTTCTGTGCATTTTTCTGTTTCTGAAGAACCCTGTTCACAGAAAGCGGAGAGTGGTATAATAACCGCAGAGCAGGTACGATACCATGACTGCTATGTAAAATACAGTAAAAAAGAAAGAAGGCAGCGGAGTATGGCAGATACAAAAAGGTTATACTATGAAGACGTTTATATAAAGGAGTTCCGGGGCACAGTGACGGAATGCCGGAAAACAGATAAGGGCTACCGGATCCTTCTGGATCAGAGCGCCTTTTATCCGGAAGGCGGCGGGCAGCCCTGCGATCTGGGTACCCTGAACGATATCAGAGTCACAGACGTTCAGGAGGAAGAGGGGGAACTGATCCATTATACAGAGGAATCTCTGGAAGCGGGAACAGAAGTGGAAGGAAAGATCGACTGGGAGCGGAGATTCGACCTGATGCAGCAGCATTCCGGCGAGCACATGGTAAGCGGACTGATCCATGAGGCGTATGGGTACAATAACGTGGGCTTTCATATGGGAAGCGACGTGATCACCATTGATTTCAGCGGCGTTCTCACCTGGGAACAGCTTGAGGAGATCGAGGAGAAAGTCAACCGGAAAATCTGGGAAAACAGTCCGGTAAGAATTTTTTATCCTTCTGAGGAGGAACTGAAGACGCTTCCCTACAGAAGCAAAAAGGAACTGGAGGGAAAGATCCGTCTGGTGGAATTCCCGGGGGCGGATCTCTGCGCCTGCTGTGGAACTCATGTGACGCATACAGGAGAGATCGGAGCGGTGAAATTCCTGAGCGTGGAGAATTTCCGGGAGGGCGTCCGCGTCTCCATGATCAGTGGAAAAAGAGTCATGGATTACCTGAAGACGGTAAACGATCAGAACCGTCAGATCTCCGTAAAGCTTTCCGCGAAACAGGAGGAGACCGCCCAGGCTGTGGAAAGGCTGTGGGAGGAGAATTACCGCCTGAAGGGAAGGCTTCTCAACATGGAGCAGGAACTGTGCCGTACAGAGGCGCAGAGATGGGAAGGCGAAGGCAGCGTGCTTCTTTTTCACGAAGGATTGGACGCGGACGGAGTGCGCAGGATGGCAGACGCCGTGATGCAGACCTGCGCCGGCTGCTGCGCTGTCTTTTCCCGCGATGAAGACGGAAGCTATAAATACGCCATAGGCGAGAAGGACGGAGACTGTCTCTTATACACATCTGACGCTGCCGACGATCGCATAAGTGTAGA
>ERZ1090869.604-NODE-604-length-18680-cov-91.907705_pt1 | contig 18680 bp, 18 predicted proteins | sample MGYA00478474_ERZ1090869 | MGnify/ENA primary metagenome ERZ1090869 (study PRJEB33644, sample SAMEA5815748) | chicken gut metagenome | biome: Chicken; feature: Gastrointestinal Tract; material: Caecum | place: Ireland | collected 2019-01-01 | study: A study of the... | reverse complement strand
CCAAATTCCGCCTTGCCGAAGCGGAGCTGCGCTGACCGCTCTTTGGCCTTGTCGGAGTCCATCTTGAGGCCCCGTTTGGGCGGGGCGCGGGGGGAAAGTTTCGCCTTGGCCTTGTCGGCCCGGCCGGCGGCACGGGTCGCCTTTTTGGCTGCGCGGCGGACTTTCGGGTTTGCCAACTCTTCCTCGATGAAGGTCAGGCGGGTGGTTTTCCGTTTCATCCGGCATCACCCGTGCCGTCCGAAAATTTGGTGGTCATGATTTTGTAGAGTTCGGTGTCCTGGGGGAAGCGGTCCACAAAGGGCAGGATGACGTTGCCGTAGAACAACAGCCCCTCGCCTTCGCCGGAGTGGGTCACATAGCTGAGCTGGTGGGGCGAGATATTGAGCTGCTTTGCCAGGATCTGCCGGTCGCCGGCGGCTTGGTTGAGCATGAGGATGAAGTCGGAGTTCTCAAAAATATTCGACACCTCGTGAGAAGCCAGCAGGTCCTTGACGTTCTGGGTGATGCCGGTGGGAGCGCCGCCCCACTTGCGGAAACGCTTCCAGATCTCCACCGAATAGGCCGCGGTCTGTTCCTCACGAAGCAAGAGATGGAATTCGTCTATAAAGAATCGGGTCGTTTTTCCGGCGTAACGGTTCGTAGTTACACGGCCCCAAACGGCATCCTGTACCACCAGCATCCCGATCTTCTTGAGCTGCTTGCCCAGCTCCCGGATGTCGTAGCAGACAAAGCGGTTGTCGATGTCCACGTTGGTGCGGTGGTTGAACAGGTTCAGGCTGCCCTTGACGTAGATTTCCAGGGCTGTAGCGACGTGGTGGGCCTCCTTTTCCTCCTGCTCCAAGAGGGCCTTGTAGAGGTCCTCCAGCAGCGGCATTTTCTCGGGCCGCGGGTCCTGAAAGTACGCCTGGTAAATTTGATGCACACAGCGGTCGATGACGGTTTTCTCGACGGGAAGCAGCCCCTCCTTGCCGCCCACCACCAGCTCGCACAGCGAGAGGATGAAATCCGACTTCAAGGCGATTGGATTATCCTCCTCCGAATAGTTGGCGTTGATGTCCATGGGGTTGATAAACTGGGTGCTGGTAGGCGAGATTTTGATAACCTGACCGTGCAGCCGCTCCACCAGTGCCGCATATTCTGCCTCGGGATCGCACACGATGATATCGTCGTCCGTGGAGAGGAAAGCGTTTGTGATTTCACGCTTGGCAGCGAAAGATTTCCCGCTGCCGGGCGTGCCCAAAATCAAGCCGTTGGGGTTTTTGAGCCTCTTGCGGTCCACCATGATGAGGTTGTTGGAGAGGGCGTTGAGGCCGTAGTAGAGCGCACCGGGCCCCGCCTGGAACAGCTCCTGTGTCGTAAATGGAATAAAGATGGCGGTGGAACTGGTGGTCAGCGCCCGCTCGGTTTCCACCAGGTTGTGGGCCAGGGGCAGGCTGGACATGAGACCCTGTTCCTGCTGCCAGTCCAGGCGGATGAGCTGGCAGTTGTGCTTCTGGGCGATGCTGGCCGCCTGAAAGACGTTTGTCTCCAGTTCCTGGGGCGTGCGCCCGGTGTTGAACACCAGAAACGTCAGCAGGAACATCCGCTCGTTCTGGCTTTGCAGCTCCTTCAAAAGGTTCTTGGCGTCCCGGCCATAGGTCGCCAAATCCGACGGTAAAATGTCGATATCATAGCCGGCGCGGACGGCTTTCTTCTGGTGGAGTAGGGAGGCACCGCCTTACCATCTTGCGGTGGCAGGTTTGCGCCACCCTCTCCGGGAACCGTACGTACCTCTCTCGAAGTATACGGCTCTGTCATTGTTCGTTCAGCATAACTCATTGATTATGAATCAAGTGGTGACATCTGACACACACCACCAGCGTTTTCCGGCGTTTGGCCAACATTGCGATTTCCCAGGGTTCTTTTCCTTTGAGGTTTTTCAGTTTGTTGATGTGGTGGATTTCGTAATGTTCGCTTTCCGTCGTGCCGCATAGCTCACAGACTTTTGCTTTCAAGCGCTTTTCAAGGGTCGTGCCGGACTGTCCGTAGATAATTGCCGCATTGCTGATGATATCCGTTGGATTTTTGGCGTCTTTGCAGTCCATATAGTTGGCAAAATACCGGCGTTTGGATTTCTTTTTCGTTTCATATGGGATACCCCATTCGCCGCTGCCATCTTTGTACATGGCAATGACCTTTGATATTTTGCTTTTGTGCTTTGACGCAAGGGTTTTCAGGCAACTGTATTCCATGAGATAGGACAAATACTTCAATTTACAAAAATTACTTGCTATCCCATAGTAGTTGCAGATTCCCCGCAGTTCGTCGTTGTACACCGTGATGATTTCAAGGTCTGTGAGACGTAACAAGGAGTTTCTGTGGACAGGGAACATTTTCCCGTCCTTCTTCTGTACCACTATTTTTTTCGAGAAAAGGAAATCATGGATTTTATCGTCAAACGGGACAAGCAGTTCCACATGATTGTTGAGCGTTCTGCTTTTGGTGCCTTTCTTGTTGCGCTTTACCTTTTCGCATCTTCTGACACGAATGTCATAGCCCAGAAACCTGGCGCATTGACTGCTGTGGGTAATGAGCGTCTTTTCTTCACTGAGTTCCATTTTCAGCGTTTGTCCGATAAACCCGGCGAGTTTGCTCTTGATCCACTGGCAATCCTCTTTGCTGCCCTTTACACCGATGATAAAATCATCTGCATAGCGGATATATTTGAGCTTTTTATCCGTTTGCGCCGTACAGGGAGTTTTCAGGAGTTGTTTGCGGAGCGCTTTGCACTCAGTTATCATGCGTTCCTTTTCCTCCCCCTGTTTCCGGTCAATGTGGTAGCAAAGATTTTTGATTTTGTTGTGCAGCGCACGGTATTCCGGGGTGATTTGCCCTTTTTCTGGTGTCTCAAATTCATCCTTTAATTTCATGACGAGTTGATCCAGCTCGTGCAGATAGATGTTTGCCAGCAGCGGCGAGAGAATCCCGCCTTGCGGGGTACCGCTGTAGGTTTTGTGGTAAACCCAGTCCTCCAAATATCCTGCCTTCAGGAACTTGTAGACCAGTTTCACAACCCGCGCATCCTTGATTTTGTTGCTGATAAATCCTACCAGGACATCATGATTGATATTGTCAAAGCACCCTTTGATATCTCCTTCAACAAACCAGCGCACACCGCCAAATTGATACTTCAATTTCTTCAACGCAGTGTGGCAGCTTCTTTTCGGCCTGAATCCATGGGAACAATCCAAAAAGAGCGGCTCATAAATCGCTTCCAATATCATGCGAAGCGCTTCCTGAACCAGTTTATCTGTAAAAGTCGGAATACCCAGCGGGCGTTTCTTTTTGGAATTGTTTTTCTTTGCAATATACAATCTTCTTACTGGCGTAGGCTGATAGGTCTCGTTTGCCAAGGACTGAATGATTCTTTCAATTTTGGCTTCGCTGAAACCGTCTGCCGTATCCTGGTTGACACCCTTTGTAGCTGCACCCTTATTCTTATACAGACGCTGATAGGCCTGATAGTAAATATCCGGGCGCAGCAGATAGCGATACAGTCTTGTAAATACTTCTTCCTTATGGGCCAATGAGTTTTTGCTGATTCTTTCTAAAATTTCAGTTGTTGGTTGCATTGAGGTTTTCCTCCCTAATCAACATTCATTTTAGTACACAATAACTGCGCTCCTTCGCCGTGTGGACAGCGTTACCGCCTCAGACTACTACGAGCGCTCCGTACCCTTGCAAGATTTTCAGGCTCTGCAGCCATAGCCCTTTCAGGCGTTCTTGTGTAGGGTATCCCCAGTTAACATTGTGTGTAGGGAAATGCGGATTGTCGGTATGCGCTTTCGTTTCCTTGCCGTAGGTTCTCCTACAGATTTCATGAACATTGAGATAACCAATGGATGGAAGAACATCATCCATTGCGTTCATGACAGAGGTTTCAGACATTTTCCTCCGCCTGACCGATAACAGAAATTAGAAACTTGCGTATCAGTAAACCCAACTTCATCCTCGTATCCGCTTAACATGGCGGTTCAGTCGCACCAAACTGTCTGTAGGTGACTTACCGCTTTCCTGCCGTGCTCTGTTCCCGTTTCAGCTTTCGCCTTTCGGTTAGGCAGGTTGTTTCCCGCGTTATCCTACGGGGTAGTCCCTTACGCTACACTACACAATGCCCTATCTGGGCGCACTTCCTCGATCGTGTTGCGGTCCAGCTCGGTGATGGTTCGCTTGACCGTTTTGATGGCCTTGTTCTGGTCCACCGAGTGGATGTGCATGGTGACGATCTGGCTGGATTCCATTCCCAGAAAGTCTTTCAGCAGCTGGTCGCTCAGGTCCGACGCCGTGATGGATAAAAAGCTCATAGCCCCGTGCAGGCCGCCCACCTGACAGGTGCGGGTGTTGAAGGCAAAGGCGCTGGGGGCAATAAAGTCCTTGGCAGAAAGGCCCGACTTGGGCAGCTCCTTCCAGTCAAATTTGAATTTGGACTCGCCGTCCATGTGGAACAGGTCGTGCATGAGGCGCAGCCGTTCCCAGCCGTTCAGGACGCGGGCGGCCGCGCCAAGGCGGCGGAAGTTGTTGAGGATATCGTTCTGCAAATGGTCCAGCCGGGGTTTCGCCTGCCGCATGGACGCCGCCTCGATGCCGAAGGTCAGGTATTTGGTTTTGGTCAGGCCGTTGTTGCCCTGGGCCAGCTGGGTTTTCAGCATCTGACTGTACTCGGCCCGGATGTCATCGAAGCCGTCCTTCTGAGGCGGGATGCGGATGCTGCGCTCGAAGCTCTCAGCATCGGCGGCCATGTTGACGAACGAAAATTCAAAGTGGACCGACGAATCGAAGAAATTCAAAAAGCTGCACCACTCCTCAAAAATGGCGGTCTTGTCCTCCTGTAACGCCAGCTGGTAGTTGATGTCCTGAAACTGGATGGTGCGGGTGTAGTAGCCGTCCCGCACCCGGCAGGTGCCGTCGGCAAACATCCGCTCAAAGGGAATGGTCTGCTGGGCGGTGCGGGGGATGCCGTCATCGCAGCGGGCCGTTTTTACGATGCGGTCGATCTTCTTGCGCTCGGACTTATTGAGCAAGGGCTTATCTGCGGGCTTGTCTTTCGGTCGCTTTTTGAACAATGCGCGTCACCTCCTCCTGGGCGTCTGCCTGCCGCATCAGGGCGGCATAGTAGTTGTTGGTGCGGTAGGGCCGGACTTTCGGCCGGACAAACCGGGCCTGGTAAAACTGCCGGGCCACCACCTCGGGCGGCTGGCCGTTGCGCTCGTACATCCCAAAAAAGAAGAACGGGAGCATGACCGCGATCATGGCGAGGGCCGCGAGGCTCAGGTTGCCGCTGCCCCGGACAAAAAAGTAGACCGGCACACCGATCAGTGCGCCGGTCCCGAAGCAGACGATCTGCCGTTTGGTCAGGCCGAACAAAATCTTGGATTTGACCCGCGTCAGGTCCCGCGGGACGGAAATATAGGCTGCCATTTTTCCTCCTTTTATAATAGGTGCAAGGTGTTAATGTGCGTTGAGAATGCTGCGGGCGAGGGTACCGGTCTTGAGCAGGGTGAAACAGAGCAGGACGGTGTAGCCGATCACTCCCCAAATGGAGGTGATGGGGTCGGACGCAAAGGAGACGCCCTGAATCAAAACAGCGTAGATGCCCACACAGATCATGATGAGGAACCCCTGCAAACCCAGAGCCAGCAGGCTGCGCAGGTAGTTCTGGCCGATCTGGCTTTGCTCTTTACTGCCAAAAGTGGAGAACGGGATGGGGGCCAAACTCACGGCCAAATAGATCTCCACTATACGGCCATACACGATGACAAAGATGGCAATGCCAAGGATGCGCATGGTAAAGCCGATGAGGAAGGATTGCAGGTAGAGGGCCAGCAGCTCGCCCAGTTCCAGGGTCATGAGGGAGGTTTGCAGGGTGAGAAGGGTCGTATCGTCCACCGCCGTGTTGCCCGCGATGATGCCGCTGGACTCAGCCACCACCGTCTGGGCCAGGTCAAAGACAGCCATGGTGATGTCAAAGGTATTGGAGATGAGGGTGACGGCCACGAAGGTCTTGAACACCCAGCGGAAGAAGGTCCAGGTCTCGAAGTTGGCCAGATTGTTGTGGTCGATGACCATCTGGATCAGCTCATAGCAGGCCACGATGGTCAGGAAGATGCCCGCGATCGGCAAGATCGCCGACTCGGACACCCCCTGGACCATCTCAAAGACCCGGGGCGAAAACTCGGCGGGGGTCAGGCTGACCTGCTCGCCGATCTCGCCCACCTGCTCGTTGACCGAATCAAACATCCCGGACAAGTTGCCCATGACCCCGCCGACCAGTATCTCCTTGAGCCACTCGGTGATTTTCTGGAGTACCTTGTCCACGGGCCGCCCTCCTTAGCCCATCAGCGGGAACCGGGACAGCAGGCTCATGAGGGACGCGAGAAACTGAAAGAGCGCGGTTGCAATCGAAAAGATTTCCATATTTGTTTTCCTCCTGTGAATGAAAAGTCAAGTTGTGAAGCGGTTTTGCCCATCTGTCGGCGCGCCGCGGGCTGAATGTGGAAGCCCTATTCTGTGGGCGGCAGTTCCCGCTTGGGGCGCTGGGTGGGCAGATGAAAGGGTTACGCTATCCGACTATCTTTAGCCAAACAGGCCGCTCAGCAGGGGCACAAGGGTGGTGCCGATGAGGGCGACACCGCCGCCGGCCATGAGCTGCTTCATGCCCTGGCTCTTCGAGCCGGGGTTGTCCGAACCGTAACCTTCCAGCAGGTTGACGCCGCCCCACACGCCGAGGCCAGCGCCCAGGGCAACAACGAGGGTCTGCAGGACTTCGATTGCAGAGTTAAAAAATTCCATGGTGATCTCCTCCTTATTATAAAAGAACACTTGCGGCCCCGATACACACCTGAAATCGTTGATTTTGATAAGCTGCCAACCGCAGCGAGGGCTGATTTGCCGGTGTATCCTGGAGCCTGGGGTAAATAAAAACGCTCTCCCAGAGCAGGGAGAGCGGAACGACTTATAGCTGGCCTTCATGTTTTCCTGATAATCGCTCAACTTTGAAAAAGCACTTGCAATTTCTGCTTAAAGCGCATACAATATGAGTAACAGAACCCGACACGCCTCTCAATGATGCGTACCACGTCGGGTCATTTTTATTTACGGGAGAAGCAACGATGCCCACTGACGGTTTCGGAACAGATTGAAAACTTAAAACTGTTAAATCTTCAAATTAACAACGAAGCATTTGCGGCCCAATTTCTAAACCATGTGTCTTATTTTAGGTTTATCAAAGCCTACAGTTTGGGATTAAAGCCACGAAACCGTTGCCATTCTGGTTCTGTCTCATTTGAACATCTCGTAGATCTATACGAGTTCAATACGGAATTTCGTCATCTGCTGTTCCCTCAAATCGAAAAGATTGAAATCACGCTGCGTTGCCGCTTATCCAACTACTTCTGTGTCACTTATGGCGTTCTTGGATATCAAGACTCACGAAACTTCTCATCGTCTGTTTTCCATCATTCTTTTCTGCAGGAAGCTCAGAACGAAATCAATCGCAACCGGCGTGCTCCGTTTATAAAAAATTTTCAGGAAAACCACGAAGACAGTGCGATTCCTTTCTATGCGCTTGTAGAAATTTTTAGCTTTGGCACACTTTCCAAGTTTTTCAAAAATTTGAAAAATCCTGACAAGAAGGCAATTGCAAGTACATATCAGGCGGCTTTTCCCTATTTTGAAAGCTGGATCGAAAGCATTTCTTATGTGCGAAATATTTGTGCGCACTACGGAAGGCTTTATAATACCAAACTCACGAAAAAGCCAAAACTCTATAAAGAAGACCAAATTGTTGGTGTTTCTAATGAGAGAATCTTTGGGGTACTTTGCTGCATGAAGCATCTTTTGGCTGAAGATACTTCATGGGAAGAGTTTCTATCTAATATAGACGCTCTTTTCCAGAAGCATCCCAAAACCGATATAAAACGATGGGATTCCCTCAGAATTGGAAAGATATACTAAAATAAATCGTTCATGATCTCTCTGCGTTTGCAATAGCAGAGGGATTTTATTGACCATCATTGATCGGCGTCCACCACATCGTACACATCCGACGGTTTGAGTTTGAGCCGGCGGTCAAGAAACTTCTCAATGTCAAAGAGGTTCTTCTTGTCGTAGTCGCCGGTCAGCTTGTAATTGGGGTGTTGGGTCAAGTCATACTTGTTGGATAGAAAAGGGCGGACGCCCCGCAGTTGCAGGATGCACTTGCCGCCGTCCATGACAGCCAGCTCGTCCCGGCTCATGAGTTCGTGACCCGTCTTTTGGTACGATGTGCCGTAACTGGGGCTGTTGCCGCGGGTGTCCGAAGTGTTGTAAAGGTCGATCGTCTCTTTCCCAAGCGTGGCTGCCAGCTCCTTGAGAGTGGTATTTTCCGAACCGCCCAGAAAGATTTGACTGTCCATGTTCCCGATAATGGTGTCGGCGTTGTCCTTATACAGCGCCTTGAGCTGGCTCTGCGCCTGCAAAACCAGGCAGGCCGAGATTTCCCGGCTGCGGATGGTGGCCACCAGCTTTTCCAGGTTCGGAATCTGCCCGATATTGGCGCACTCGTCGATCAGGCACCTCACATGGACCGGCAGCCGCCCGCCGTACACATCGTCGGCCTTCTCGCAGAGCAGATTGAATAACTGGGTGTACACCATAGAAATCAGGAAGTTGAAGGTGCTATCGGTGTCCGACATGATGAGAAACAGCGCCGTTTTTCGGTCGCCCAGGGTGTCCAGTTCCAGCTCGTCGTAGGCGGTGATCTCCCGCAGTTCCGCGATGTCGAAGGGGGCCAATCTGGCACCGCAGGAAATCAAAATCGACTTGGCAGTCTTGCCGGCCGCCAGCTTGTAAAGACGGTATTGCCGCACCGCAAAGTGGTCCGGCTTCTGTTTTGCCAGGTCCTCGAACATCAGGTCCACCGGATTTTGGAATTCCTCGTCATCTTCCCGGACTTCCATGATGTTGAGAAATTCCAGCAGGGTGGCGAAGTTTTGTTCCTCCTCCGGGGCCTCGTAGTGGATATAGGCAATAAGCGACGTAAGCAAGAGCTTTTCTGCCTTGTCCCAAAATGGATCACCGCCTTTTCCCTCGCCGCGGGTGTTGGTCATGAGGGTCGTGACCAGCTTCAAAATGTCCTTTTCTGAGTGGATATACACGAACGGATTATAATGCATCGACTTTTTGAAGTTGATGGTGTTGAAAATTTTGATGCGGTAGCCTTTCTTCAAAAAGGCGTTGCCGACCTCCAAAACCGTGGTGCCTTTCGGGTCAGTGAGGACATAGGAGCTGTGCATTTGCAGGAGATTGGGCTTGATCCAAAATCTCGTCTTGCCGCTGCCGGAGCCGCCTACAATCAGGACATTTTTGTTCCGGGCCGTCTTGGGGTCTTTGGGCCGGCTGGACATGGTGAGGCGTTCGGTCTGGGTCAGGATGATGTTGTCCTCAAACTTGGGGGCCACATACGGCTCGATGTCCTTGGCATTGCCCCAGCGGGCTGAGCCGTACTCGCTGCCGTGGCGGTACTTCTTGGCGTTCTTTCCTTTCAGGTAAACCGCCAGCCGCAGTCCCACGCCGCAGCACAGGCCAACAGCCAGGTCCAGTGGGTGGAAGCTGGGTACAATGCGCCCCAGGGCCTCCGGCAGCACCGACATGAGGGACATCATCTTTTCAGAAAAGTCAGCCCCGACAGCCAGCCGCCAGGCCAGGCCCAGATTGGTCGCGTATAGGCCCATCAGGGCATAGGGCAGGTTCAGGAGCACAAGTCGTTTGGTGTTTTGGTTCATCGCTCAGCACGCTCTTGCTTTTTCTCTTTCATCCGGCCGGGCACCAGCTCAGCAGCCAGGGCCTTGAACTGCTGCAAACGCTCCAGAACGCTGGGGCGCTTTTCTTTTTGGACCAGCTTGGCGGAGTAGTCTTTGAAGGCAGCAGTCAGGGTATCGGCATCTCTGGCCTTGAAGAAAACCAGATACCGGGGCGGATCGTCATGGTTTTTGGTGATGGCGTAGTCCACACCGTACTTATCCAGAATCCGCTTGAAGTCCCGGATGCCGGTTTTCTCGATCTCAATGTTGGCGGCTCCCTGGTCCTGACGCAGAAGCTGCTTGACACTTTGCTTGCCCACCGGCTTGTCATGCGATTTACCCGCCCTCCACTGCAAGAACTTACGCGCCGCCGCCAGGATCGTCCGGCCCGTCAGCTTGGTGGTGCTGATGGCGAAGTTAATCGTTCTGTTCTCCACATCTTCCTGCATGAGGATCATCCTCCTTTCCCGCCTGCATCAGGGCCGCGATGAAAAAGCCGAACCAGGCACCCGCTGCAAAAAATACTGCGCCCATCCACATGGTCAGTCCAGCCGGATGGCTACGAAGCTCTCGCCGCCCTGCATCAGGATGACGCTGTGCTCCTCCAGAAACTCGGCCAGTTGATACAAGTCTGCCACCTGAAGGGAGACGGTATAGCCGTCCCGGTCAATGCGGAAAAAGACCATGGGGCCGACGAGGTAGGATTCCTCTCCGATGTCCATGACCTGCTCCGGGCAGTAGCTCATCAGGACGGGCAGCCCGGGGATGCCATACAGCAGGTCGGCCTCGTCAAAACAAGGGAGGTAGTCAGAAGCGTCCTCCAGCCGAATGATCGAGAGGGGTATATCGGGACCAGCCGTTGCCAGATAGATGGGACATTCCGACACGGGCGGGCCAGATATGGGCGTGCGGCTGTCTGCCAGCAGGCTGTTCAGAATGGTCTCGATGGCGCAGACCTTCTCAAAGGTCTGCCGTGCGAGGGTAGGTTTCGTTTTGTTCATGGGCGATTCCTCCAATTTTGTGTTTTGTATTTTGTGATTTGTGCCAGCCGGTTAGAGTTTCTGCATTTAATCCAGGCAGATGACCTGCAGGATTTCCCTATCGACCGTAATAAACTTTTGGTGACTGTTCAGGAATTTCAGCACATACTGCAAATCGCCCAGCGAGAGGGAAGCAACAGAGAGTTCCTTGCCCAATCGAAAGAAAACCATTGGGCCAATCAGGTAACGTTTACCGGCCACACACGATACTTTCCCGGGAGAATAGCTCATCATAATGGGCATATCGGGCAAACCAAACAGAACATCTGCCCTCTGAAAATCAGGATGATAGTCCTGCGCATTCTCCATGCGAATGATGGATAAAGGAATATCCGGGCCAGTAACTACCAGATAGCCGTTTTCCTGCTGGGTCACAGTGCAATCCAAATCATACACGTCGTAAAAGAATAGTCTGGACACATAAGCCTCCAGCGCCTCCATTGCCTCCAATTCTTCTGAAAAAGTGCTGTCCATCTTCTGTTCGTACATTGAATGTCCTCCTGTCTCTGCATCGTGCCAGCAGGTCAGCGTTCCTGGCTGCGCTGGCGCTTTTTCTGCCACTGTTCCAGCAGCTTGATGATGGTGTCCTGCATCTGTTTGGGCGTGTAAGACCTTGGAAAATATTTCCGCAGCACATCGTTTTTGATGGTCACGCGGTCCATTTCGGCCTTCTTTTCCTCTCCCATGATGTCGAAGATGGCATCGTAGGTGCACTTGCCTTCCTGGCTCAGCTTCTTGATGCGCTGAGCCTGGGAAAGAGACGGGGCGTTCTGGGTATCCTGCATGGCCTCCAAAAAATCCCGCTGTTCGGCAGCCGTCAAATAGGACAGCTCCACAGCGGGATTGAAGGAGATTTTCTTTTGGTCCACCAGGTCCAGAAGTTCGGGGATGAGGTTGGTAAGACGGATGAAGCGCTGGACTTGTCTACCACTTTCATCACTACTTTTTCCCACCAAATCAGCTGCTTCCAACTTCCCGACAACTTGTCGGGAAGTTAAATCTGACCTGGCACCTTGCTTTTTTATGGCTTCCAGCTTCATTTTGTAGGCGAAAGCCCTCTCACTGGGCAGGATATGCTCCCGCTGCAAATTGCTGTCCACCATCTTGATTACAGCTTCCTCATCACTCATGTTCCGTACAATGACCGGCAGAGTGGTCAGCCCGGCCAGCTGGGCCGCGTGCTGCCGCCGGTGCCCCGATATGATCTCGTAACCTCCTTCCGGCCGGGGCCGGGCAATGAGCGGGGCCAGCACCCCGAACTGAGCCACACTCTCCACCGTCCGCTGCATGGCCTCATCGTCCAGCACCTTGAAGGGATGGTTTTTGAAGGGGTGCAGGTCCGTGATGGGGATTTGCTGGATTTGCTCGCGCTGGGGCTCAGTTGGGATTGCTTCTGGTTTCTGCTCTGAAATGATTCATCACCTCCCAACAGAAAAGGCCCAGAGAAATCTCTGGGCCAAGGTTCAAGGTTATTTAGTTTATAAATAAGATATCATCCAGCAGGAAATCCGTCAGCTTTACGATTTGAATGCCTTCCTGCGTCACAGGGGCGTCACAGCTGCCGGCAATAACCACTTTCCGGTAATTGTCACGAATCAAACGCAATGGGGCCAACTCCCGCTCGCGAGTCGAAGGCTCGTTCATGGATTCTGTGACCTGGAAGTATATTTTGTCTTTGGCATTGGACGCGATGAAATCCACTTCCAGATTCCCCACCTTGCCGATGGCAACATCATAGCCGCGGCGCAGCAGCTCAAAGTAGACTACGTTTTCAATGATGTGGCCAGTATCCATATCGCGGAACCCCAACAGATAATTGCGCAGGCCGGTATCCACAATGTAATACTTGCCCAGGGTCCGCAGATATTCTTTGCCCTTGATGTCGAAGCGCTTGATCTCATAGAACACATAGGATTCCAGCAGGGCAGCTACATATGCTTGGATGGTGTGGACTGAGGGTGCGCCTTTCCGACCCTGCGGCAGCATCTTCTCACTCACCAACGTATTACCGATGGAGGTAAGCGAGGTACTGTTGCCGATATTATCTGCCAAAAAGAGGACGATCTTGCGCAGCAGTTCCGGGTCGGTGAGCTGGCGTTGGCCGCGGCGGCGCTCCCGTTCCAAAATATCCCGCACTACCACCGTCGAATAGATGCCGTCCAACAGGGTCAGAGCCTTGTCCGTGTCCAGACCCACATCTGCAAGACCGGGCATCCCGCCAAATTTCAGATACGCCTCCAACAGCTCCTGCGGCTCATAAAACTCGCCGCTAGCGTCCCGGATGCGTTTGCGCGTCCCACCGGCAGGGCTTTGCCGCTCCTCGACCACATAGCCATGAAAGTCCAGAAACTCCCGGAAGGAGAGGGGCAGCATCTTGATCTCCACGCTTCGCCCAGTGAGATAGGTCGCGTATTCTGACGAGAGCAGGTAGGCGTTAGAGCCTGTCACATAGATGTCACAGTCAAAGTCTACTCGAAACGAGTTGACTGCATCCTGCCACTGATCGACGCGCTGGATCTCATCAAAAAACAGATAGGCGCGCTTTGCATCCGGCAACCGATCCTTCACATACTGGTACAGATTCTGGACCGTCATTTCGCGGAACTGCATGGATTCAAAGTTCATCTCGACGATCTGACTGGCGTCCACGCCGCTTTCGCGCAGGTGCTGGACCATCAGCTTTAGTAAGCTGGATTTACCGCAGCGTCGGATACCGGTGATGATCTTTACATCCTCGGTATCCTGAAAGGCCATCAGCTTGCGCATGTAAAAATCGCGCGGGTGCAACTTCTTCTCTTGTCGCAACACAGGGGCCACCTCCTGTCCACAGCATAGCATAAACTTTTCAAAAAATCAAGTTCATGCTATCGAGAGCATGAATTTAGGTCGTGCTGCACCCGGGCGGCATAGGAACTGTGCATGGTCATGGGTGCATTATAGAGAGTCGCCAGCAGGTACTGGCGGATGTTCCGCACCTGGGTGGTGTTCTCCTTCAGGCACATAAGCACAAACCGCAAGTGGTCGCTGTTCAATTTCATGAGCTGCGCCTTCACCACCTCGGCGGGTTTGTCATCGCCCGCGATACGGATGAAGCAGCGCTTGCTGCACACTGTGTCCACCAGAAGCTCCAACATCTCCCGCAGCATATCCTCATCATCAGGGTGGCCTGCAATCAGAGCCTCGAAGTTGATCTGCCGAGAAAAATACTCCTGATACAGGGTGCGGTCATCTTTCCCTTCGGATTCCGTTCCGGCGGCCACGTCCGAAAGGAAAGGAACAGTCTCACTCAAGTCAGTATTGTTTTGATTATTCTTAATTCCTCGTGATTTTAACGATTCAACAGTCGCGTTTTTCACGGTTCCAGAATCGTGATTTTCACGACTCTGGATTCGTGGTTCTGATGATTCAGAGATAAAGTTTTTCACATAGATCAGGCTAGGTTTTCCAAGGCCCCGGCGTTTGCGCTCGATCAGGCCACAGCTTTCCAACTCCTTCATGAGCTTGGTGGCCTTGTTGTCCGCACAATAGAGTGCTTCCATGATTTCTTCTGTCGTGAAGATGATGTATACCCGGCCGGTATCATCCGTCCAGCCATTCTTGACCGAAAGCCCCATCCGATCCAATAAGAGGCCATACAGGATTTTTGCTTCTGCAGAGATACCGCGAATCCGGGCATCGGTAAAGAGAGCCTTTGGAATTCGATAGAAGGAAAACAGGCCGGCCTGGCCGCCATAAAAGTAATCAAACACAAGAAGCCTCCTTTACCAAAAAAGCGCACACCGGCTGACCAGTGTGCGCTAAAATGCAGATTGACATTTGCCACTTTTTTAGAAAAACGTGGTTTTTATGCCACAAACAGCCAGAAAAACGTGAATTATTCTTGCTGCAAAATTCAGAAAAATGTGTTATACTGATATCGGTTACCTGGGAAGGAGGGTGATTTGCTTGAAACGCAACGCAATGCAAGACCTGATCCTTGCCAGAAAGACAAAAGATCTGCTATGCGTTAAGCCCCTCACTGTAAAGTAAGGGGCTGTTTTCATACTGTTATCAACTTTTATCCTTTGGCTCTGTAGAAACACCAGCTACACTTTCTTCGCTGTACTGCTCCGCATATTGGCAAAGCAAGCTCAGATACTTGGAAGATTTGCGGACGATTTTGGTGGCTGTATCTCCAGCAAGAAATTCCAGAAGAGTCATTTTTGCACAGAAATTCTGTCTTGCCAAAGGACTTCTCACCTTCAGATTCTGCCGCTTGCTTCGGTGTCCAGAATTATCGTGAACGATACATTGCTTCCAGCTCCTCGAGAATTTCTTCCTTTGTTTTTCCCACCAAACCCAGCTGCTTGACATTTACATCTTCGTCATTCATTCGATTGCAAAAAGCCTGAATGTCTTCATAGACGCCTGCCGGAACCTGAATATGAAGCTCAGGGTCAATCAATTCTGTCAGCCGAAAAACATCGTTTTTATGTTTCCTGATATTTTTGCCGTCAACGCTTTCTCCATTCGCTTTTCGGTCCGTCAAGTCCATCCATGCCTTCGCTTTAAAGGGAATCAGATATTCGGCCCCCAGAATCGTAACGCCAGCGACTGTCTCTCGCCCTTGTTTTAGAAATTCATAATAGGCGTCATCCAGAAGAATTGCAGACAGACTCGATATATCCTCATCCAGTGGCAACGGAGTCAATATGGCATCTTCTGGAAGCTGGATGGCCTCCGGTTTTCTGCTAAAAAGCTCAATCATCGCAGGGTATTGATCTGATAGGGGATGACTGAATCGGTAGAACTGAGGCATTCCAGAACTCTTGCTGCGATGTTCGTATCCGGCCTGCTTCACATATTCCCAGAATTTTCTCCCAAAGTCTGCGTTTAGCGCTTCGACAATCAGAACAAGATCGATATCTTTTGTCGCACGAAAACTCAGCTCCTCGTTTGTCATCAGAATGTCGCAGGCTGTTCCTCCAATGATGACATATTGTTCTTCGTAGCCCTGGAACCAGTTTTTAAAACTGTCAATTCCTTTTACCATCTATCTTCCTCCACAAGCAGTCCAGCATTTCTTCCACCGCTTCTTCGACTCGCTCATCCGGGTCATTCCGCAGCGCCAAGGCCAACGAAAGCTCATCCACCGTCTTTCGACCGGACAATCTTCGCGGATCATATCTCCACAGCTCCACGGCCACCTGCGACCGCGAATCCTGTAAACGGCTTGTCAGCAGAGCGTTCGGCACAGCCTTGTTTGTCGCGTAGCAGCTAATCTTCGGCGTGTTCAGCATCGAATATTCTGCCAGCGCCAGATAGCCGCTTTCCAGCCATTCTGCTTTTACAGAATCCTTCGGGAGATAAACGGTCCTTTTTACAGGATCGAGCAGTTTCGGCTCTGCAGTTTGAAATAGTTCTTTGGGCACAGCATCTGAAAACAGGATTTTCTGAACGCCAGCCTTTTTGGCTTTGAGTAGGCCCATTTCTTCGAGCTGCCTAGATGCCCTTGAGATTGACGTCGGGGTCAAATTCAGGTCCTTTGCCGCCTGGTGCGTAGTGATCTTTCCTGCCCCATGGTAAATAAAATGGAGCAAAAGTACCTGTGCCGAGGGAATCATTTTCTCCTGCTGGATTTTTTCGGCGTTGCAGCGTTCCTGCAAATACACCGCCATAAAGGGCAGATAGATTTGTTTTTCCTTCACAACGAATGGGATTTTTTCCCGAAGCAGATACTCTTTCTGCCGGGAAGTGATCCGATCCAGCACCAATACAACCGGCAGCTTTTCGCTCTCTTGCACCCTTTCCAGATGCTTCTTGAGCGCCTCTACTTGTTCCAGTTCCGTTTTGGGGAAAAGGAAGACCACTTTCTGCCCATCCAGAGATGCGCCTTTCAGGGTATACCTCGTGCTGATGAAGTTGGGCAGATGCCGGATCGGCCTGCTTTCACAAGTGACTTCTATCCCCAATACCCGCTTGAGATACTCCATGTCATCACCACCCACTTATAACTCTTTTTACATATTATAACTCGTTATAAGTTATAATGCAATATATAGAGTAAAGATAATTCTGGCTAAGGCTATCTGGTCGGGTGTACAAGGATGGTCATCTTTGGGTGTGGATGTGTGTTATACTGATATCGGCTACCCGGAAGGAGGGTGATTTGCTTGCATCGCAATGCGATGCAGGACCTGATCCATGCCAGAAAGACAAAAGATCTGCTATGCGTTAAGCCCCTCACTGTAAAGCAAGGGGCTGTTTTCATACTGTTATTCTGGTTCTGCGGAGGCACCAGCCTCACTTTCTTTACTGCACTGCTCTGCATATTGGCAAAGCAAACTCAGATGCTTGGGAGATTTACGGACGATTTTAGTGGCTGTATCTCCAGCAAGAAATTCCAGAAGGGTCAGTTTGGAAATTAGCAGCTTGCGCTGAATGACGAATCCAGTAATGGACTTGTTGCTGTGCCATCGTTGGACGGTCTGTGCCCCATATCCGGTCAACTCGCAGACCTCGGCAGTTGTCATCAGGTCTTTGTAATCGGCGGCAGCGGCCTCCCATACTGCAAGCAGGCCGGGTTTCTCCTGTTCTGTAAAATGAAAGGTCACCACAGAGCCAGGTGCCTGGCCGCGGCGGATACACCGCTTGAGTTTGCCGCTGTTGCCTATGTAGTAGCCCGCAGGGGCACGGTATTTTTCGGGGTCAAGTTCCCGGTCGATCAGGTAGGCCAAAACATCCTTTATCTCGATTTTGTATTTCCGTGTCTTTTTGCCGGAGTCTACACATTTCACAAGGCCGGAGTCCAGCAGATACTTGGCGTGGCGTTTGCTGATATGGCAGATGCGATAGAATTGATCCTTGGTAATTGTTGCCGGGAGAGCGTCCAACTGCTGTACAATAGAAGACAGGTTGTTCATACGATGCCATCCTTTCCTGTTCTGATTTTGTCAGCAGCAGAACCAGGCAAAGGTGGGAACAAAGGGTGAAATAGTCTTTCCTGTATCTTTCCAGACAGCCCAAAATCTCTCTAAAATCTTTCCAATGGGCTGTTTTAAGGTCTTTGGGGAATGGGTTCAAATCCGTACATCCTGACTGGATTTTTTAGAATTCGGCTTTCTTTTCATCGTCAACAGGGTAGTTTTTATCTTCCGGCTTCGTCTGGCATCTTCCACGAGGTTCTCTCAACTACCGTGAAACCGTAAAAACTCGAAATCTCGTAGGCCGGGGAACCGGTGCAAGGGTTCAAATCCCTTCTCCTCCGCCAGTGATCCACCCCGATGCGTTCCGCATCGGGGTGGATTTTTTGTCCTTATCCACCCTTTTTGACAGCAGAGAGGTGCTGCTATGGATCTTTCCTTTCGCGTCCAGGACGCCAAATTCAACTACCGCGTCTGCGGCCTGATCTTGTCCGGGGACTGCGTCCTCGCCATGCAGGACGAGCACGCGCCCTATTTCTATCTGCCCGGCGGCCGGGTCCAGCTGGGCGAGACCGCCGAGGAGGCCATCCTCCGGGAGCTCCGGGAGGAGCTGGGCATCGAGGCGGCCATCCAGCGGCCCCTGTGGTTCTGCCAGAACTTTTTCACCGAGGATGTGGACCAGGTGCGCTACCACGAGCTGTGCCTGTATTTCCTGCTGGACGCCTCCCGGGCGGGGCTGCCCGGGCCGGGCCGCCCCTTTGCCCGCACCGAGGACCGCCACCGCTTCCAGTTCCAGTGGCTGCCCTTTACCCGGCTGAAAGACCTGTATTTTTATCCCCTGTTTTTAAAAGAAGCGATCTTCCACCTGCCGGACACCCTCACCCTCCTCACCGCACGGGAGTGACCCCCGCCCCCTGGCG
>ERZ1090869.599-NODE-599-length-18790-cov-7.052949_pt1 | contig 18790 bp, 20 predicted proteins | sample MGYA00478474_ERZ1090869 | MGnify/ENA primary metagenome ERZ1090869 (study PRJEB33644, sample SAMEA5815748) | chicken gut metagenome | biome: Chicken; feature: Gastrointestinal Tract; material: Caecum | place: Ireland | collected 2019-01-01 | study: A study of the... | reverse complement strand
ACCTTAGAGAATTGCTTGACGGCGAAAGGAAAGGCGAAAAAATGAATACTGAAATTAAGGAAACAGTATTAAAAGCAGTAGACTATACGAATACAGAAACAGAACGATATAATAAGCGTGTACATCGGCTTTTACTAACAGGAGCAATTTTTTGGTTTGTTTCAAGTTTGATTAACCATACTGAATTAAATTGTAATACAGTATTAAGTGCTATATCAAACTTTGCTGAAGGTGCGTCAATCGGAATGATTATTTGCGGTATAATATTTACAAGCCGCTATGGTCAAAGAATAAAAGCATTCAAGCAACGATTGCTAAAAAGAAATAGTTAAAAGTCTTGCTTTTATCCAACACAACAGTATATTGTCAAAGAGCCAGACGCAAAGACGCAGAGCCGATGAACTTGTGAGTAATCATAGTCATCGGCTCTTTCTCTTGTACTTAGACAAGCCCACCGAATAAAAAAACGGTGCTTTGGTGGGCTGCTCTGTCACGCCCGAATAAAAATATCACAGCCCTCTAAACCCGTTTTGAGTTTGGAGGGATTTTTTATGCGCTGGTCTGCCCTGAGCGCCTTGCTGCTTATCAGAAGCAGCAGTTACCTACATAGCATCACGAATAAGTGAGGATAACCTGTTAAAAAAATCCTAAGTTATTCGTGGTACTATTACGCCCCCAAAGTAGAAGTCATATATCTACATAATAGAACTTATATTGCTTATAACCGCAAAGGTATGACAGCCTTTGCGGTTTTTTGTTTGTCGTTATTTGTCGGAATAAAGGACAAGCCTATATCTGGCGTTGGTTGCCGTTCACCGCCCCTATCAGTCTGAATTTTTCAAATTTCAGATTGATAGGAGGAACAGACAATGGGTGAAAAGCATCCAAATCGTAAAAAAGACAAGTACAATCCATACACCTTGATTATATCAGACGGGCGTTATTACCTTTCTTTTAAGGACAGTCGAGGTGATTTGCAGACCATTGAGATTGACGAGATACTGTACGGCTTGTTTAACCGCTTTGAGCTTGAGGATATATCATATCTCAACAAGCTAAGCAGGCATATTGAACACTCTGAACTGACGGAAGCATCATTAAATGACCGTGCATTCTGTAAGCCAGAAAGCATTGAGGAAAAAGTATCGAGGAATATAGAATACGAGCTGTTACATAAGGCAATCTCAAAACTACCCGAAATACAACGGCGTAGGCTGTTACTGTACTTTTTCGGTGAGATGACCTATGAGCAGATTTCAGCCTTAGAGGGCTGTACGAAAAGAGCAGTCAAGTTTAGTGTTGATATTGCTATTGAAAAGCTGAAAAAAGATTTTGGGATTTTTTAAGATTAACACTACACCAATCCTTTTTTAGTGAGCAAACAGGTGAAGGGGTATCAAAACCTTTCACCTGTTTTCCTTTGTGTGGCGAAAACAGGATTGTTCCTTGTCAATCGAATAATCATTCGCCAAATACTTTCTCTTTGTGATTGTGATAAGCATAAGCGTGTCGAGAGGTACGCCACGACCTGCCGCAAGGCGGAGAGCGATAACTACCTACTCAAAATATCGGGCAGCTCCCGATTTCGCCGTAACCCACAAAGAGGATAATGATACTCCCGTCCAGTCACAGTCCGAGCGTGATAAAACCGTCGCAGGCAATGAGGGCGGCTCTGGCAGACCGTCAGTTGGGGTGGAACTCCCGTGGCGTCAGTTCGCTGCTGACCGTTTGGCGACTTCCCTGCGTGAAACGCATTGGCATCTTGGGGTGTCGAGGACAAATAGAGATGCTTCTATCATAAAGCCAAATACAAGGCGGTCTATGGAACAGAGAATTGTTTATGCTCTCCCGACCTTAAAAACTTCCTTGTGTTTGGCTGATTACATAGGCAGAGCTTACCTGCTTATATCCAGATAGGAGGTCAAACTAATGGATAAAACAATTAAGCGTGGTGACATATACTACGCAGACTTAAACCCTGTTGTCGGCTCGGAGCAAGGAGGAACACGACCTGTACTTGTTATCTCCAATGATATAGGAAACAAGCACAGTCCTACGGTCATTATTGCCGCCATAACAAGCCGTGTACGCAAAAAGAAGAAATTACCTACACACTTATATTTGGGGCAAATTGAGGGGCTTCCTGCGAACTCAATCATTCTCTTTGAGCAGTTACGCACGATTGATAAAAGCCGCTTGAAAGAACATCTCACACACCTTGATGAGCAGTATTTGAAATCGCTTGAATTTCCTCTCCTCATCAGTATCGGAGTTGAAAAAAGGAGGAGCTTATGAACTTTGGAGATATATATGCGTTAGTCTTAAAAGAATACCCAGATATTTTAACCGTTGATGAAATGAGCAAGGCTCTTGGTGTTAGCACAAAAACAGGTTATCAATTACTTCGTGAAAACAAAATAGAACACTTGAAGGTGGGCAGAGCGTACAAAGTACCGAAAGCCCATCTTCTTTCTTATTTGAGGTTAGGTCTGCGAAATGCGGAAAATTAAAGAATTTGCACATTCGACTTCTTTGGCTTAAATTGCTACAATGTATATGGTCAACAGCAGAAGTCGGTGCTACGCAAAGGAGGTTATATTTATGGTAGCAGGACATCTGCAAGAGAAAAAAGGCTATTTTTATATGGTTTTGAGCTATCCCGATGCTGCGGGAAAAAGAAAAACGAAATGGTTTCCGACAGGATTGCCTGTCAAGGGCAATAAAAAGAAAGCGGAAAAGATGTTAATGGAAACAAGGCAGACCTTTGTTCCTGAGTGTAAACCCATACAGGACGATATGCTGTTTTCGGACTTTCTGCTTCAATGGTTGGAAATCGCAAAGTCTACTATCGCACTTACCACATTCGCATCATACTCAGGTATGGCAAAGAGCGTTATCATTCCGTATTTCAAGGAAAGAGAAATTACACTTTCCGAGATAAAGGCAACAGACATTCAGGTTTTCTATATGAAACAGTTGAAGCGAGTAAAAGCCAGCACGGTTATCCACTACCATTCTGTTATCCATAGGGCTTTGAAATATGCTGTAAAGATTGACCTTATTTCTGTAAATCCTGCGGATAAAGTGGAACGCCCTAAAGCTGATAAGTTTATCGGTAGCTTCTATGATAGCAACGAGGTACAGGCACTATTTGAAGCCGCCAAAGGAACGCTGATTGAAATACCGATTTTTCTCGGTGCGTTCTATGGACTAAGGCGAAGTGAAGCCCTCGGCTTAAAATGGGACGCTATTGATTTTCAAAACAATACGATTACCATTAGACACACCGTTACTTCCTGCACACTTGACGGCAAGCATATCCAGATAGCACAGGATACGACCAAAACCAAATCGAGTATGAGAACGCTGCCCCTTGTTCCTGTGTTCAAAGAGAAGCTGCTAAAACTCAAGGAACAGCAGGAAGAATACAGGCGGGTATGCGGACGATGCTACAACAAAAAGTATTTGGAGTATATCTGCGTAGATGAGATGGGGACATTGATTTCTCCGCACTATCTCACAGCATCATTTCCGAAGCTGCTTGAAAAGAACAATTTGCGCCACATTCGTTTCCACGACCTGCGCCATAGTTGTGCTTCACTGCTTCTTGCAAACGGTGTTCCGATGAAGCAGATACAGGAATGGCTCGGACACAGCGATTTTTCAACTACGGCAAATGTATATGCCCATTTGGATTATAATTCCAAACTGTCATCGGCTGACGCAATGGTAAACGGTCTGAGTGGCGCATTAGAGGCTATTTCATAGCTTCTGCGGCGTATCGCTTCACAAAGATACGCCAACTACATATCCAGAGTTCAAATCTCAGAAAATTTAGGAGAGAACTACCGATTTTCAGGAGAGAACTCACGGAAAAATCCCAAAGGTGCAGAAAAAAGAAAAAGCCTGCAAACGGCAAAAACCGCTTGCAGACTGAGTTTTCTGGCGGAGTGGGTGGGATTCGAACCCACGGTACCCGAAGGTACAACTGATTTCGAGTCAGTCCCGTTATGACCACTTCGATACCACTCCGTGTATTTATCTTCACATCAGCCCTCAAAAACACCTCGGAAAAAGGAGAGAACTGATGGAGAGAACTAAGGGATATTCACTTTTCAATGATAGCCGAAAAACCCCGTAAAATCAAGGTTTTTCAGAGGTGAGCTTCCAAAAAGGTCATTCGTTTTCGAGTCAGTCCCGTTATGACCACTTCGATACCACTCCGTGTATTTATCTTCACATCAGCCCTCAAAAACACCTCGGAAAAAGGAGAGAACTGATGGAGAGAACTAAGGGATATTCACTTTTCAATGATAGCCGAAAAACCCCGTAAAATCAAGGTTTTTCAGAGGTGAGCTTCCAAAAAGGTCATTCGTTTTCGAGTGTTTTACTCCGAACACACTTTAGCGGATTTTGAGAAAAAATGCCCCATTTTAAGGGTAAATGCTCTTGTCCGCAAAAAGGTGCTTTCTTCTCCGCTTCGGCTACTTCCGACAGCTCGAAATGCGAGAGAACTATCGGAGAGAACTAACCGCATTTCTATCAAACATAATAGCCGAAAAAGCCCGTAAAATCAATAGTTTCGAGGGATACGGCAACCAATAAGGTCATTCGATTTCGAATCCGGACCCTTCAACCACTTGGGTACATCTCCATGAAAATCGGGGACAATTCATTATACCATTTTTTTGAGAAAATGCAATCCCCGATTCCGTTTTTCAGGGGTTTACCACATGGATGGGATGCCCCGCCAGGAAGGCTTCGATATTATCCTGGGTGCAGCGCTGAATCCGGCGGCGGCTTTCCACCGGGGCCCAGGCCATGTGGGGGGTGAGGATACAGTTGGGGGCACCCAGCAGGGGGTTCTCCGGGGACATGGGCTCCCGGCTGAGAACATCGGCGGCGTAGCCCGGGAGGTTTCCGGAGCGGAGTGCCTGGGCTACGGCAGCTTCTTCCCCCAGGTCGCCTCTGGCGGTGTTTAGAAGAATTGCCCCGGTCTGCATTTGATTCAGGGTATTCTCGTTGATAAGCTTTTGGGTCTGGGGGGTCAGGGGGCAGTGAAGGCTCAGTACCTGGGACTTTTCCAACAGCTCCTCCAGGGGCACATAGGAGGCGATTTTCTCCCCTTCCGGGGTGCGGCTGCGGCTGTAGGCCAGCACCTCCATACCAAAGGCTTTTGCCAGCTCCCCTACCCGGCGGCCAATCCGGCCAAAGCCGATGATACCCATGGTTTTGCCGGACAGTTCCATCTGGGGCGTTTCCCAATAGCAAAAATCCGGGTTGGTGCACCAATTTCCCGCCTGCACCCATCGGTTGTGGTGTCCAATCTGGTGGCACAGCTCCAAAAGCAGTCCCATGGTAAACTGGGCCACGGCATCGGTGCCGTAATCCGGCACATTGCACACCGGGATTCCCAGCTCCCGGGCGGCCTGGCAGTCCACCACATTATAGCCTGTGGCCTGGACACAGATGAGTTTCAGGTTGGGGCAGCGCTCCAGCACCTGCCGGGTCATGGCGATTTTATTGATGAGGACGATTTCCGCATCCCCAATTCGGGGCACCACCTCTTCCTCCGGGGTACGGGGGTAGACGGCTACCTCTCCAAAGGCTTTCAGCCAGTCCCAGCTTAAATCCCCGGGATTTACCGCCTGACTGTCCAGTACGACCAATTTCATATGGGGTCACCTCTTGCATTTTTTCCTTAAATTTGTTACCATGAAAAGAAAACATGGGAGTTTTTTATGGATATTTTGTATCACGATGATGCCATTGTGGTTTGTGTCAAACCGCCCCGGGTGCTTTCCACCGACGAGCCGGGAGGTATGCCGGAGCTGGTGCGGCAGGCTCTGAATCTGCCGTCCCATCAGGTGCGCACCGTCCACCGGCTGGACCGGGTGGTATCCGGGCTTATGGTGCTGGCCATCACCCCGGAGGCCGCCTCGGAGCTGTCCCGGCAAATCCGGGAGGATGTATTCCAGAAAGAATATTTGGCGGTCATCCACGGCTGCCCGGAGGAAAAGGCCGGAACCTTTAAGGATTTGCTGCTGCGGAACAAGCAGGAGCGGAAAACCTACATTGTAAAGGAGCCGGGAAAGGGCGTCCAGGAGGCCATTTTGCACTATCAGGTTTTGTCCAGCCGGGAAAATCTCACCAAGGTGGGGATTCAGCTGGTCACCGGGCGCACCCATCAGATTCGGGCGCAGTTTTCCGGGCGGGGTCTGCCTCTGGTGGGGGATCGGAAGTATTCCCTGCTGGAGGACAACTGCGAGATTGCCCTGTGGTCCTATCGCCTGGGGTTCTGCCACCCCGCCACAGGAAAGCCTATGGATTTTACTCTGGAGCCTCCTGCTGTTTATCCCTGGAATTGAGGATTTCTTCCAGAGCCTTTCGGAAGGCCGCATCCTGGGAGGGCTTGCGTTTTGCCGGGCCCTTCTGCCGGTTTCCGGCGGCCCGCCACCGGCTGCTCTCTGCCCGGAAGGTCAAAAGCCCGTCAATGTTTTCCTGGCGATACTCCCAGCCGTCCTGGTGGAGCACCCGCACCTTTCTTGCCAGGCACAAAGCCGCCAGACCATAGTCCTGGGTCACCACCACATCCCCGGGCTGCACCCGGTTGGCAATCACCAGATCGGCACTGTCCCGCCCCTTATCCGTCTGCAACAGGGTAACCCCCGGCAGGTCGAAGCTGTGGGCGGTGTCGCACATCAATGTGCAGTCCACCCCAGCCCCGGCACACAGCCGGGCGGTGAGCTTTGCCACGGGACAGCCGTCTGCATCCACAAATACACGCATTTTTATCACCTGTAAGGATTGTATCACAAAAAAGGAGCAAGTACCATGGCCAACTACGATTTTAACCAAAACAAAGCCTGCGAATATTTCCCCTGCCACAAAACCGATAAGCCCGAGGAATTCAGCTGTCTGTTCTGCTACTGCCCCCTGTATGCCCTGGGGGACAAGTGCGGCGGCAACTTCACCTACACGGAAAAAGGCATCAAAAACTGCACAAACTGCCTGATTCCCCACCGCCGGGAAAATTTCCAGCACATTTTAAGCAAAATGGGGCCTATTCTGGAGATGGCGAAGAAGAAGGATTGATGCCCCTATATTATGCTTTGCACCTTCCAATGGACCGTCAGGCTGTTGGCGTATGGCTTTTTTACGAACCCTGCCCTTTGGTACAGACGGATGGCCGGTTCATTGTCTGCATCCACCAGGAGCATCATGCCCTTTTGGCCATTTTCGGCCTTTGCCAGCAGCTTTCCGCCATAGCCCATGCGCCTGTATTCCGGCAGCACCAGCAGGTCATAAATCTCATTTTCTGCAAAGCAGCAGGTAACGTCCAGGTAGCCCACCACTTTGCCGTCATGCAGGGCAAGGTAGGTGCGAAACCGCTCGGTTGCCGCCGCCACCTTCTCCCCTGTCCAGTACATATCCTGATTGTGGATGGCAAAATACTGCCGGGCATACTGGGGGGTATAGGCTTCCACACCGGAGGTATCCTCCTGGGGTGCAGGGCTTTTCAGTACCATCTTCTGCTGCTCCGGCTCGAACTCTGCGCCTCTTTTCTGAAGGGCGCTTTTCAGCAGGAAATTTTGAGGATTGAACACAAAATCGGCATCATAGCCGGGATAATGCCCCTCCAAATGCTCCAGAATCTCCCGGTATCCATCCCGGTCACGGCATAAGCCCACCAGCATTTCCAGGTACTTTTCCTCCGGCAAAACCAGGAAGGTAAAAAGCCCGATCATCTTCCCATCCCGGAATATGCCCCAGGTGCAATGGGTTTCCGGCTTTTCCATGGCTCTGGCAAAGTTCCTTTGGAATTGTTCCTTATCGGATAGCATGGGGTCTGAGAATTGGGGATCTTCATAAAACGTGCCCATAAAGTCCAGGCACTCCCCTACAGATGTGATGGGTTGAATCATACCTGCCTCCCTAAGAAAAAGTCCTGCTCCAGCAGGCCATAGAGGTACAAATCCGTCCAGTTCCCCTGCAAGTCCCTGGTGTGGCTGCGCTGCACACCTTCCGGCTGCATCCCCAGCTTCTCCATAAGGCCAACGGATTTGACCCTGTCTATGGTTTCCGCGAAAATCTTGTGGGCGTTCAACGTTTCAAAGGCATAGGCGATTACGGCTTTGCAGGATTCCAAGGCGTAGCCCCTGCCCCAGGTATTCCGGTTAAAAAACCAGCCCATTTCGTACACGCCTTCCTGGGTCTCCTTGAACAAAATGTAGCCGATTACCTTGTTGGTTTCCTTGCAGACCACCGCCACCCCGCCCTGGCTGGCAATGCAAAAAGAATCCAGAAATTTCTGGGTCTGGGGAAGGGTATAGGCCGGTTCGCAGTATTGCATCGTTTCACTGTCTCCCAGAATCTCCTGCAAATCCCCGCCATCCTCGTGGACAAAGTTTCGGATAATCAGCCTGGGGGTTTCCATGTGCATATTCTCTCTCCTGTCCCTGTTTCTAAAATGGTATCTACATTCTGGGGTTATTATATCACACCTGCCGGGATTTTCCAATCCGGCGCAAAGGAGGCAAACCTATGATTTTACAGAAAAATGACGGTAAGTTTCTTGTGGATTTGGAAAAAACAAAGGCCTATTACCAAAGCCATTCCCTGTGCGACTGTCAGGCCTGCCGGAATTTTTATCAGCAGGCTTCCGCCGCCTTTCCCAAGCTGAAAGCCTTTCTGGCGGATTTCGGCGTGGATTTGGAAAGGCCGGATGAAATTGCCTGGGGAGACCTGTCCCCGGAGGGGAAAATTGACTATCTGTTTGTCGCCTACACTGTAAGAGGCGAGATTCTCCGGCAGGATTTTTATGAAACCGACTTGCAGGATTCTCTGTTTTTAAGCATTGTCATAGACAAGGGGTATGTACCCAACGAGCAGGAAGGCGAGGATTACTTCGTTATCTCGGTCTACAACATTGTCCTGCCCTGGGTTCTGGAGGAACCCTTTGGAGACCCGGTGAAACCATCCTTTTTCCAGCGCCTGAAAAAGCGCTTCGGAAAAGACTAATCTCAGGAGAAACTATGGAAATCATTAAACTGGAACCTGCCGACTATGCAGGAAAGAAATTCACCATGCGCTATCAAACCAATGGATATTATGATATTGTCAGGAATACAAACGGCTTTCAAATTACCTATCAGGCTTTTGACACCCCCAAAGAAATGTCCTTTGATGATGTCTTTTTTGGTCAATGGCTGGAATCTCCCGTGGCCTTTGGGGCATTTGAAAACGGACATCTGGCAGGCTTTGTGGAAGGAACGCCGGAAAGCTGGAACAACCGCTTCCGCATCAACAATATTTGCGTATTCCAGGAAGCCCAGCGGCATCAGGGACTGGGAACAGCATTGATAGATACCATCTTGCAGGAAGCCCGGGCCAGTGGGGCCAGAATGGCGGTTCTGGAAACCCAGACCTGCAACGAAAAAGCCATTGCCTTTTACAAGAAGCAAGGCTTTTCCCTCATTGGCTTTGACCTGTACGCCTACACCAACCAGGACCCGGAGCGGCAGGAAGTCCGTCTGGAAATGGGCATGAAGCTGACATAAACTTGTGACCGGAAAGGAGCGGTTGTATGAGATTGCGCAAGATGCTGTGACCCAATCAAAATCGATTTATGGAGGTTACAGAAATGGAAATCCGAGAATACACAACTTACCGGGAAGAGGAAATTCTTCCCCTTTACGCTGCCGTGGGATGGACAGCGTATACAGACCAGCCTTCGGTGCTGGCCCGGGGCTTTGCCAATTCCCTTTTGACTCTGGGAGCTTACGAAGATGAGAAACTCATCGGTCTGGTGCGAACCGTGGGAGACGGCTGCACTGTGGTGCTGGTGCAGGACATTCTGGTATTCCCATCCCATCAGCGCCAGGGGGTAGGCACCGCCCTGCTCCGGGAAGTCCTGAACCGCTTTTCCCAGGTGCGGCAAATCCAGCTGGCAACGGACAACACCCCCAAAACCCTGGCTTTTTACAAATCCCTGTATCAAGTATGCCTACGCCCGGCAAGCTGCTTTGTGCGGCGAGAATGTGTGTCTGGTAAGTCCCTTTTGCTGCAATCCCGATTGCGCAGCGGGCGGGGCAGCTTATTTCCGGGATGGACAAATCACAAAAGAATTGCCCGCCGGACAAGCCGGTATCCTGATTGTGGATGTGCCAAAATAACCCACCCCACACGGGACTCAAGCAGCATTGGAATCCGTTTTTCTCCTTTTCAACCAGCACTTGCTGGGAGAGCGCCGAAAAATCTTCTATGATAATGCTGCAAGGACGGCAGAAGCCGGCCCAGGCAGAAAGGAGAATCTTATGTTTATAATGAATTCGGTAGGTGCGAAAATCTCGGAGCTTCGGAAGAAACGCAACATGACCCAAATGGAGCTGGCGGACAAAATGAACATCAGTTTCCAGGCGGTGTCCAACTGGGAGCGGGGCAACTCCATGCCGGATATTGGGAAGCTTCCCGAGCTGGCTCAGCTGTTCGGGGTAACCATTGACGAGCTGCTGGGGGAGGAATCCAGGGTGATTCACGCCGTCATGGATGACAAAATGGAAGAATGCACAATCACCCCGGAAGAGCTCAGCGCCGTGGCACCGATCCTGCAGCCCCAGCAGGTGGATACCCTGTTTGAAAAGCTGCCCCAGGTTTCCTGGGAGGAAATTATGGAACTTCTGCCCTTTGTCAGTCAGGATGTGATTGACCTGTTGGCAAACAAAGCATGGAAAGAGGGGGACGAGACGAAACTTCGGAGCGTTTCTCCATATGTTTCCCCGGCAGTAATGGATGATATTGCCCAGAAAATGGAGGATATGGGAAAAAGCATAAAGATGATTGCCCCTTTTGTCAGCAGCAAAAAGCTGGATGAGTTAGCCCAAAAGCGCTATGCCCGTCTGGGCATGGAAGCTCTGGCAAACCTTCTCCCCTTCCTCTCTCAGGCGCTGCTGAAGAAAATTGCCCGGAAGGAATTTGATACCCATGGGGTTGAAGGCCTTCCCATACTGGCCCCTTTTCTGGATAAGGATACCCTGGAGGCTTTCGCTCAGGAATCCATAAAGGCCCACGGGCTCCAGTCCATCCTCCCCATTGTCCCCTTTCTCGGTCAGGAAAACCTGACGGAATACATCAAAAAACAGTTTTTATAAATACACCCAAAAAAAGCGGTCGTGCCCATGGCACGGCCGCTTTTCGAAATGTTAAAAGCTCTTGACATTTTGGACTTTCCTGTGTATACTGATAAATGTAAAGATGTTTTAACATCTTCAATGCTTATCGGGAGGGAACCATCATGAAGAAAATGGACGAAATGGACAAGAATATCCTGCTCCGGGCCCAGGCTCTGGGGTACAAATGCACCCTCATCCTTCTTTCCCTTTGGACTTTTTACAACTGCTATCAGGTCCTTGCCCACGGCGCAAAATACAGTCCCCTGCCGGGGCTCGTTGTCTGCTTTGCCGTGTGTATTCAGGGCTTTGCCCAAATGGCCATGAAGCGAAAGATGATTGCCGGAGATGAAGAATACCGGGAGCCCAACAAAATCCTCTGGGCCATTGTGGCGGTGGTGGCCCTGGCTGCCATTTTGCTGTCTGTGGGTACATTTTTTCTTATGAAAGCCTGATGTGCCATGAAAAACTGCATCAAACAGCTAAGAAAAGAGGCCGGGCTCCGACAGGAGGACATGGCAAACGTCCTGGGGGTCAGTCGGCAAACCATCATCGCCATTGAGAACAACAAATACAATCCCACATTGGAGCTGGCAATGAAAATCGCAAAACTGCTGCAGCGGTCTGTGGAGGAAATTTTCTTTCCGGAGGAGTAAGCAAAAGGGGAAGCAAAATGCTTCCCCTTCTATTTTATTCCTGCCATTCCAAATTGCACTGGGCTTGGGCGCAGATCATATCGTCCATCCGATACAGGGCCGTAAAGTAGGTATCTTCCTTCTGATAGAGGGCCCGGTGGGTATCGGAAGCGGTCTGTTCCTCTGTGAGGATGTAAGCCGTTTCTTCCAGGGGCTCCAGGCTCTCAAGCAATTCACCGGGGGTTAAGGTGTGGGTCTTCAAAATCTGGTGGTTTTCGTCCATTTCCAGTACCGTCAGGCCCTGGGAGAGATCCACATGGATGAAATTCACCGTGATGTCTGTGGTGTTCACCACATCTGCCTCTTGCTGTTCTATGGTCGTGGTGGAAGTCAGGTTTTCCGATGCAATGACCTCGGTGCTGGTAGCGGTGCCGGAATCATCCGGCTTCAGATACACCGCTCCATCCGGCCCCTGGTACACCGGATTCAGGTAGCACACCTGGGGACCTGCCTCCTTGGTCAGATACAAGGTTGCTTCTATGGTCAGCACCTGACCGTTTTCCAGTGTATCGTATTTGTAGGACACATCGCTCATACCCCGGGAGCACTCCATGCTCCAAAATCCCTCTCCCTCAGAAATCCAGAAGGAACCCAACAGCAGTCCTTCCACACCGGGAAAAGCAAAGCGGGTGTCTTCCCCGGAGACCTTCTTGGCCTGGAGCCGGTCGGTTCCGTCCTCCAGAATGATCGGCTCCAGGGTGAGGTACACCCCTGCCAACGGATCCGGCTGTACCGGGGATTCCGAAGCATCCCCCTGCGTCATTTGGGTATCATCTTGGGTAGTTTGGGTTTCCTCCGGCTGAGCCAACTGGCAGCCGGTAAGCATCAGTCCCAGGCACAAACACATGGCAATGATTTTCTTATACATCACAATCCTCCTCATCCAAATTACCGTCAAATTTCAAAATATCTCCTACATCACACTGCAAATAGTAGCAAATCCGGTTGATGGTATGGAAGCGGATGCCTTTGGCTTTTCCGCTGCGAAGAATAGATAGATTTGCCTCCGTAATACCCACCTTCTGGCACAGCTCCTTGGCTGTCATCCCCCGCTGTCGTAAAATCTCATCCAAATGAGTAACAATCGCCATGAAATCCCCCCTCAGATGAACAGCCGGTTATCGTCCTGGAGCTGCTGCCCTTTCCGCAGCAAAGATGCCAGCACCAGAAGAGCAAAAGCCAACGCCATGCTGGAGACAGGAAGCCGGAAGCCTACACCCACCAGATAGTAAATCCGGGAGGCGAAAATCACCGCCGCCACATTGAGGGCCGTCTGGCTCAGAAGCACCACCGCCAGGGTACGGCGGCACCAGGCGTACAGGCTCTCCGCCTTCCGGCAAGCCGCCTCCCCATAGGGGTCCTGGGAAAGGTCTTTCATAAGCCTTGCACCCAATAGAAGCAGCCAACCGTTCAGACCGTACTCCAGCACGGACACCAGGAACCCTCCAAGCAAAAACAGGTAGGATGGCAGAAGATTCTGCCCCGGCATGGTGTTGCCGGATTCCAGACGGTTCCAGGCGTTGTCCAAACCGGAAGCATGGGACACAATCAAAAACAGCTGGCTGGCTGCACACAGATACAGGAAAATCTCCAGCGCCTGGATGAAATTCTCCCCGGTCATGGAGCGGGTGGAGCGAAGGAGCCGCAGCACCGCCCAGGAGAGAAACAGGCTGTAGCAGCTGCCGCAAAGCAGCAACTCCCCTGTTGTACCCTGGAGAATATCCGGAAGGACATAGGGGTTAATCAGCACATACAGGGTATACCAGATGGCAATGGAGGTGAAAATCAGCAGGGCATCCTCCATGCCCCAGGACTTCTTCCACTTGAAAGCCAGGGGCAGCAGCCCCAGCACCACCAGCAAGGCGATGGCCACCCCGTTTCCCAGGCTGCCGGAAAGGCTCAGCTTCCGCAGTCCCTCCGCCGTCCAGGTGAAGGGCAGGCAGAGGGCCGCAACGCTGTTTTCCGCCCCCAGAATGCCGGTGGAGATAAAAAGGGCCAAGGCAACCGCCGCCAGTCCCAAAAGAATTGTTTTCTTGCTCATATCCATCCCTCCAATTATTGTTTTATTTAATTTCCATCTTCAGTATAACAGGAGAATTATTGTTTGTCAATAATTTTTGCAAAAGAAATGCCGCCCTTCCCAATTATGGAAGGACGGCATCTGTTTTATTTTGCCGGGGCGGCTTCTTCCTCTGCCAGGGCTTTCTTGGCGGCGGAGAGCATGAGCTTGATCCGGTTCAGCTGGTTTACCTCGCTGGCGCCCGGGTCATAGTCCACGGCGATGATGTTACTCTGGGGATAGGCGGTTTTCAGAGCCTTGATGACACCCTTTCCCACCACATGGTTGGGCAGGCAGGCAAAGGGCTGGATGCACACAATGTTGGGAACGCCGGAGGTAATCAGCTCCGCCATCTCTCCTGTGAGGAACCAGCCTTCGCCGTACTGGTTGCCCAGGGACAGGAAGGGCTTGGCCAGCTCCGCCACCTGGCGGATGTCCATAGGCGGCTCAAACCGCTTACTGTTTTTCAGGGCCCGGATTGCCGGCTGGCGCAGCATGGCAATGGCGTGGATGCCCAGCTCCGCCGTGGCCTCCGTGGTCCAACTGGTGCCCAGGAACTGGTGCTTGTACTCACCGTTATACAGGGAGTAGTTCATAAAGTCCATCAGATCCGGCACCACGGCCTCTGCCCCTTCCTTTTCCAGCAGCTCCACCAGATGATTGTTGGCAAGGGGCATATATTTCACCAGAATCTCTCCCACAATGCCCACCCGGGGCTTCCGCAGTCCCTCCTGAATGGGCAGGGTATCAAAGGCGTTTACAATATCCCGGCAAAGGCTCTCATAGCTTCGGGACTTGTCCTTTCCTGTCAGGCTGTCTATGCAGATTTGCTTCCAGTACTCGTAGAGCCGGTTGGCAGAGCCGGGCTTTTCCTCATAGGGGCGGACCCGGTACAGGCAGCGCATGAACAAATCTCCGTACACGATGCCCTTGGCCGCTGCCGCCAGCAGTCCCAGAGGCAGCTTGAAGCCTTCGTTTTTCTCCATGCCGTTCATGTTCAGGGAGATGACCGGGATGTGGGACAGGCCCACCTTATCCAGGGCACGGCGGATAAAGGCCACATAGTTGCTGGCCCGGCAGCAGCCGCCGGTCTGGGTCATGATGATGGCCAGCTTGTTGGTGTCGTAGCTGCCCGACAGCACCGCATCCATAATCTGCCCCACCACCGTGATGGCCGGGAAGCAGGCATCGTTGTTTACAAATTTCAGGCCCGTATCGATGGCGTTCCGGTTGTCGTTTTTCAGCAGCTCGATGTTATAGCCAAATTTCCGGAACACCCCAATAATCAAATCGAAGTGGATGGGGCTCATCTGAGGTGCCAGGATGGTGTAGCCCTCCCGGAACATCTGGCGGGTAAACTCCGCCCGGTGATAGGGGGTGGTTTCCCGGACGATGGCAACGCCCTGACGCTTCCGCTGATTCATGGCAGCCAGCAGGCTCCGCAGCCGAATCCGGGCGGCGCCCAGGTTGCTCACCTCGTCGATTTTCAGTACTGTATAAAGCTTATTGGCCTTTTCCAGAATCTCGCACACCTGATCGGTGGTCACCGCATCCAGACCGCAGCCAAAGGAGTTGAGCTGAATCAGCTCCAGATCCTCCCGGCGGCTTACAAATTCCGCCGCAGTGTAAAGCCGGGAATGGTACACCCACTGGTCCGTCACCCGCAGGGGACGCTGGGGTGTGAAGTCAATGGGCAGGCTGTCCTCCGTGAATACCGTCAGGCCGTAGGATGTAATCATCTCCGGGATGCCGTGGTTGATTTCCGGGTCGATGTGATAGGGACGGCCTGCCAGCACGATGCCCCGGCCTCCCTGAGCCTCCATCTCCTCCAGAAGCTGTCTGCCCTTGTCCCGGATGTCCTGCTTGGCTCTGCCCTGCTCCTGCCAGGCCGTCTGGGCCGCCTGACGCACCTGGGCGGCAGGGATGCCCCACTCCTCCCGGCACAGTTGTTCCAGCCGGTGGGTAACGGTTTTGAGGTCTGTAAAGGCCAGGAAGGGCCGCAGGTACCGCACCTGTCCCTGGGTCACCGGCTCCACGTTGTTTTTCAGGTTTTCCGCATAGGATACAACGATGGGACAGTTGAAATGGTTCTGGGCACCGGGGGTCTCCTGGTGTTCATAGAACACACAGGGGTGGAAGATGGTTTGGATGCCGCTGTCAATCAGCCATTGGACATGGCCGTGGGCCAGCTTGGCAGGGTAGCATTCGCTTTCCGAGGGGATGGACTCCATGCCCAGCTGGTACATAGACCGGTCGGAGAAGGGAGAAAGCACCACCCGGAACCCCAGATTCTGGAAAAATGTGGCCCAGAAGGGGAAATTCTCGTACATATTCAGCACCCGGGGGATGCCGATGGTGCCCCTGGGGGTGCTGCTGGGATTGGGATAGTCAAAAAGACGCTGCCGCTTGTATTCCACCATGTTCCCGGCCTTGGCCTCCCGGTGAACACCGGCACCCTTTTCACATCGGTTGCCGGTGATATGGCGGCGGCCGCCGGGGAAGCGGTTGATGGTGAGCATACAGTTATTGGTGCAGCCGCCGCAACGGGCGGTGGAGGTTTTGTAGGTAAGCTGCAAAATGTCCTTAAGGGGCAGCATGGTAGGCTCCTGGCCGGTGTACCGGTCCCGGGCAATGAGGGCTGCGCCGAAGGCACCCATGATACCGGAGATATCCGGGCAGATGGCCTCTACCCCGGCGATTTTCTCAAAGGCACGGAGCACTGCCTGGTTGTAGAAGGTACCGCCCTGGACCACAATGTGCCGTCCCAGGTCCCGGGCGTCCGTCAGCTTGATGACCTTATACAGGGCGTTCTTGATGACGGAGTAGGCAAGTCCGGCGGAAATGTCCGCAACGGATGCTCCCTCCTTCTGGGCCTGCTTCACATTGGAGTTCATAAACACCGTACACCGGGTTCCCAGATCCACAGGATGCTCCCCGAAAAGGGCTTCCTTGGCAAAGGCGGCGGCGGTGTAGTTCAGGCCGGAGGCAAAATTCTCGATAAAGGAGCCGCAGCCGGAGGAACAGGCCTCATTCAGCAAGATGGTATCCACCGCACCGTTTTTCAGCTTGATGCACTTCATATCCTGACCGCCGATGTCCAGAACGCAGTCCACCTGGGGGTCAAAGAAGGTGGCGGCGGTACAATGGGCGATGGTCTCCACCTCACCCTCTTCCAGCTGGAAGGCGGTTTTCAGCAGGCTTTCCCCATAGCCCGTGGAGCAGGCCCGGACAATCTGCGCCCCCTCCGGAAGGTTGTCCGCCAGGGCAGTGAGGGCCTTCTGGGCAGCCTTGATGGTGTCGCCCTGGTTGCTGTCATAGAAGGAAAACAGCAGCTGTCCCTCCTCACCGATGAGGGCCATTTTGGTTGTGGTGGAACCGGCGTCAATACCCAGGAAGCACTTGCCCCGGTAGGAGGCCAGATCCCCCCGGGCAACCACCGCCTTCCGGTGACGGTTGCAGAAGGCCTCGTAAGCCTCTTGCGTATCAAACAAGGGCTCCAGCCGCTTGATTTCAAAATCCATAGTGACGCCCTTTGCCAGAGTATCAATCAAATCCCCAATGGGACGGGGCTGGGCTTCCCCAGACTCCAGGGCTGCGCCCATGGCGGCAAACAGGTGGGAGCTTTCCGGGTCCACCACGTTCTCGGGAGTCAGCTTCAACGTGCGGATAAAGGCCTTCTTCAGTTCCGTCATAAAGTGAAGGGGGCCTCCCAAAAAAGCAACACAGCCCCGGATAGGCTTTCCGCAGGCCAGACCGGAGATGGTCTGGTTCACCACCGCCTGCAAAACAGAGGCTGCCAGATCCTCCTTGGTGGCGCCTTCGTTAATCAGGGGTTGAATGTCCGTCTTGGCAAACACACCGCACCGGGCGGCAATGGGGTAGATATGCTCATAGTGGGAGGCTGCCTGGTTTAGTCCTTCCGCATCCGTTTGCAGCAGCGCCGCCATTTGGTCAATAAAAGAGCCTGTACCACCGGCACAGACGCCATTCATTCTTTCCTCCAGACCACCCCTAAAATAGATGATCTTCGCATCCTCGCCTCCCAGCTCGATTGCCACATCTGTCTGGGGTTCAACCGTCTGCAGAGCCGTGGCTACCGCTACCACCTCCTGGACAAACCCAATGCCCAGGGCCTTCCCCAGGTTAATGGCGCCGGAACCGGTAGTCTTTATACGCAGCTCACAATCCCCCAGGCTTTCCTTTGCCTCCTGAAGCAGTTGGGCCACCACATCCAGGGTATGGGCATGGTGCCTGCGGTACTTTCCAAATACAAGGTTTTGCCGGGAATCCAAAATCACAAGCTTCACCGTGGTGGAGCCCACATCAATACCGGCAAGATAGATTTTTTCCATGATTTTCTCCTGTTTCTGTCTATATCCATAGGCCCGTGACACATCCAAAGCTGATTCTGAAGGCTGTCTGTATGCATTTACGCTTACCAAATCCTGTAATATCGCTACTGTCCCAGGCAGAAATATGTGTTATTCTATATTTTAATGTGAAAAAATGAAAATTTCAACCCCCAAACGATTTACAAAAATCGGACGCATCAAAAAAATTCAGGCCATATATGTAAAAAGCGCCCCTTTCCCCAATGGGAAAGCAGCAGCTTAGGGCAGAAGTCCAGTATAGCATTTCGTACATTTTCGCAAAAAAAGAGTACCAGGATTGCTCCTGGTGCTCTTTGTGTTGGCATCACCTGGCTTTCCGGGTAGGCCAAGGATTGTCGGTGCCGTGGGGACAGTCCGGTGGACTGTCCCAGGCACTTTTTGCGGGTAAAAGAAAAAGCACCAAGATTTCTCTTGGTGCTTTCTGTGTTGGCATTACCTATCTTCCCGGGCAGTCGCCCGCCAAGTATTGTCGGCGCA
>ERZ1090869.598-NODE-598-length-18801-cov-5.982450_pt1 | contig 18801 bp, 21 predicted proteins | sample MGYA00478474_ERZ1090869 | MGnify/ENA primary metagenome ERZ1090869 (study PRJEB33644, sample SAMEA5815748) | chicken gut metagenome | biome: Chicken; feature: Gastrointestinal Tract; material: Caecum | place: Ireland | collected 2019-01-01 | study: A study of the... | reverse complement strand
ACACTTATGCGATCGTCGGCAGCGTCAGATGTGTATAAGAGACAGATTAGATATAGATATAGATAATACATCTACAGCTGGGGACGAAAAAAACGGGCACCCATCGAAACGGGCGGGACGGCCCACATTGGAGGAGGTCACGGCCTTCATCCACGCGGAGCGCCTGCCCATCGACCCGCAGCGGTTCTTCGACTGGTTCGAGCGGCACGGTTGGGCCACGAAGACAGGCAAGCCGCTGGACGACTGGCGGCTCATGGCCCGGACATGGGCGAAGCACGAGCTGCCAGCGACACCCACAGCCCCAGCACCCGACCTTGGGCGTGAGGTGCCGACGGTGGAGCAGATCATGAAGGCCAACAAGGTGGACCGCAGCGTGGCGCAGGACATGCTCGACGCGGGCCTCTACTGACGACGGAAAGGAGCGGATTCACATGGAGGAGAAACAGCGTGTGGTGCCGAGGGAGGACTACCGGGACGAAACCGGCCTGCTGGTCTGTGGACGCTGCGGCCATCCCAAGGAGCGGAGACTGCCCGCCATGGACCTGTTCGGCGGGAAGGAGCGCATCGTGCGCGTCCTGTGCGAATGCGATATGCGGGAGCAGCGGGAACGGGAGGAGCAGGAACGGCTCAGGAAGGCGGCGGAACGCGCCAAGCGGCTCCGGGACGCCTGCTTCCACGGCAACCCCTTCCTCCGGGACTGCACCTTCGCCACGGACGACGGGCGCACCCCACGGCAGTCGGAGCTGTGCAAACGCTACGCGGAGACCTTCGACCCGTCCGACCCCGGCGGACTGCTCCTGTGGGGCGGCGTGGGCACCGGCAAGACCTTCATGGCCTCCTGCATCGCCAACGCCGTCATCGACCTCGGCTTCTCCGCCTATCAGACCGACATCGCGGGCATCGCCACGCTGATGGAATCCTCCTTCGCGGACCGCCGCGCCAACCTCGACCGCATCCTGAATCGAGACCTGCTGCTCATCGAGGACCTTGGAGCGGAGCGCTGCACCGAATACATGCTGGGCCATGTGTACAACGTCATCGACGGGCGCTACCGGTCCGGCAAGCCCATGGTCATCACCACCAACATTCCCCTCAAGGACATCTACCAGCCATCCGACTCAAGCCCATGGCAGCGCATCTTCGACCGGATCACCGAACGCTGCTATCCCATCGAGTTCACCGGAGCCTCCCGCCGCCGCTCCAAGGCCGCGCTCATGCGCCGCTCCATGGAGGAACGGCTGGGCATCCGGGAAAAAGGCTGAATCCGGCGCTAAACCACCGTTTATCGCCTCTTTTCTTGGCAGGCAGCCCCCTTCCTTTCGTGTCTTACGATGAAAGATAGAAAGGAGGCAAACTGCCATGATAGCAAACTATGAAAAAAGCAAGGAGGAACAGGAGGCCACGGTGCGGATGTTCTGCACCTACTGCTGGAAATCCCTGCTCAACGCGAGGAAGGACATCGCCCGAAGGCAGGAGAGGCGGGCCAAGCGCGTCCGTCTGTTCTGCGACATGCGGGAGAGCGAGCTGAACCGGCTCACATGCCCCGCCTGCGGGCACTGCTTCGAGTCGCTGTTCGACGTGGGCGGCGTGGGCGTGACGGTGGCCGATCCGGACATGGCCGACGCCATCCGGGCCTTGGACGCGGACGGACAGGCCATCGTCCTGCTCCATTACTTCGCCGAATGGCCGGACGGCAGGATCGGCACCCATCTCGGCATCCCCCGGTCCACGGTCCAGTTCCGCCGGAACGCCGCTCTGCGGCTCCTGCGCGACCTGCTGGAAGGAAGGTGCGGGCAATGACCTACGAAACCGTGGTCGCCGCCACCCATGGGGACCCCGTTGCCGCCGAGGAGGTGCTGGAACACTTCGACTCCGCCATCGACGGGCTGTGCACCCACGCCTTCGTCGATGAGGGCGGGCACACCGAATACGGCGTGGACACGCAGATGAAGACCGAGATGCAGGGCAGGCTTCTTTCCGCCATGCTCCACTTCACCCCATAAACCCAGCAAAACAGTATGATAGCAATGATGCTACATAGCAATGTGGCCTGTTGGGTGGGAAGGAGGTGGCAGGAATGGACAAGGATGTCCCGATCTGGGAGAAATACACCCTCACCGTCGAGGAGGCCGCAAGGTATTTCCGCATCGGCGAGAACAAGCTGCGCCGCATGGCCGAGGCTGTGCCCACGCCCGAATGGGTCGTGATGAACGGCAACCGCATCCAGATCAAGCGCCGCATCTTCGAGCGGATGATCGACGCGACCGACGCGATCTAAACAATCCAGTCTTTCAAAAGGGCCTTGAATATGCTATAATACGCATGGCATATCAAGGCTCTTTCCGTGTCGGAAAGGAGCATCTGCATGTCAATGAAACGACGCGACCGCAGGAACCGAGTCCTGCGGACGGGAGAGAGCCAGAGAACAGACGGAAGATATGCGTTCAAATACATCGATCCCTATGGAAAACCACAGTACGTGTACTCATGGAAGCTGACCCCCACGGACCCGGTTCCGGCTGGGAAGCGTGCAGGCCCGTCCCTCCGGGAGAAGGAGGAGGCCATACGCCGTGACCTTGAGGACGGCATCGACCATCTCGGCGCGAAGATGACCGTGGTCCAGCTCTACGCCTTGGAGACCACCCAGCGCGGCAACGTGCGCGACGGCACCAAGGCCGGTCGGGACTGGTTCATGCGCAAGCTGAAGGAAGACCCCCTCGGGGCCATGACCATCGGGAATGTGAGGCCCTGCGACGCGAAGGCGTGGGCCGTCCGCATGAAGGAGAGCGGAATGGCCTACCAGACCATCGGGCATGGAAAACGCGCCCTCAATGCCGCGTTTTACACCGCCGTCCAGAACGACTTCATCCGCCGCAACCCCTTCGGGTTCCGGTTGAACGAGGTCATCGAGGACGACACCACGCCCAAGGTCCCGCTCACCCCCATGCAGATGGAAAGCCTGCTGGACTTCATGCGGGGCGACAAGGTGTACGGGAAATACACAGACGATCTCACCATCCTGCTCGGCACCGGACTGCGAATCTCCGAACTGTGCGGGCTGACAGAAAAGGACATCGACTTCGACGCCATGGCGGTCAGCGTGGACCACCAACTGCTGCGCGGCAAGAAACGCGGATGCTACATTGCCCCGCCCAAGACCGAGAGCGGGTACCGGCGCATCCCCATGAGCCAGCAGGTCGCCGAGGCGTTCCGGCGGGTGATCGCCCGCAACGCGGGCGTGAAGTCCCCCGTCATTGACGGATACACCGGCTTCCTGTTCCTCAACCGCAAGGGGAATCCGAGGACCTGCGACAGCTACGACAACATGTTCAAGGGGTTGGCAAGGAAATACGACCAAACCCACGAGGAGCCGCTGCCGAAACCCATGACGCCCCACACCCTGCGGCACACGTTCTGCACCAATATGGCGAACCGTGGCATGAACCCCAAGGCGTTGCAGTACATCATGGGCCACGCCAGCATCACCATGACGCTGAATTACTACGCCCACGCGGACTTCGGCAGCGCAATGGCAGAAATGATGCGGCTTACGGCCTGATCGTTTTACCACTTTCCGTACTGCTTTCCATCATAGAAACCCGAGAAAATAGGGGACCATACGTGACCGTCTTCCGTATATGAAAATGCCGGGAAGCCCCGAAAACACTGGCTTCACCGGCATTCAAGAACTTTCAGAAATCCGGAAAAAACATCTACCGGTTTCTCATATGGGAAACACGCAAATCCCCGGCGCTGTATTTGAGAACATTGGAAAGAATATTCCCCAGCACGCGGGACAGAGCAGTCGGATCGAGACGGCGCACCACTCTGATGTCCGTCAACCGGAGCACGGGCGTGATGTCCCGCTCCTGAAGTCCACCGTAAAAGGAGAGAAGAGTTTCCTCCACTGCGCGGCGGAGATCCACCTCCTCCGTTTTCAGTTCTCCCGAAGCCGAAACGGAATAACGGAACAGTTCACCGGTCAGCTGCTTCATGGCAGCGGTTCGATCTTCAATCTGTGCCACATAACGGCGGGCATTTTCCGGAAGCGGCTGGCTTTTCAAAAGCTCCACGTAGCCCGAAAGCGCTGTGAGCGGCGTGCGGAGATCGTGGGAAATGTTGGTCACGGCTTCCTTCAAAGCGCGATCCCCCTCCTGAAAGCGCCGCCGTTCCGCGCGCAGGGCCCGGAGTTCTTCATTCAGGTCTGAGGCAAGGCGACGCATTTCCCGATCGCGGCCCGGCAGCGTGAGCAGGGTGTTCGTTTCGTGCTCGAGCCGCTCCTTCACCCCGCCGCGCAGCGCGCGGACACTGCGTCGGAGCAGAAGCAGCTTGACGCAGAGCAGGAAAAGCAAAAGAAGCAGGACCGCCAGCGCGGCCAGGAGAAGATCGATCATGCGGTATCCCCCTTGCAGAGGTTATTTGATATCCTTGCGGCGGAACAGACAGAGCCCCGCGGCAGTGGTGAGAGCGGTGAAGAGAAGCGACCAGAGCACAAGCAGCCAGGGTGTTTCGGTTTCCGCGCGGGAAAGCTGGAAAGTCTGGCTTGTGGGCAGAAAATCATACAGCACCTGATAAACCGCCCGCGTTGTTCCTCTGAGGTAGCCGGGATTGTCAACCATCGGCGTGTCCTCATCGGGATATACATAGGAATACTGGCCGGTCTCTTCATCAAAAATGGTGGTGATCTGCGGAATCTGTTCCGGCTGACCCAGCGTCGTGCTGATGGAGTTGCCGAAAAACAGGAGAGCCATCACGATCAAAAGCGCGGCGACAACACCTGTGGACCGGCTCGAGATGGACAGTGACAGGAGCGTGCACAGGGATGCCATGGCAATGGCCACACCGAGCGAAGCGGCCAGATACCCTGCAAGCTTTCCGGCCTCCATGACAAACCAGGTTTGCCATGCCAGGCAGCAGATCAGTCCGGCGGCGACGGCGCACAGGAAAAAAACCACAGCCGCAAGACAGGATACCAGCAGACAAGAAAGATAGACGGCAGTTTTTGTGTGGCCGGTGATCAGCTTGTTGCGCAGAGAGCCGCTGCTGTATTCCGCCCCCACAAAGAGGCCGCAGAACGCGGAGACGGCAATCACACCCATCATGGTGAAAAAGAAAAAGGTGTTGTCCACGCTGGCTGTCCCGCTGACAATGTCCCCGTGATTTGAATAGAGAAGATACAGCTCCATCACGAAGAGTGCAGCCATGCCAAAATAGAAGATCTTGGCACGCACAAGCCGGAACAGGTGGGCGGAAAAAAGATTACGCATGTTCCCCACCTCCGATCAGATTGATGTAGTAGCTTTCAAGACTTTCGTCCCGTTCCTTGATCGAGATCAGGCTGCAGTTCTGCGCTTTGAGGGCCTCCACCAGTTCCGTGATATGCAGTTCTCCGTAGATGTCAGCCTCCCTCTGAGACAGGATCCGGTAATCAAGCCTCATCCGATCCAGAACAAGGGAAAGGGCAACGGTGGATGTCACCTCCACGCGCGCACATTTGCGGCAGGCAGCTTCCAGTTCTTCTGCGCTGATCTCGCGCACCATGCGGCCGCTGTCCACAAAACCGTAATGGGTAGCCAGCCGGGAGAGCTCGTCCAGAATATGGCTGGAAAGAAGGACGGTGATCTGTCGTTCCCGGTTAAGTTTCAAAATCAGCTCCCGCATTTCCACGATGCCCTGTGGGTCAAGGCCGTTGGCCGGTTCGTCGAGCACAAGAAAGTCGGGATCGCCGCAAAGCGCCACGGCAATGCCGAGACGCTGGCGCATGCCAAGCGAGAAATGGCCCGCTTTCTTCTTCCCCGTCCGCTCCAGACCGACCAGCTGCAGCAGCTCCGGGATAGCGCTGTCATCCGGCAGGCCGAGCACACGGAATTGCAGTTTCAGGTTTTCCTCCGCTGTCTGATCGGGGTAGAAGGCGGGTGTTTCCACCACAGCACCCATGCGGCGGCGCACACTGCTCAATGCGCGGCTTCCGTACGGTACGCCGCAGAGCATATAGCTGCCGGCAGAGGGCTGCTGCAATCCGCAGATGACGCGGATGAGTGTGGTTTTGCCCGCGCCGTTTTTGCCCACAAGGCCGTAAACAGCGCCCTTGGGCACCCGCATGGTCAAATGATCGAGCGCCTGAAAATGGCCGTAGTTTTTACACAGGTTTTCTGTTTCCAACACATAGTCCATTCAGAAAATCCTCCTTTTGTTTGGGATGGTGGTATCCTACCGCAAAAGGGTATGGAAAGCGGTCAAGAAAAGAGTAAAGAATTCGTCAAGATTTTTCCAAAACGAAACCGATGCCCCACACGGCCTGGATACATTCCCGACCGCCTGCTTCGCGCAATTTGCGCCGGAGGTTGCTCACATGCTGTTTCAGGGAACTTTCGGTGCAGTCCGGCGTGTCTTCGGCAATACAGTCCAGAATGACGGATTTTGACACGGCTCGGCCGCTGTTGCGCATCAGCAGCTTCAGCACGGCGTATTCTGTCCGCGTGAGATGAACAGGCCTGCCGCCGACAGACGCAGAATGGGAGACGAGATCCAGGCAAATCTCCCCCGCTCTGAGACGATCTTCCCCGCGGGAGAGAGGTTCCCGGAGGTGCACGCGGACACGCGCAAGCAATTCGCGCAGTTCGAACGGTTTCGTCACATAATCTGTTGCTCCGCCCAGGAGAAGCCGGACCTTGTCATCGATCCCAACCTTTGCGCTCACCACAATGACGGGTATTCCGGAAAGACGGGGCAGCAGCTCCTCGCCGGAGAGTCCGGGCAGCATAAGATCCAGAAGAATCAGATCCGGCCGGCAGCGTTCCAGCAGGTAAACAGCCTCTGTCCCGGAGTAGGCGCGTTCTACGCGGTACCCTTCCTCTTCGAGCGCTTCCGCCAGCAGATTTCCAATCGACTGATCGTCTTCTATCACGGCGATGGTTTCCATTTCGGCTTTCCCCTTTCGTTTTCTTTCAGACTAGCGAAAGAGGCAGCTCTTGTCAAGGGCACACCCTGTGAAAGAGCACGGGAGAACTGCTCTTTTTTGTTGACAATTTCTCCAAAAAGACCGATAATATGTGTTGATAAAATAATAACAGGGAAGGTGTTTCTATGCATGCCGTCATCACGGTAATAGGAAAAGATATGGTTGGCATTCTGGCCCGCGTTTCCACCATCTGCGCCCAGAACAACGTGAATGTGGTGGAGGTCACGCAGTCCATCCTGCAGGATCTTTTTGCCATGATTATGATGGTCGATATTTCCAAGTGCAGCGTGCCGTTCAGCGAGCTTTCCGACCAGCTTGAGGCTTTGGGGGACGAGATGAACCTGAAGATTCACACAATGCATGAAGACATCTTCAACAGCATGCACCGCATCTGATCGGGAAGGAGTGCTACAGGTGATTAACTCCCACGATATTTTGGAAACGATCAATATGATCGACAATGAAAACCTTGACATCCGCACCGTGACGATGGGGATTTCCCTGCTGGACTGTGTTGACAGCGACTGCAGCAAAGCCTGTGATAAGATTTATGATAAAATCTGCCGGTATGCGGGAAACCTTGTCAAAACAGGCGAGGACATCAGCAAGGAATACGGCATCCCGATCATCAATAAGCGGATTTCTGTGACGCCAATTGCCATTGTGGCAGGCGCCTGCCCGGGCGCCGATCCGGTGCGGTATGCCAGAACGCTCGACCGGGCCGCACGCGAAGTGGGCGTGAATTTCATCGGCGGATACAGCACGCTGGTGCACAAGGGCTTTGCTCCCGGTGATTACGCCCTGATGCGCAGCATTCCCCAGGCTCTGGCGGAAACGGAATTTGTCTGTTCCTCTGTGAATATCGGCACCACAAAATCCGGCATCAACATGGACGCTGTAGATCGCATGGGCCAGATTGTGCTGGAGACGGCAAAACTCACCGCGGACCGTGACTGCATCGGTGCGGCCAAGCTGGTCGTATTCTGCAATGCGCCGGAGGACAATCCGTTTATGGCCGGCGCCTTCCACGGTGTGGGCGAGCCGGACTGCGTGATCAACGTGGGCGTTTCCGGTCCCGGCGTGGTGCGCGCCGCACTTGCCAAGGCGGGGGATTGTGACATTACGGCCGTTGCCGATATTGTGAAAAAGACAGCTTTCAAGATCACACGCATGGGCCAGCTTGTGGCGCAGGAAGCTTCCCGCCGCCTGTATGTCCCCTTCGGCATCGTGGATCTTTCTCTTGCGCCGACCCCTGCCGTCGGAGACAGTGTGGCGCATATTCTGGAGGAGATGGGTCTGGAATGCTGCGGCGCACATGGCACAACGGCTTGCCTCGCCCTGCTCAACGACGCTGTCAAGAAAGGCGGCGTGATGGCTTCTTCCCATGTGGGCGGTCTTTCGGGCGCGTTCATTCCCGTGACGGAGGATGCGGGCATGATCCACGCCGCTCGCTGCGGTGCTCTCTCCATTACAAAACTCGAAGCAATGACGGCCGTGTGCTCTGTCGGCCTTGACATGATCAATATTCCGGGCGATACGCCGCCCGAAATTATCTCGGCTATTATCGCGGATGAAGCTGCAATCGGCATGGTGAACTCCAAAACAACGGCCGTCCGCGTGATTCCGGCTATCGGCAAAAAAGCCGGCGATGAACTGAACTTCGGCGGCCTTCTGGGCGGTGGTCCTGTGATGGCAGTGAACCCCTATTCTCCGTTGAAATTTATCCGCCGCGGCGGCCGTATTCCTGCCCCGATGCAGAGCCTGAAAAACTAAAACTTTGTCTAAATTTGATAAATTGAATCCTTTCTGTTTAGAAAGGATTCATAAGGTTCTCCATTGCCAAAAATTTTTTTCGGCGATATAATGAACGGCGGTCAAAAAGGTTTCATCTGCAGTATAAGGCAGCGCCGCATGATTTCTGAACATTTTTTATGCGCTGGCCTGTGCAAAACTGTGCGGATACACCTAAACCAACAGATTCCGCAAGGGGAGGTGTTGCTGATGAAAGATATGGTAAAAGAAATCGTCGACATGGACCGAAAAGCCAGGGAAATCATGGACGAAGCTCAGCAGGAAAAGCTGGACTCGGAAAAAGAGATCTCTCAAATGAGAGAGAAAATCCGGGAAGATTATCTGGCAAAGGCGCGCGAACGAATCAAACTCAATGAGCCGCAGGAACGCGAGGCGGCGGAAAAAGCCTGGAAAGCCGTGGAAGCCCGTCAAAACGAGATCTCAGCCAAGCTGGACGCCCAGTATAAGGAAAACGGGAAACGCTGGGCCGAAGAGCTTGCCCGGCGTGTTTTGAACGCCTGAGTATTCCGGTTTTTCTTGAAAGGCGGTTTTTCTCATGCTTTCCACCTACTCTTCCAATGTTATTCTCGCCAAAGCTAGAGCCATGTATGGCCGCAGGCTTCGCACCGAGGATTACCGGGAACTTTTAGGCTGCCGGTCGGTGGGCGAGGTCGCTTCCTATTTAAAGAACAGAACCTCTTACGCAGCCATTCTGGCCGGTGTCAACGAAAACGATGTACACCGCGGCCAGCTTGAAGTCCGGCTGCGCCAGAAATTGTTCGAAGACAATTCTTCCCTGTGCCGCTATGAGGTGACCGTCGGCGAGCATTTTGCCGATTACCTCATCGGCAGAGCAGAAATTGAGCAAATCCTCCACAGCCTTGTGCTGCTGGAGGGTGATGCGCCGGGGGAATACCTGTTTTCCATGCCTGCTTACCTCACGGCGCACACACATTTGAATCTGCCGGCCCTTTCCCACATCAGAAGCTATGACGATCTGCTGCAGGCCGTTTCGCACACGCCGTATCGCAAGCTTCTGGAAGGGTTCCGGCCGGCGCCCGGTATGATGCCGGATTATACAGGAATTGAAAACGTGCTTTTCACCCACCTTTACGGCGAGGTCTTCCATGTGATTGACACATATACACACGGAGAAACCCAGCGCCAGCTCAATCAGATTTTCGATTCCTATGTGGATTTGCAGAATTATCTGCGAATCGTGCGCCTGCGCTTTATCCACCATGAACCTGTTGCCGAGGTGCAGCGTTCGCTGCTCCCGTTTGGCCAGCTCCACACGCGTCATCTCAAGGCGCTGCTTGCGGCTGAGACGGAACAGGAACTGGCGGCCATCATGCGCAGAATCCCTGTGGGCAAACATTTTATCCGCGCGCAGGGCAGTTACGTTTACCCGGAACAGCTGATGAACCGGACGAAATACAACATCTGCCGGCGTGACATCCGCTTTTCCACGCATCCCTCCGTTGTGTTGATCAGCTACATTATTCTCACCGAAATTGAAGTGGGCGACATCATCACGATTGTGGAGGGGATCCGATACCGGCTTCCGCCGGAGGATATCAAGAGCATGCTGACTGTGGTTGATTTTTGAAGGGAGGTGTTTGTTTGGCCGTCTTAAAAATGAAAGTTATCAGCATCATTGGAAGAATGGCGGACCTTGACGGTGTCACGGCCGTGTGCGGGGATTCCTGCTGCTTCCATCCTGATAACTCGCTTTCGTTTTATTCCGACACGGAGAAGTTTTCCCCCATCACCGATGAAAATCCTTACACGGAGCCGCTGCAAAGGCTGACCGATGTCATCTCCGGCGCACGTAAGCAGATGGAGCTTCTCCCCCGTGACGCGCTGAGCAAGCTGCACTATGACAAAGAGGAATGGGGGGATTACGTTTCCCGTTTCTGCGAGGAATTTGAGTCTCTTCAGAACGAACGGGCGGCAGCCCAGGCGGAAGTTCAGGATTGCACGCGCGACATCGAGGAGACAAGCCACTTTACCGGTCTTGACCTTGACCTCGATGCCATCCATGACTGTGCGTATATCAAGTTCCGCTTTGGCCGCCTGCCGAAGGACAGCTACGAAAAGCTCAATCATTATCACGACAACCCGTATGTCATGTTCTTTCCCTGCACCTCTGATGACATCCAATACTGGGGCGTTTATTTTACCCCGGTAGAGAATGCTGCCGAAGTGGACCGGATTTTCTCGAGTCTTTACTTTGAACGCGTCCGCCTTTCCGAGCTGCACAGCACGCCGGAGCACATGGTGGAGGATCTGCAGGAAAAGAAAAAACAGGCTCAGGAGAAAATCAAGTCGGTTGACAACCGGATTGAGGAGCTCTGGAAAAAGGAGCGCAAGGAACTCCAGCGTGTGTATTCCTTCCTCAACCGGCAGTCCGTTTATTTTTCCATCCGCCGCTATGCTGCGCGCTACAACGACAATTTCATCCTCACTGGATGGATTCCCGCAAAACGCGAAAAGAGCTTCTGTGCGGCGCTCGATAAGCTGGAAGGCGTGGATTACACGCTGGAAAATGCAGAGAACGAGCTGGAGCACTCTCCCCCGGTTCAGCTGGAAAACAAGAAGCCGGTGCGTGCGTTCGAATTCTTTGTGAACATGTTCGGCCTGCCGCAGTATGACGAGCTTGACCCCACGCCCTTTGTGGCGATCACCTATGTGCTGCTGTTCGGCATCATGTTCGGCGATGTGGGCCAGGGTATCTGCGTGTCCATTGTGGGTGCGCTGATGTGGAAATTCAAGCAGATGGCGCTTGGCAAAGCGCTGATTCCCTGCGGCATTTCCTCCGCCGTGTTCGGCCTGGTGTATGGCTCCGTGTTCGGATACGAGCATGTGCTCGATCCGATGTATAGCGCCCTGTTCGGCCTTTCAGAAAAACCGATTGAGGTTATGGAAGCCAACACGACAATCGAAATCATTCTGGCTGCCGTGTGCATTGGTATTTTCCTTGTCCTCTGCGCGATTCTGATCAACATTTTCTGCTCTCTCAAGCGCAGAAAATGGGAAAGCGCGCTGTTTGGGCCGAACGGTATCGCTGGTTTCCTTTTCTATGGAGGCATTGTGGTCGGTTTCGGCGGCCAGCTCGCATTCGGCTGGCAGATTGTGACGCCTGTCTACATTGTCCTTTTCATTGTGCTGCCTTTGCTGGTGATGATGTTTGCCGGCGTTCTCGGCGCCCTGGTGGAGCGCAAGCCCGACTGGAAGCCGGAGAGCTGGGGCGGCTACATTGTGGAAAATTTCTTTGAGCTGTTTGAAGTATTGCTCGGGTATGCGAGCAACACCATTTCCTTCCTGCGTGTCGGTGCGTTTGTGTTGGTGCACGCCGGTATGATGACAATGGTGTTCACCCTGGCGAATATGACTTCCGGCATCGGCTACCTGTTGATCGTTGTCCTCGGCAACATCATTGTGATGGGCATGGAAGGACTGCTGGTCGGCATTCAGGTCATGCGTCTGGAATTCTATGAAATGTTCAGCCGCTTCTTTGAGGGCGGCGGGCGCTCCTTCAGCCCCATTGTTGTGGGCCAGAAGAGCTGATTCCCAATGGTATCATTCGGCCTGTTCAGGCCGCCGTTCAAAGATCAATTTTGCTGAAAGTGTTTTGGAGGTTTTTCATCATGACTGCACTGTATATTGCTCTCCCCACCGCGTTCCTGATTGTTTCCGCCATTCTCGCTGTGCGTTCCGTGCGCCGCGGCGCAAAGCGCAGCCGTGCGTTCGCCCTGCAGCTGCTTAGCTTCCTCGCTGTCTGCGTCCTGTCCTTTGCCCTTCCGGTTGGCTCCACCTACGCTGCGGAATCGACTGAACCCACCACGACCGCTGCTCAGACAGAGGATACTGCTGCCGCGACTTCCACGAACGGTCTCGGCCTGGTAGCCGCTGCTCTGGCTGTCGGCATTGCAGGCGTTGGCGGCGGTATCGCTGTTGCTTCTGCTGCTCCGGCTGCCATCGGCGCCACGAGCGAAGACCCGAAGGCCTTCGGTAAAGCAATGATTTTCGTTGCTCTGGGCGAAGGTATTGCTCTGTACGGCTTGCTGATCGCTATCCTGATTTGGATGAAGTGCTGAGAGGTTCTTTCAGCCCCCTGCCGTATGGCGGGGGTTTTTTCCCTCGCAGTGACGCTCCCCGGTTTTTCAAAGGAGCGCAGTTACATGGAGAAAGCAGGTGCACCGTTGCGATTTTATCTGATTAGCGATAACGTGGATACTCAGGTTGGGATGCGCCTGGCCGGGATTGACGGTGTCGTTGTGCATGAGCGCGAGGAAGTGGAAAAAGCCCTGCGCAGCGCAATGGCAATGGAAGATGTGGCTGTGGTTCTGATTACCGAAACGCTTCTGCAGCTCTGCCCGGAGCTGATTTATGATCTGAAGCTCAATCAGAAACGGCCGCTGATTGTAGAGATCCCGGATCGTCACGGAAACGGGCGCACAAAGGATTCTATTACCCGCTATGTGCGCGAGGCGATCGGCGTTAAGATCTGACCGCCCCGCACGGCGGAGACGGGAGGTTTCCCTATGGCCAACGAAGAAAAATTGGCAAAATTTCATCAGGCAATCAATCACTATGCCATGGAGCAGCGAGAGAAGATTGAACAGGAAGTTGCTGCTTTTAAAAAGAAAGAACTGGAAGAAACCAGCAATGAGGTGCTGGCGGAGGCTTACCACCTGATCCAGAAGGAAATGGCGCAGATGCGCGGCCGGATTTCCCGGGAAATGGCGCGGCGCGAAATGGACGGGCGGCGCGCTCTGCTCGAAAAGCGTTCCCGGATTGCTGAGAAGGTGTTTGCGCAGGCGGCCGACATCCTCCGCAAGGAGACGGAAAGCGATCGCTATTCTGCTCTGCTGACGCGCCACGCAAAAGAAGTGCATGATGCATTTGCCCGCCGCAGTGAGGACGCCGGTCTCCCCTTCCCTGAGGACGTTGTCTTCCTTCTGAACAAGAAGGATCTGGCGTTTCAGGAGACGATCCGGAAGGCCTACGGCGCGCCGTGTACGTTCCGCGAGGATTCCTCCATTTCGATCGGCGGTTTCTGCGCGGAAAGCCCTTCTCTGCGCTTGGAGATTGATTCCACGCTTGATTCCATGCTGGAAAACCAGCGGGATTGGTTCGAAGAAGCTTCTCAGCTTTCAGTGGGCTGAGCCGCCTGTTCCCGGCAGACCAGGCTGAAGTTGCAGGCTTTCCCCGCCCTTCTGGGGCGGAAGGAAGCCTTGAAGGAAGGCGATGACATCCGAATGAACGAACAGAACGTAATTTACGGGATCAACGGCCCTGTCGTTACCGTTAGAAATTCACACAGCTTTTCCATGACGGAAATGGTTTACGTCGGCGAAGAACGTCTTGTCGGCGAAGTGATCGGCATTACCAGTGAGCTGACGACCATTCAGGTGTATGAGGAAACGACGGGCCTGCGTCCCGGCGAACCTGTCGTGGGCACGGGAAGCCCCATGAATGTGACGCTGGGCCCCGGCATCCTTGACAATATTTTTGACGGCATTGAACGCCCGCTGAAGGCGATTGAGGAAGAAAGCGGTTCCTTTATCTCCCGCGGCAGCAGCGTTTCTTCCCTGGACGAAAACCGCGAGTGGGCTGTCACCCTGCGCGTGAAGCCGGGCGACAAACTGAACGGCGGCGATATCTATGCCGTGTGCCCGGAAACGCCCATCATTGAGCACCGCTTCATGGTGCCGCCTGCCCTGAGCGGCGTGGTGGAGTCCGTGAAACCGGACGGCAACTACAAAATTCATGACGTCATTGCGGTGCTGCGCGATGAAAACGGCAACACGCATGACTTGACCCTGTGCCAGAAGTGGCCGATTCGTACACCCCGCCCCGTAAAGGAGCGTCTGCAGACGACGCTGCCTCTGATCACCGGCCAGCGTGTCATTGACACGCTCTTCCCTGTCGCCAAGGGCGGCACGGCAGCCATCCCGGGCGGATTCGGCACCGGCAAAACCATGACGCAGCATCAGCTCGCCAAGTGGTGCGACGCCGACATCATTGTGTATGTGGGCTGCGGCGAACGCGGCAACGAGATGAGCCAGGTTCTGGAGGAATTCTCCGAACTGGTTGACCCGAAGTCGGGCCGCCCGATGACGGACCGCACAGTGCTGATTGCCAACACCAGTAACATGCCTGTGGCTGCCCGTGAGGCTTCCATTTACACCGGCGTGACGCTGGCTGAATATTACCGCGACATGGGGTACCATGTGGCTATCATGGCAGACTCCACCTCCCGCTGGGCCGAGGCTCTTCGTGAGATCTCCGGCCGCCTTGAGGAAATGCCTGCTGAGGAAGGTTTCCCGGCTTACCTGCCGAGCCGCCTTTCCGAATTCTATGAGCGCGCCAGCATGTGCGTCAACCTGAATGGTTCCGACGGTTCCGTCACCATCATCGGCGCTGTTTCTCCCCAGGGCTCCGATTTCTCGGAACCGGTTACCCAGAACACGAAGCGTTTTACCCGCTGCTTCTGGGCGCTTGATAAGGCCTTGGCCTATGCGCGTCATTACCCGGCCATCAACTGGACGGAAAGCTACAGCGAATACTTTATTGATCTGGACCCCTGGTATACCGAACACCTCGGCGAAGATTTTGTGAAGTACCGCCGCCGCATCAGCCAGCTCCTGCAGGAGGAAAACAAGCTGATGGAGATCGTGAAGCTGATTGGCTCCGACGTGCTGCCGGATGATCAGAAGCTCATCATCGAGATCGCCCGCGTAATTCGCGTCGGGTTCCTGCAGCAGAATGCGTTCCATCAGGAGGACACTTATGTGCCGCTTGAAAAGCAGCGCGAGATGATGCGTGTGATTCTGCACCTCTATCGCAAGGCGCGCCAGCTCATTTCCGCGAGCGTGCCGATTTCCAACATTCTGCAGACCGGCTTGTTTGATAAGCTTGTGAAGATGAAGTACGATATTCCGAACAATCGCCTCGATCTGTTTGAAGAATACACGGCTGAGATTGACAAGCTCCTGGCCGATCTCGTGGCAGCATAACCATTTTGCAAGGAGGCGACTGAATCATGCTAATCGATTATTTGGGAGTCCGTGAAATCAACGGTTCGCTGATTGTTCTGGACGACGTGGAAGGCGCATCCTTCGAAGAAGTGGTTGACATCCGTCTGGATGACGGAACCATGCGTCAGGGCCGTGTTGTGCAAATGGAAGGCAAGCGGATTGTGGTACAGGTCTTTGAAGGCACGCGCGGCATTTCCCTTGACAATACGCGCACACGCCTGAAGGGTCATCCGATGGAGCTGGCCCTTTCCCCCGAGCTGTTGGGCCGCGTGTTTGACGGCGCCGGCCGCCCGATTGACGGGCTGGGCGATATCTACCCTGTTGCCCGTGCCAACATCAACGGCACGCCTATCAACCCCGTTTCCCGTGTGTACCCGAAGAACTATATCAACACGGGCATTTCTTCCATTGACACGCTGATGACGCTGATCCGTGGCCAGAAGCTGCCGATCTTCTCCGGTTCCGGCATGAAGCACAATGAGCTTGCCGTGCAGATTGCGCGTCAGGCCAGAATCAGCGATGAAGGTGAAGAGAAGTTTTGCATTGTGTTTGCCGCCATGGGCGCAAAGAACGATGTGGCCGAATATTTCCGCCGTTCGTTTGATGAGTCCGGTGTTCTGCAGAAGGTTGTCATGTTCCTCAACCTTTCGAATGACCCTATCATCGAGCGTATCTTGACGCCGCGCTGTGCGCTGACGGCAGCTGAGTATCTTGCGTTTGAACTCGGCATGCATGTGCTTGTCATCATGACGGACATGACCTCGTATGCTGAAGCACTGCGTGAATTCAGCTCCAGTAAAGGCGAAATCCCCGGAAGAAAAGGCTTCCCGGGTTATCTTTACTCTGATCTGGCTTCCCTTTATGAACGCGCCGGCATGGTGCGCGGCAAATCCGGCTCAGTGACGCAGATCCCGATTCTGACGATGCCGAACGATGACGTGACGCACCCGGTGCCCGACCTGACCGGCTACATTACGGAAGGTCAGATTGTGCTGGATCGCTCGCTTGACAATTCCGGTGTTTACCCGCCGGTTTCCATCCTTCCCTCCCTTTCCCGTCTGATGAAGGACGGCATCGGCGAAGGATACACGCGCGCCGACCATTCCGCGCTTTCCAACCAGCTTTTCGCATCTTATGCAAAGGTGATGGATGCTCGTTCGCTGGCCTCCGTTATCGGCGAAGAGGAGCTCTCCCCTACCGACAAGAAATACCTGGAGTTTGGCAGACTGTTTGAACAGCACTTTATCTCGCAGGGAGCGACCGAAAACCGCTCCATCGATGAAAGCCTTGACCTCGGCTGGAGGCTGTTGTCCACGCTTCCGCGTGAGGAACTGGATCGCGTTGACGAAAAATTGCTGGATCAGTACTATCGCCCCGGACAGAAGGAGGCGTAATCCATGGCGGTACAGACCGTACCTACCAAAGGCAATTTGCTTGCGACGAAAAAGTCGCTTGAGTTGTCCCGCACGGGCTTTGAACTGCTGGATCGCAAGCGCAATATTCTGATTCGTGAAATGATGGCACTCATTGACCGTGCTTCTGCCATTCAGGACAAGATTGACCTGACATATGCGCAGGCGTATCAGGCGCTGCAGACAGCCAACGTTTCTCTTGGCATTTGCCAGGAAATTTCGCGGACCGTACCGCTTGACGATTCTTTGCGCATGGCATATCGCAGCGTAATGGGCGTAGAAATCCCCATGGTTTCCCTGGAGGAGAAAGGACAAACAAACATTCCTTATGGCCTTTCCAACACCAACTCCATGCTGGATCGCGCTTATGAACGTTTCAATGAGGTCAAACGCCTCACGGCGGAGCTTGCGGAAGTAGAAAACAGCGTTTATCGTCTGGCTGATGCCATCAAGAAGACGCAGAAACGCGCTAACGCTCTGAAAAACATTATGATTCCGCGCTTTGAGGCAACAGTGAAGTTCATTTCTGATGCCTTGGAAGAAAAGGATCGCGAGGAATTCTCGCGCTTGAAAGTGATCAAGAGCCAGAAAGCCAGAAAAAAAGAGCAGTAAAAGACTGCTTCATTCCACAAAAGGAGCGCACGGATAAAAACCGTGCGCTCCTTTTGTCATATCAGGGGAAAAAATAAATCAGGGCCGAAGGAGAAAGACGCCTGCGCAAAAGGATATTTTGCGGAACAGGAGATGTGGAAATTCTGTTTTCCATTCCTGCGCGGCAGGATACCATTCCTCTTCGTCCCACGCCTCCCCGACTGAACGCCGGCAGTTTTCCCGTTCCTCCGCTGTTTCGAAGGCCACATCTCCAATCAGGAGGACGCCGGAATCTGAGAGGTGTGCAAGCAGTTCGTGCAAAAATCGGAGCTGCTCTTCTGGTGGGAGATGATGAATCGCATATGTGCAGACAATGCAGTCAAATTGTTCCTGCTTCCAAACGGACGGAAGCCCTTCCGAAAAATCATGCCGAATCAGACGGGCTTTCGGCATTTTTCTCTGTGCGATTTCACACATGGTTTCGGAAAAATCCATGCCGGAAACCTCATACCCTGCTTCATAAAAACGCAGTGTCAGGGCAGCGGTTCCGAAACCGGCATCGAGAAGCTTTTTTCCGGGAAAGACAGATGTTGTTTGAAAAATAGTTTCCAGCACTTCGTCGTATCCGGCAAAGGGATAGGATTCTTCCTGCGCACTTTCCCTCACACTTTCATCATATGCGGAAGCCCACTCGTTAAAGCCATTTTCGTTGAGCAAAAAAGTTCCTCCTCACAGGCGGAACATGCAGCGGGAAAAAGGCCACGGCTTATGAAAACAAGCCGCCCTACCTTAGAAAAGAAATCAAAGCTTGGAATAACCGTAGCTGTTCACAATGGCGTCAATCCGGCGCTTTTCCTTGCAGTCCGGGCATTCCTCGAAGGAATAGGTGCGGTAATTCGGAATGTCTTCCTGCGTAAAGATGGCGTCAACAGGGATTCCCTGTTTTTCTCGAATGGCGCTGAACAGCGCGGCGATGCCCACGACATTGCCGCCGTAATAT
>ERZ1090869.592-NODE-592-length-18959-cov-52.360506_pt1 | contig 18959 bp, 29 predicted proteins | sample MGYA00478474_ERZ1090869 | MGnify/ENA primary metagenome ERZ1090869 (study PRJEB33644, sample SAMEA5815748) | chicken gut metagenome | biome: Chicken; feature: Gastrointestinal Tract; material: Caecum | place: Ireland | collected 2019-01-01 | study: A study of the... | reverse complement strand
TCCGCCATCTGCAATCATCACATCCGCCTACTTCGATATAATGGAACAGACACGGGTTATAAATATCGAGTTGTAAGATCTGCTGTAGGTTTAGCAGGGCGTTGTCCATATATGGAGAGTTGTTTATTCTCGTTCCCCTTCTTGCTTCCGCGAGGAAAGCAAGAATATGGTCGAAGTTGACATACTTGCTCATTCCATCCCCTCCAGCATCTCCATCTCACTGCTCCCGGCTGACGTGGCGGAGGGCGGTGAGGGCGAGTTCAAGGGCCGCAATTCGCCTTTTTGCATTCTTGACGCCATCTGCCATTTGATGTGATGCCCAAAATGTGGTTGGGTTGTCTCTCATGATTTCGTTCTGCCGCTTACTCTCTTCCAATACGGCAATCGCTTCTTCCCTCGTCATGGCTGGGCCTCCCTTCGGTTCCATTTCTCCACGATTTCGTTTACTGCCTTTGACATGTCAAAGCAGCAGTTGGACATGGGACTTGTGTGAATGCGTGTTTCAAGCCCGCATTCAGTACAGATTATAGAAAACTCGAATGCAATCATTGTGTTTAATTTACAAAGGACAACTTCTCCACCGCAATGTGGGCATTTATCCAATTTAATCATTCCATCCCCTCCAGCATCTCCATCTCGCTTTTACTCAGGATCGGTGCGCGGGTGTTCCACATTCTTTGTACCATGCTTCTCTGCTGTGCATATCCTGGGTCAATACTAGCCATACAGCTCGTACACACAACCCTCCACCTATATCCGGCAGTATGCAAATATCTTTCATAGACCACATCTTCACTTCCACAAAACGGGCATCGGCAAAGCGCCAAATCTCCGCTTGCTTTAAAATATCCCGTCTCCGTCAGCCGCTTCGCCGCCTCGTGGTCGCCCAGGAGGGCGCGCTTAACGTCGTTTTGACTCATTGACATACTTATCGTCCTTCTCCCGGTTAGATCGTATTACCCGCTGATAGAATGTACCTAGACTAATCCCAAGCTCCGCTGCGCACTGCCTGGATGTACCATTTGCCAGGATAGTTCCAAAAGCATTTCGCACAGTGTACCATCCGCTACCTCTATGGTGCGCCGGAAGCCCCATTGCGTCCCTGTGACGCTTGATCGTTGTCTTTGTCACGCCAAGATAGGAAGCAATGTATGCGTCGGTCATTCCCTGCTGGTTCATCTCCCGTATTTTCATGAGCTGCTTACTTGTGATCAAACCTCAATCACCCGGATCCCCATGTCCAGCATCATCTTCCGCTTCTGCTGGTACTCCTTTGTCCGGTATCCCTTCACGTCCTCCACAACGGACACCCAGTAAGTATCAGCGCCGTCCCGCATCTTCTTCCGGTACGTAAAATCAGCCCGGTACCGGATTGCCTTCACCTTCTCGCCATCCGGTGTGGTAAACGCTTCCTGCAGCGTAAATTCCGGTTGCAGCTTCAGCCGGTCGATCTGCCCCGCCTTCTGCATCAGCATCAGCTCCAGGTACCTGTCAGCCTCTTTCTGGCTGTCGAAGGTAATCCCATTCACGGTCACCTTCCGGTTGTGGTATTTATTCATGCAGCGCCTCCAATGCTACGTCAATAGCGTCTACTATTTCCTGATACACCGGCGCAAATTCAGACTCGGCCCTTATCGCCTCATACTTTCTGCGCAAACCTTCCAGCACCACCGCCGCTGTTTTTCTATCCACTTTTTCCCCTCCCATTTATCTTGCCGGTACGATGCGACCCACAGCTCTGTAAAATGCGGCGTCACATATCCCAGTTCCCGCATGTCGGTTTTTTGCCAGAATGATTTTCATCGGGTCAGGCTCCCACGGATCCGGGCGCTCCTGCCTGTAATAGCTATCACAGTGCAGGAAAATCACTCCGTCCGCGTCCTGCTCCAATGCCCCAGTATCCCGCAGATTTGACAACATGGGAATCTTGTCCTTCGTCCCCTCGTTCTCCCGGTTAAGCTGTGCCAGGCACAATACCGGAACCCTTATCTTCCGCGCCATAGCCTTTAGCTGGCCCGAAATTTCTGTCATGGACTCATAGCGGTTCTTTGCCCTTCCAGCCGGACGAATCAGCCCAAAGTAGTCTACAACAATGAGCTTAATTCCCTTCACGCGTCGTGCCATGTGTGAGATGTCGTCCACCGTCGCCTTCGACCTCCTGTTCATGTAGAACGGCACATTTGCCAGCTTTGCGGCCCAATTCGCGGATCGTGCCCGTTCCTCCTCGCTTAGTTGGCCCATCATGAGAGAGTCGTATGCAATGCCAGCCGCTCTCCCCAGCCGTTTGGCGGCAAGCTGTTCCTCATCCATCTCCAGGGAAACGAACAGCACAGGGCCCTGCTTCTCTGCCACCTGATCGGCCACAGCCAGGCCAAATGTGGTCTTCCCCATGCCAGGCCGGGCAGCCAGAACATAAAACCCGCTATTCAGCATCCCGCCGCCCAGCAGTCGGTCAAGTGTTCTGAATCCGGTTGGCACATAGCCTCCGCCACCACTGTCCACCCGCTGCCGGTGCTCGTAATAGTCGGCAATGGTCTCCCCGGAGTCTGCCAGCTCCCTAGCTGTGTCCTGCGCCTCAATGCGCTCCAGCTCCCGCTGTGCGTCAGCAATTGCAGCCCTTGGGTCGTCCTCATCTACCCCGGACAGACGTTCTCCAAGCATACGGATTGCCCTCCGCATGGATGCCTGACGAACCAAGACAGCGTATTCCACCGCGTTTGCGGCGGTTCCGGTCGTCTGCATCAATTCCATCAGGTATTCCCGGCTGACTGCGCCTCCAGTCTCCTCCAGAATGGTCACAGGGTCTACCGCGTCTCCACGTCGCTCCAGAGCCAGCGCAGCGTGGTAAATCATCCGGTTTGACTCCAGTGCGAAGTCGTCCTCAGTCAGCACATCGGCAACCTCCTGCAGACACCTGTCGTCCAGAAGTATTGACCCACATACTGAGCTTTCGGCGTACAGAACGTCAGTCGTCATAGACTACCACCTCCTGCCCGTCATCATCCCGCTCCAGGTGATAAGCCCTGGGGCTGTAAGGCTTCTGTTCGTGAGCTGATTCGATTGGTTCGACTTCGTCCTCCCACCTGCCCTGGTTCAGCCAGGTGGCAGGGTTTGGTATATACTGGCCATTGTCCTTACTCCATTGGCTCCCGCACTTCTGCCGTCGTATCGCGGTCAGGAGTGTATCAAGCGTCGTCTTCCGTATGGCGCGCTCGAATGCTTTCTTAGCGGCTATCTTGCCAACTTTCTTCGGGTATTCAGACCAGAACCGGTCGAACGCATCCCCCCAAGGGGGGGCTTTAGGGGGGATCTTCTCCTTCTCTTTCTCCTTCTCCTTCTCTTTGGCATGTTCGGCAATGCCGGTTATGCCACTGCATGCCGCGGCATGCCATCTTTTTTTCGCCTTTTCGGATTGCGAAACAGAAAACTCTGAATAGTTCTTTTTGTCCCTGTCTATCTGCGCCCGGAAGGACGGGAATACGAACCGCTCATTCCCATTGAGCGGGGGAGCCTCTCCAGTCTTGCTGTATAACAGGCAGGCGGTAAATAAGCGCCCCCGCTCATCATCCGTAAGTTCTTCCATGGCTTCAAGGTAGCTGTGATAGGCGGGGAAGTATTCCCTTGCCATAGGCATCTACCTCAAAACGGAAGGCGTCCGTCCTCGTCGGCCTCATCAAAAGGGGCGGCCGTCCTCGCTTTCCATGTAACGGATTTTTGGATTTCTTCCTGAATCCAGTTTGGGAGCGTCTTAAGGACATCTTCCGCGTCCTCTGCATCCATGTCAAACTTGATGGGGTCATTTTCAAGCGGTGGAACATCCATACCCTTCATGGGTTTGGAGATACCAGCAATCTTGGCGTAAGTTCCACCGTTCTTGCCCTCCTGATTGACAACAGTGAGCAAACAAGGGGCGTTGATTACATTCACCAGGTTGAACCCTGCCAATTCCTCCTGGGTAAACGGCTTTCCACGCCAGGCATCAAGGTCATGGCGCAAGGTGGACTTCTCGTGCAGGGATGCGGTGTACGGCTTACTGAGCCAGCGCGGCTTGTCCTCTCCGTCCACCTGTACGCGCTCCGTTGGAAGCTCAAAAATTAGCCGTACCTTCTCCTGATCTTTGTTGTTGAAGTCGTTGTGCTGGATACCGAGGTCTACAACCCCAACACAGCGGGCCGGATACGCTCCGGGTTCAATCGGGGCGCTTCCGCCACCCTTTGTTTCTTTAACAGTCAAGCTCATAATTGTCGTCCTCCTTGCTAAAAATTACAGGGCACTCATTGCCTCTGCAGTCAAATGGATACGGTAAAAATTCGTTGGTCAGCGCGCACTGATGACGGCGCAATCCATCATGCCAACGTAAGTATGGGCACCATTGGCAAATTGTCATCCCATTGGGGAAATGTACCGGAATGGTGGCCGTACCTGTGGTATAGAAGCGGACACAGGTCTCCTTACTCATAGCGCTCCACCTCCAACCCAAGTTCAAGGGCAATCTGCCCAAGGTCGGCGGACTCAAGAGCCGCCCGGAAGCAGTCCGGGCACAGCCATCTCCCTTCCCATAAGTAGCGGGCCTCCCCGTGGTAGACCTCCTGACGGCACTTGTCACAGTAGGCGGCAACGGGGGCCGTCTGGCTATCGTACAAGCTCCATTTTGACATTGACTTTTCCCCTCCTTTGCCCTACAATACAGGCAGATAGTTTTATGCTTGCCGCTCTCTGGTCTCGCACACCGGAGGGCGGCGCTTTTATTCAGTCTTAAATGCTTCCTCATAACTCATTCCTGTGGCATCCAAAATTTTATCTATCAATTTCTTGTTCGGAGAAACTTTGCCCATAAGAGCATTGTATACAGACATTGGTGTACAAGCCAAAAGCTTGGAAAACGAACAATAACTATACCTGTTTTGGTACAGCCACTCTTTTATGTTTGGATATATGCAACCATCATAATTGCTACGCCTTCTTGGATGTGTTTCAACAGGAGGAGTAATCTGTCGAATACACTCCCGTGACACTCCAAATTTTTCTGCACACTCTCTTAGTGTTGCTCCTTCCAACCTCATCCTGTATGCTTCTACTTTCTGTTCTACTGTCATAATTTCCTCCTATTCTGGCATCCCATCAATTTCAATCCCCACCCACAGCCTATCCAAATCCCCGTCAAACCCGTCCGGCATGGGGATGGATACGGTGCCCGGCGTGGGCGATGGGGTAGGACTCGACATCGGCGTCTGCGCTGCTGTCGGCGTAGGCTCCGGAGCCTCCACCGGCCGCCCGGCCAATGACATCAGCGTCAGAACCAGGACTATCAGCGCCAGATAAACCGCTGTCATCCAGACCCGCCTCACAGGATGACCTCCACCCAGGTGGGAAGTCCGCAGCAGATGATGATGCATCCGGCGAATACCAGCCCGCTGATGATGTTCTTCCGCAGCAGACGCCGCTCCTCTCTGGTCTTACTCACTCTCCACATCTCCTTTCGCGGCATCTACAACCTTTTCCTCCCGCAGCTTGGCGATGTCCTCCAGCTTCCACATCTGTTCCATGGTCATGCGGACTGTCCTGTCTCCGTCCAGGAGACGGGCCACAGTCTCGTCCCGGATACCGAGCGTCCGCCCGATATCCCGGTTCCTCAGATGCTGCCGCACCTTAAACACCGCAAGTCCTTCGGCAATCCTTTGTGCCCTTGCATCATACCGGGCCGCCTCCCGCTGTTCTGCGGTCAGATAAACTCTAGGCATGGTATCCCTCCCTCATATGCTCTCTCACAAACTCCTCCATTGGCTTCCCCTCGGCTTCATACAGCGCATAGAGCTGCTCAATCTCCAGTTCCGTCCTGGTTGCCGGGTCAAACTCAATCCCGGCGGTCTCTGCGGCCATCTGGAGCTCGTCCAGAAAATCACGGTCGTACATGCCGTCCCTCCTATCTCATTGCCCAGAAAAAGAGTGCTATCATGCCGATGCCCATCACAAACAGAAAAGCAGTAACGGCATCGAAACCATCCCTGTCTTTTGGCTTCTTCTCCTTCTCAAAGGGGTGTGCGCTTGCCTAAGAATTTCCTTCGGATTCAAAAAATCTTGTCCAGTCAAACCCGAGGGCAGATGCGATTTTCTTCGCTGTTTCCACGGAAGGGCGGCGGCTTCCGGTCTCAATCAGAGCATATCCGCTCTGAGACATTCCAATCTTGTCCGCGAGCTCCTGTTGTGACTGATCTCCGCGAAGAGAAACAAGCCATTTTCGCAAAGGTATCACCTCCATTTAATTCTAACTGTGTTTAGTATATCATTTCGTATCGTGTTTGTCAACACAAAATGAAATAATTTTGGAGAAAAAATATGCTTAAAACAGTCTACCAGCACACCATGAGCCAAAAGTCAGAGCAGGTGGCGGAAATGGTAGATACATTTTTTGAAGAGAATTTACGCATGAATTTACGCACGGAAAAGCGGGGGCCGAAGCCCCCGCCTTTATCCGCACACGATATGGCTGTAATACCTTGCCAGCTTATCTTTGGGCGCGTCCTTGTCATCAAGGAAAGCCATGGCCATATCCACATAGAAATCCACATTTCCTCCGACGCCGTGCTTGCTGGCCGCTGCGGCATAGTCGCTGTACATCATGCACAGTGCGGCCCAGAACTGGACTGGGTCACAGTCAATACCCCTCTGCTCCATCAATTGGTGCGCCTGGTCAAACGTCCAGTGCGCGCCGGTGGTGCCGTCCTCGTTCTTCATCCGCTTCACCCAGTTTTTCGCGGTGGTCAGAGTAAACGGTTCTGCCGGGGCGGGAGGGTCATCCTCAGGCCATTCTTCCAGAGCTTTATATGCAGTGTTGTACATCGCCAGCTTCTCAGCGCATCTGTCGTCCATTGGTTCAGACAGACACTCGACAATTTTGAGGGTCAGCCAATCCATGGCGTTCTGGCGGCCGGGGAGGGCCCGTTCCAGGGTTCCCATTTGGATACCCCCTATCAGCTCTCCATCTGCTGCATGCAGCGGCGGATTGCCTGGCGCTCCTTCTCGCTGCCGGCCCTGTCCAGAAGGGACTCCATCTCCTCCATCATCCGGTCACCGTCGCGGCTGTAGCGGTCGTCCCGGGAATACCCATCGCGGGAATACCGGCCCATGGAGTCGCGCTTGCGGCCTCGATAGGAATTGCCTCGGTTGTAGGCCCGGCCTTCAATCTCCCAGTCTCCGACCTGAGAGTATCCGCCGTCTTCCTTCATCATCTCGATTTTATCGATATTCTTGATGGTGTCGGTCAGCTTGTGGATAATCTCGAGATCACCGGCACCCAGCTCACCCTTGCGGGCGATTTCCTCCAGCTCGTCACAGAGCTTGTCTTTCAGTTCGTGCATGTATTCCATGATTCAATCTCCTTTCATGCCACACGGGTAATAATCAGGCTTGCGTTCTGGAGCTCGATGGCCTGAGTGCTGATATTTTTCACGCTGACAGTTGCAGGCTTACCACGGGGGACGAGGACAAAGGTAGCAACGCTCACATTAAACTCGTCGCTGACAGCGGCAGGGGTAACGGTAGCAGTTGCATCTCCCTGCGCCTCTCCTTCAATGGCAATAGCGATGGAGATAGCACCAGCTGTGCCACCAGCAGGGACGGCAATATTCCCGTTAAAAATCACAAGGTATCTTGCAAAGCACTGTCCATTGGATGGGCCGCTGATCTGGACAACGCCGGAGCCCTCTCGATGATAGATACAGCCTTTTGCCGGTACAGGTGTTTCAGAAAACACCGCGTTCCCATTAGCGGCAATCTGCTGCACAAATACGTTGGTGTACTGTGCCAAAACAATCATTCCTTTCAAAAAAGATAGCGGCGAGGCTATTGCCCCGCCGCATGGTTCAAAATCGGCACGGGGCCGAACATGTCGATATTTCCGACAAGTTGATGGTATTTATTTGCGTTTGCGTGTTGTTTGGTTGTTTTGCGGCATTGGCGGAATTTCCAAGCATTCAGAATCGCTCCACCCATTGCGCTTTCGCATAACTGGGGTCAGCAACCGCAAGTGTTGCAAGTCCCACAAGGTACGGGGACGGGAGTGGGGGGATTCACCCAATAGGCGGGAACCGGGCAATCCCGGCCCAGGCGACGGAGCAACTCCGCAGTCTGAGCTTCCTGGTTCGCAGTGATAAAAGCGTTCTGAGCGGTCTGGCTGGCCTGGAACTTGAGCGCCTGGTTCTCAGCGAGAGCCGCCTGGTACTTGTCGTTCAGACCGTTGTACTCCATCTGAGACAGCTTGCCCATGATGGCGTTGATGCCGCTGGTCTGGTTGTCGATGATGTCCCGGGTGCTGTTCTGGATGGTGTTCTGGGTGGCCGCCGCAGAAGTGGCGATATCATACCGCACGCCCTGGATGGCACTCTGGGTCTCGCAGCAGCAAGAGGCGAGCTGGGAAGCCAGATTGTTGAAGCCCTGCTGGGTGTTATAGCCCAGCTGGCACACAGCGGTGTCAACCCCGTGGAAGCCATTGGTTACAGCGTCCTTGATGGAGGTCTGGCCGTTCTGGAGGCCGTTCAGGGCGAAGCCATCATTCAGGTCGGCACGAGTGATAACCCCCTGAGCGTTGGGAGTGTTGAAGCCGCCATAGCCGCCTCCAAAACCACCGCCGAAGCCGCCGTAGCCCCAGCCGCCAAACAGGACGAACAGCAGGAGCCAGCTCATCCAGTCGCCGCCCCAGCCGTTGCCGAAGCCGCCGTTGTTACCCTGATAGACCGGAGCCACAGGCATGGTCATAACAGTGTTGTCATTGGAAAGAGACATTGCAATTTCTCCTTTGATAAATTTATTTCAAAATCCGGCCGGAATTTTGATTATTGATAGCAAATATTCAAAGTGTACTTAGAATGTTTGATTATCTGTTAGCAAATCCAGGAATAAATTGAAAGGTGTTTGCAATCTGCTGGGCCTGTTGCCTGGCTTGGTTGTACTGTTCCTGGGTAATTTCGCCGGACTGCATTTTCTCCTGGATGATAGCGTTTGGGTCTTTACCCTGCATCCCATTCCGAAACTGCTGGAACCGTTGCCAGAAGTTCATGGGCTGCTTGGGTTGCATAGCCTGATAGAAGGGGTTCATTCAGCATCCTCCTTCTGAACCGTCTTTTTAGTGGTGGGTTTTACAGAAGCTTCTTTAATAGCTGTCAGAGCGTCCAGACGCGCCGCCAGAGCCGATAATTCGTCCTTGGTGGCATATTCCACGGGTGGCGTAACAGGGGCCTGTGCGGGCCTTGAGTTGCGTTCTACGAGGTCGTAGATTTTCATGGACGGCTTACCGGAAGCGTCCGCCTGTTTTAGGTAGATTACTGGAGCGTTGCTGTCCCATAAGGTCACGGCATTATTTGGCGCAATAGGGTATGTCATTGCCTCGGCCTCTGACTGCACCCAAACAATGGACGGAGCCTGCTGCTGTGGAACCTGCTGCATATTAGGCTGGTATTGATTCTGCCGCAGCTGCATAAGCTGGTCCGCCATTGGTGGCTGATATGGTTGATACGGCTGATAGCCGTAGTACGGATAATTGGGCATGTCACGTCATTCCTTTCGCCAAAAATAGAGGACGATTTCACGGGAGGAATCCCAAGAGTCATACAGGGTATTGTCCTGGATACACACCACGTGCCCGGACAGGGCCAGAATATAGGTTCCGTTCTGATGTGCATCCGCGAACTCCGCTACCGTTGTGTCCTCCGGCGCGAGTTCCCTTTGAAACCCATGCCGTCGAAGATACGCCCCCCACGTGGCGTTGGCCGACGGCATATCGCCTCGCAGGTTCCCTTCGATGCACAGGCCCCAATAGGTGGTGTCCCAGCTCTGATTCAGCGCCTTGGACAGCGCCCGGACGGTGCAGTCACCCACGTTTTTCCCGTACGGGTTAGGATTGTAGTGTTCTGATTCCACGCCGCGCCTCCATATCTTTCAGGGCCTCTAAAGCGGTCACATAGGATTCCAGACCATCGTCATCTCCCTGGGCCATGTACCACATAGCGGTTTCTGCCGCGCAGTCCTGAGACATCCCGGCAGCCACCAGCCTTTCAACGAGCGTCATATTCAACACGTCCTTCCAAACAAAAAATGGAGGGCGTGAGGGAGGGCGCCGACGTGTAGCGCCTTTTCCTCACGTCCTCCATGCTTAAATTTTCGCATAAAAAAAGAGGGACAACCTTTCGGCTATCCCTCATAAAACTGTCACGAAACCGTCACAGCACCTTATGGATTTTCTTCTTGATGTTCTTGATTCTGCGGTCAACCGTGGATTCCGACATGCCCAGCTTCATGGCGATTTCAATTCTGGAGTGGTCTTTCACCCGAAGGTTGAAAACTTCCATCTCCTCAGGCGTAAAGTTGCAGACCTGCCGGAAGAACGAACACTCCAGCTCCGTGAACTCTGTGCGGATATTCAAGGGTTATCCCTTCTTCCGCTTTGCCACGTTGCGGGCTTTCTCTTCATCCTCCTTGCGCTTGATCCGGGTTCCCTTGGACTTCCCGTCCCTCCTGATCTTTGCCGTTATTCTCGCCATTTAGAATGTCACCTCCGACATCCCCCTGAACAAGATTCGCGTTGCCAGAACCGTCTCCGCTGTCCACAACAAAAGTGTCGAACATAGACCACTTCCAATCGTGGTAAATGCTCTGGCCGACGTTGCCCACGATGGAAAACACCAGGGCAACCACCAGCCACTTGATAACCTTCATCTTGAAGGCGTCGTGTTTCTGGAGATCCTTATACATCTCAGAAGCCAGCGGTTCTGTATTCCTGTTTTCCTCCACGCCATCACGTCCTTTCAGGGGTTATTTTACCATGTTTTTTGCCCGTTATCAATGCCCTAGTGCCACGGAGTATCCCGAATACCAGACGCGGCATATCCGGCAGCATAATACAGAGCATCCTTGGTTTCAGAATCGATATCCATGCTGTTGATCGCGACGAGAACTTTCGCCTTTTTGGAGCCGGAAATGGTATTCCCTTCTGCGTCCTTGTCTCCGGTCAGGCCGGATGTCAGGATTTTGTACTCCACAAAGACATTCTGTGTGACACCTGCCTCTTTTGCATCGTCCGCCCAATCAGGATTTTCTGCAATCAGAAGTCTGGTTTTGCTGTTTCCGGTAATTCCAGCGGACGTCATTGCTTCGCTCTTATCCTGCAGGGTCATTCCATCTTCAAGGCTGGTTCTGTACAGGATATAGCTGGACGGGTCAACGCCGCTGCTCTGCGCTTTTGCAATCCAGGAATCCGGCTTGTAATCGCTGATTTCCGCCTTTGTAACGGCATCCGCATACTGGTACACATCGCTGATCACCGCAGCCTTTTCACTGTCGGTCAACCTCTGGTATGCGCTTCGGTCAATCAGACTGTTCAGCATGTCATACTGCATCTGCCCGCGCTCGGTGGCATACTGCACATACTGGTCGGCGCTCAAATCCACCCGCTCGCCGTTGACGGTGATGTAGCGGTTCGGGCGATCCGGCACTACTCCGCCGTCTCCAGTCTGCGTATAGAGCCTCTGAATTTCTTCGTCCACCGGGGTCACGTTCATGCTGGACGTATAGGCGGGGTTCAGGAAATTGTTGCCCGCCCGAAGAACCAGCGGCCCGTTGCTCTCCTCGCGGCCCCATGCGTCGATATAAGGGATCTGCTGGTAGTCCCATCCGGGGATCCGTGCACTAGCTCTGCCGATGGCGTACTGTACATCGGTGGGAACTCCGACCTCAGGAAGCCCACCGGGGAGGTCGATGGTGAGTGCCTTGTCCGTGTAGGTGCTCATGCGGTTTTCCTCTCCGGTGCGTTCAAACTGACCGCCCAGCGTAGGAATGGCCTGTGTGAAGTAGCTGACAACTGCGGAAGATGCCAGGGCGCCCAGTTTGTTTTCAGAGAAGGACACGCTGTCAATCACATCATTGAGGGACTGCAGCATGGACAGTTCCAGCATGGGGTCAGAGACAGATTTCAGCGCGGTCATAATGCTGTCTGTGGTATTCCCGCTCTGGCCCATGGAGTCCATCAGTTCCACTCCCATGAAGAAGGGGAGAGCCTCCGGGGCCAGCCAGTCCAGGGTGACGTTTCCGCCTCCGGGGAGATTCAAAGCATAATTCTGGCTGCCGGTCAGTTCGTTAAGTCTGTCCTGATTCTCGTCGTCTCCGCCGCCGCTGGTCACAATCCCCTGAGAAAACAGATAAGCGCCAAGCGCAAACAGAGCGGATCCGGTCAGGCCGGACGCAATGTGATCAATGGCCTCCGCGCCTGTCATATTACCACGCTTCACCTGAATCAGGTCGGCGGTCAACGCCTTTGCCAGTCCAGCCGGGCTGTACTCCAGGCCGCGCACCAGGATGTTGGCCGGAGTGCGCTTAAAGGGAAGGATGGCTTCTCCCGCCGGGCCGAGGACATTTGCCACCTGAACAACCTTATCGGATACTTTGTTCCTGTCCTGGTAGGTGGCTCTCAGGGCCTCCTGTCCGGCATAGTCCCGCGCCCGGGCCACCAGGTTAGCGTCCACGGTGTTGTTCTGCATCTGTTCCGCCGTCACGCCGTTGGCCTGCAGATACCCAGCCAGTGCGTCGGCATAGGTAATCCGCTTGAAGATGGTGTCCTCAAACTCCAGAAGCCAGGAGTTGCCGGTGCGGGCCAGCTCCAGAGGCTTTGCCCGGAAGATTCTGCGGCGGCTGTTGATTTCGCTACGGATGTCGTCGTACTTATTTCCAGAAAGGACGTTTCGGACATTGCCCCAGTCGTTCCACGCCGCCTTATAAAGAGCGGGATTCGCGGCGAAAGATTTTGTCCTCTGCAGGCGGCCTCCGCTGGCAAGGGACACACCAGCCTCAATGGCGGCCGCCGTGCGGTCTTTGACAATTCTAAGGGGCTGGAAAAACACGTTGCCTGCAATGTTTCGGATGTGGGTGCGTGGATTGCCCAGCATGGCCAGATATCTCCAGGCATTCCACTTGTCCTTCCAGGTGGAGGGGATCTGGTCAGCGACATTCTGGTAAATTTTATCGAGAACCTGGTCTCGGCCCTCCTGGGTGGTCTGGTTCCCAAATTCCTCAATCAGGGACTGGTCGATGGTAATCTCGATATCCTTGTAATTCTTTCGGATGGTCTTTTCCAGTTCGCTGACTGTGCGCTGGGCGGCGTAGAGCTGGTCGTTGGGAGCCAGCTTCCGCAGGATAGACGCCGCCTGCACCGCCTGCCCGGCGGTGGTCTCCATCTGGGCATAGAGTGTGAGCAGCTCCGCTGTGGTCTTCCCGTCTCCCGCATTGGCCGCGTTGATCAGAAGCTGCTGCCCCAGGGTGGCGATGTCCTTGGATACTACACCCTTGCTTACCGAGTTCCGAAACTCTTCCAATGCGCCCTGATACCCCTTGTCCTGGATGGTCTTAATCGCACGGTCAATGGAGGACTTGTCGCTCACCCGGTTGTAGGACAGCTCACCACGGAGAACCATGTTCTGGATATCTACAATCGCCTCGTCCGGGATGGCCTTTGCGCCCATGGCGGTGGCCGCCGTTTTGCGGATTCTTCTACCCTGGGGGTCGGTGGTGGGCACGTCCACGTCACGAGCCGCGTTGGCGCCTTCCGGGAAGAACTCCTTGCTGGATGCCACGAACTCGCCCCACGGGCTGGCCTTGTTGGCGCCAACGGCGGTCTCGGGCAGGTTCTCGCGGCCGGATCCATAGATATCGTAGATTTCAGCAGTATCTTCAAGCGGAACCGCTCTGGGGAGTTCTGCGGAGAACGGCTCAATAACCTCCGGTTCGCTGCGCTGCAGGGAGTTCCATTCCTCCTGGCTCATGCGGTACTCGGTGCTTTCTGCTGGAATCCCTCTGTTGACCACATCCCGTGCAGCCACATATCCCTCGTTTGGGCCTACCTCCCGGCCCTCTGCGTCTGTATACCCGTTGGAAAGCATGTCGTCCAGAACAAGCTCCATCTTTTTGGCCGCCGCGTAGTTCTCCTGCCCCTGATCTTGGATGATGGCAGTGAGCGCCCGGTCGATATCGTTGTAGGAAAGATTAGCATTGTCCAGCGCCTGTTCAATGGGAGATGCCTGTGTACGTCTGGTTCCAGTGTATCCAATGACATATCCGTCCTGGTCAAGAAGGGGATATCGTTCCCCCCGAGTACCGGAAGACAGCTCCGACCGCAGCTCCTGTGCAGCCTGGGCGTAGTAGGGGTGCAGCTCTGGGTGGTCATACTGGAACGCATTGACTTTTCGGTTGGAAGCATCTTCCCACGTTCGATTTTCCACCGGAATCTGGATTCCTTGGTTCCTGGGATTCGCGTTGACTTCATGACCGCCGGGTAGTATACTAACTGTAGAAGTAGAGCTGTCAACGGCATTTACGGGCTGTACCGCCGGAGTTTCCGGAGCGGAGGTTCGCGCCGACGGCTCTATTTTCATGTCCAGAACCTCCTCCCCTGTGGAGGCGATATTTTGCTGCTCACCTCCGGGCAGCTCCGCCCGCACGGCCCGCTGATATACAGGGGAACCGGCCTGGCGGTTCTGGACTTCTTCCGCTGTGGGAAGCATTGTCAGCAGCGGATTGACCGCCTCGCGCCTTGCCTGCATATCCTGTGAGATTCTCTGATTCGCTCGGTTGATGATATCCTGATTGGAACCCACGGCCTGCCGCACATCTCGGATATCGGATACTGTCCTGGACACCGCACCGGGCAGCTCCAATCCGCCCTGCAGCACTCCGGCGGCCAGGGAACCCAGCGCCGCGCTCTGGAGAATCTCCCGGGGCGTGGCGTTTTCTGCATCCGGGTTGTACATGGATCTCTGGAGATACGGCGTGACTGCCGTGGAAATCGCTTCCTCCGCACCCTCGCCCGCAATGTCCGCCGCCCGGTTGAGCACCGGGTTCTTTGTTACAGCGGAAACCACATCGTTCAAGCGGCCCTTCCCAAGAGCCGGTATGCCTCCGGCGATGCCCTCGATGGCGCTCTCCAGGAGGCCGGAGGCCGCGCCGTAGGCCAGAGCCTCGTTGGTGGTCGCACCCTCCTGCTTTGCCTGCTGTGCGCTCTGTCCGGCGGCCTGAAGGCCGAACAGGGCCCGCCCCGCGTTCGCCCCACGCTGGGCCGCCTGGGCCGCATTGAGGGCATTCCCGACCTGACCAACGGCGGAGACGGCCCGGGCAGCGCCGATGCCGGGGAGCATCTGGGCGATGGTCTGCTCCACACCGGTGACGGTTTCCATGCCCCTGGTGGGATTGTATCTCCGCCGGATGCTCTCCTCCCAATCCTGCGTGGGGCTGGTATTCAGCGCGGTATCCGCCCAATTCCTGCCCCACTCAGAAACAGGATTGGGGGCCAGACCGCCCAGGGATGTGACCCCCTGGACAGCCTTGCCGATCCCCACATTCATAATATCGGTGACGCCCTCCACCGCACCCAGCAGCCCGGCGCCGATGCGTTCAGAGGCATACGCAAAGTCTCTCGCCGCCTGCTGGGGGGAGGAGGGAAGAAGGGTGAGCCCGCTGAGAGCACCGCCCTGTTCACTACCGCCAGGCAGTTCAATGCCAGCGCTGTTCCTGCTTTGCGATGCAGTAGGAAGAACGGTTTGACGTTTCCTGATTTTATCCTCCTGCTGTGCGGATTCACGTGCGGATTTTAGACGGTCACTTACAGCGGAGGTCTCATGGATTACCTGGTCGTCTTTTCGCGCGGATTTTTTTGCCGCGTTTATGAGGTCTACGACAGAGGCCATATATTCACCACCTTAATACCCCATAGCGTTTAGAAGTGCGTTCACATCAGTTCTGGAAATTCTCCCGTTGTTGTAGGCGTCCTCAATCATGGACACCTTGTTTTCTTGCGTTAACCCAGGAATAGAATTGAGCTGTCTTTGCAGCGCGGTTGCCTGACTGCTCATGCTTTCTTGATTCGCGGCTGCCCGGTTCAGCATATCAAGGGTATTCACGCTGCCCTGCAAAATGTTGTCCTGCAAAATCTGAGCATAGGGAGAAAGTGTAGTCCCGGTATTTACCGTTCCGGTACTGCCTGTTGCTCCTACGCTTACGCCGCCCCCGCTTCTAGAGCTACCAGAGCCACCGGAAGATCTGCCCCTGCCTCCACCCGATGAACCTATCTGGCTGTTCAGCTCCCTCAGATAGGCGTTTCTCAGCGCGTTCACGTACTCCTGGGAATAGCCGGACTGGGCAATGAGTTCGGCGCTGGGCGTGCCGCCGGCGGCCAGGATGGCGTCAATCTGTGCCTGCGCAAGCGCCTGGGCCTCCGCGTTCTGCTTCTGAACCAAAGGATTGTTGCTGGTGTCCCAGCCAAGGGATGCCAGTCCTCTGTAGTCGCCCATCTCCGCCTGCATCAGGGCTTCTTCCAGGGCGTTGGCCCGGTCATTCGCCTGGCTGGTCAACTCGTCGCTGAACTGCCCATAGGCGAAATTCCGGTCGGTGTTGAACTGATCCAGAGCGGCGAGGTACTGGTTGAAATCGTTGTTCTGAAGGCCGAGTGCGGTCTGCAGGTTCTGGTTTGCCATGTTGTAATCGTTCAGGTAGTCGTTGTAGGCAAATTCCCGGTCGGTGTTGTACTGGCTCAGAGCGTTCAGGTAGCGGTCGTAGTCGGTCTGCTCCTGCCCCTGTACGACGCCCAGGTCGGAGAGCTGCATGTCGTAGTCGTTCAGGTACTTGTTGTAGGCCAGTTGGTAAAGCTCCGGGATTTTGTCCGTGAGCTGGGATGCGTAGTAGTTCCCCGCCTGGGCCGCCGCCGTGGTGGCGTAGGAGGAAGGAAGTCCTCCGGATGCCGCCGCCGCAGCACCCAATGCGTCCGCCGTGGCCCGGTCGCCCTCCCGGTTGTACTGCTTCCGGTACTGCTGGTACAGAAGATCGGTCTCCGGGTCATAGGAGAAGTCCGGCCGGTCAAGAATCCCCTGAATCATCTCCTGGATGGTGGGATCCCATCGGCTGGTATAGGTGGGTGCGTCCTCATAGGTGAAGTCACCGAAGTTCTTCTGCGCGTTCCACAGGTCTGCAATGTCGTCGTCATAAGCGGAGCCGGAGTAGGTGGGCGCGCTCCCATACTGGAAGTCTATCGGGGACATCACGTCCTTGACGAAACTCCCCCCGTCAGCGCCGCCGGTGTACCCGCCCCAGGAACTTCTCAGCTCCTCCGCGCCTCGGTTGGCCGCCGCGCGGTCTGCGTCGGAGGTGGCGTTGTGGTACCGCTTCTTGTAGTTCAGGATAGACATCCCGAAATCAGGGTCGCTCTGCGCCCTTTGCAGGTCAGCTTGGGAGAACTCGTTGAGGAGCCCGCTGCTCTGCGCGTTCTTTCGGAAATCTTCATAGGTATATCGAGCCATTGGAATCTCCTTTCTACTGTCTGCCGGGCTGGCTTTTCAGTTCGCTGCCGATGTAGTTCTCCCGCACCAGGGAGTACATCCGCCACCCGCCGGTTCCGGTGAGGCGGATCTTGAAATGGTCGCTTCTGCGGGGGATGATAGGTAGGTAGAAGCTGCGCTTCACTGTGGTCGTCAGCGTGTCCACCGGCCGCCATACGCCGTCGCTGTCAAACTCCATCTCAATCTTGACGGACGCGCCGGCATCCAACTCAATGCGGATCTGCAGCTTCCCGGTGCCCTTCTTGTTTGGGTTCCCCTCCACGAAGTCTCCAAACTCCGCCATGCTTTCTACAGGGCCTTCTTTTACGGCATCCTCCGGCGCCTCTCTGGCGTTCCCGTTCATCCACAGCTTTCCGTCGGCGGACAGGAAGTATAGCTCGGTATTCCAGGCGAACCCAACCGCCTCCAGGGAGTCCTCCTTGTGCCACTGGCTCAGTCTTGTGTCAAAAACGAACAGGGAGAACGCGCCGTCCATGTCCTCCATGGAGACGTAGTATTTCACGCCGTCGCTTCCGCCCACCGCGTTCCTGTAGCGGTCTGTCCCAAAGGGTGCGGAGATGCTCTGCGGGATGCCTCCCGTGTAGGCCACAATCCCAACCCGCGAGAGGTAATACAGGGTTTCCCCCGCGATGGCGGGGGAAAGGTGGCTGCCCTTTTCCACTCCCAGGGAGGCGCTGCCCATCACCTGAAAGTTGGATGGCTTGTCGCCGTAGACCTTGTAGATGTGTTCCTCCTTGAACATCACCGGGTATCCGAGGTAGGACACGCATGCCGTGAAGTCTCCGGAGCTGCCCACATCCACGGCGTAGGAGTCCGTCGAAAGGCCGTCGAACACATTCCAGTTGAACGGATCACCCAGCTTGGAGGCGAAGATGGAGTCACCCTTGCATCCCCAAAGGCGGTTCTCGTTCTCACAGATAAAGTCCATGTCCGGGACATCTCTGGAGATGGTCAGAGATTGGTCGCTTTCCACCGTGAACGAGTTCTCATAGAACCGGAGGTAATCGCCCTCAATCTCCCGAACGATGATGGTCTTGTTGTTGCTTTCCGTTGCCGCGCCGGAAATGGTCACCGCGTCGCCGACCTTGAATTTGGATGCCCAGTCCGCGCCGGAGGAATAGATGGTGTTTCCTTCCGTTTCCTCCCCGGCATAAGTCCCGTCCTGAAAAGATGCTGTACCGCTCCAGGATGCCTCCAGGCTTCCGAACTCTCCGGTCAGTTTGTTGTAATATGCCTTGTCCGGGAGGATGATGATGTAAGCGCCGATGCCGGTGAAAATCTTCCGGTCATCTGTGACATCGCCTTTCTTCTCCCCGTCTGCATAGAACCCCGTTCCATCCACCCAGTACAGGCCGTCGTTGGCATATAATCCGTTGGGCTTGGTCAGGGTTTCAATCAGGTACCGGGGCCGCCGGGGGGACAGAAGGGGGGCCAGGTCGGAGGTCAGGTTCTTCATGTCCCACAGTTCTCCATCTTGGGCGTAGAGGTTGTGGTTGTACCCCCTGAACTGGGTCTGTGTGGCCTTGGTAATCCCGTCGGAGTACAGCATCTCCGGGAGCATGGTCAGCCCTCCTTATCCTCTTCGGGCTTGTC
>ERZ1090869.589-NODE-589-length-19063-cov-7.438973_pt1 | contig 19063 bp, 16 predicted proteins | sample MGYA00478474_ERZ1090869 | MGnify/ENA primary metagenome ERZ1090869 (study PRJEB33644, sample SAMEA5815748) | chicken gut metagenome | biome: Chicken; feature: Gastrointestinal Tract; material: Caecum | place: Ireland | collected 2019-01-01 | study: A study of the... | reverse complement strand
AGGCGGTGCTGACCGAGAGCGCCCGCCGTCAGGGCCTGGGGCTGGGGGACAGCTTTGTCCTGCAGAGCCCCACCGGCGCCCACACCCTGACCGTCGTGGGCTTTATCGAGACCACCACGATGCTTTCCCGCAACGACGCGGCGGGGGTGGTGCTGACGCTGGACGGCTTTGGGGCGGTGAGCGACCGTCACGAGCTGAACGTCTACATCCGGTTCACCCCGCTGTCCGACAAGCAGCGGGCCATCCGGGACATCGAGGCCGCCTTTGCCCTGCCCGACGGCGCTTTGAAGGAGAACGCCCGGCTGATGACGCTGGACCTTTCCACCTCCAACCGGTGGCTGGCCTCGCTGTACGGCACGGCGCTGGTCCTGTTTGTGCTGGTGCTGGCCGCCGGCGTGCTGATGATCGCCGGCACGCTGAACAGCAGCGTGGCCGCCCGCACGGCCTTTTTCGGGCTGCTGCGCTGCCTGGGGGCCACCCCCCGGCAGGTGCGCCGCTATGTGCGGCGGGAGTCGCTGCAGTGGTGCGCCGCGGCGGTGCCGGCCGGGCTGGCGGTGGGCACCCTGGTCAGCTGGGGGCTGTGTGCGCTGCTGCGGGCGCTGGCCCCCGGGTATTTCTATGACATGCCGATGTTCGCCCTCTCCCCCATCGCGCTGGTGTTCGGCGCGCTGGTGGGGGTGGTGACGGTGCTGCTGGCCGCCCGCACCCCGGCCCGCCGGGCGGGGGCGGTCTCGCCGCTGACCGCGGTGCGGGGCAACGCCGGGGGCACCCCGCCGGTGCGCCGGGGCCTGCGCCGCACCGGCCGCCGGCTGGCCTGGCAGCTGGGGGTCCACCATGCGCTGGCCGGCCGGCGCAACCTGGTGCTGGTGGCGGGCAGCTTTGCCCTGTCCATCGTGCTGTTCCTGGCCTTTGACACGGCGCTGGACTTTTTCCACCATGGCTGGAAGCCGGTGCAGCCCTACGCCCCCGACCTGAGCGTGGTCAGCGCCGACAACACCTGCTCGCTGGACCCGCCGCTGCAGCAGGAGCTGGCCGGCGTGGAGGGGGTCCGGCGGGTGTTCGGCCGGCAGTTTGCCTACAGCCTGCCCGCCCGGACCGCCGACGGGCAGGACCTGACGGTGAACCTTGTGACCTATGAGGAAAACCAGTTCCGCTGGGCCGGCCGGGAACTGCTGGAGGGCGCCGTGGACCCGGCCGCCGACTTTACGGTGCTGACCGTCTACGACCCGGCGGGACCGGCCGCCCTGGCCGTGGGCGACCGGCTGGAACTGCTGGGCCGCTCGCTGACGGTGGGCGGGCTGCTCTCCTCCAGCCCGCTGGACCGGGAGGAAGGGGTGGTGCTGCTGATCTGCAACGAAGCCACCTTCGCCGCCCTGACCGGCGAGACCGGCTACACGATCCTGGACATCCAGGTGGAGGGCGGCTTCACCGACGCGGCGCTGGAACAGGTCCGCACGCTGGCCGGCCGGGCCACCGGCGGGGACTATGTCTTCAGCGACCGGCGGGCCAGCAACCTGGAAGGCCGCGGGGCCTACCTGGCCATCGGGGTGTTCTTCTACGGGTTCGAGGTGGTCATTGCGCTGATCACGGTGCTGAGCATCCTCAACTGCATCCAGATGAGCGTGTCCGCCCGGCTGCCCCAGTACGGCGCCATGCGGGCCGTGGGGCTGACGGTGCGCCAGCTGCTGCAGATGGTGCTGGCCGAGTCGGCCTGCTACGCGGCGGTGGGCTGCGCGGCCGGGCTGGCGCTGGGCCTGCCGCTGCACCGGGCGCTGTACCTGAGCATGATCCCCCCCCGCTGGGGCACCGACTGGACGGTGCCCTGGGGTGCCATCGGGGTGATCGTGGCGCTGGTGGCGGGCAGCGCACTGCTGGCCGCCCGGGCCCCGGCCCGCCGGCTGCGCGGCCTTTCGGTGACCGCCACCATCGCGTCGGAATAACCTGTTTCCCGGAAACCGGCCGGGGGCCGTGTCCGCTGCGGCGGCACAGGGCCCCCGGCTTTTTGCGCCCCGCCAAAACGACCAAAACGCACAAAATTGGCGGGTCATTCTTGTGCTTGTATACACTTTTTTTGGCTTTGGGTTTCGTCTATAATGATTGTATACAAGGTCTTGCACCGGATCAAACAGGAGGTTTTCGGCATGGACATCCGCTATTCCTGCAACCAGCGCGACTTCAAGCGCTATACCACCGAGGAGACCCGCAACGAGTTTCTGATTACCGGTCTGTACAAGCCCGACGAGGTCGTGGCCGTCTACAGCCATGTGGACCGCATGGTCACCCTGGGCTGTATGCCGGTGAAGGAGGAAGTCTCCATCGACAAAGGCATCGACGTGTGGGCCAATTTCGGCACCCACTATTTCCTGGAGCGCCGGGAGATCGGCATCTTCAACATCGGGGAGGGCGCCGGCACCATCACCGCCGACGGCGTGGCCTACCACCTGAACTACAAGGACTGCCTGTACATCACCCAGGGCACCAGGGAGGTCACCTTCCGGAGTGACGACGCCGAAAAGCCGGCCAAGTTCTACATGGTCTCGGCCCCGGCTCACTGCCGGTACGAGACCCGGCTCATCACCATCGACGAAGCCGCCAAGCGCCCCCTGGGCAGCCTGGAGACCTGCAACAAGCGCACCATCAACCAGTTCATCCACCCCAGCGTGCTCAAGACCTGCCAGCTTTCGATGGGCATGACCGCCCTGGAACCCGGCAGCAACTGGAACACCATGCCCAGCCATACCCACGAGCGCCGCATGGAGATCTACACCTACTTTGAGGTGCCGGAAGGCCAGGTGGTGTTCCACATGATGGGCGAACCCGGCGAGACCCGCCACATCGTGATGCACAACTACGACGCGGTGATCAGCCCGTCCTGGAGCATCCACAGCGGCGTGGGCACCGCCAACTACACCTTCATCTGGGCCATGGGCGGCGAAAACATGGAGTTTGACGACATGGACAACATCGCCACTACCGACCTGCGCTGAAAGCGCCCTTTCCCCCGTTTCCCGCCGCCGGCCGGCGCTGCGCCGGCCCGGTGTCCGGATAGTATGCAACAACATGTTTGGGAGGTTTTCACAATGTCTGTCTGCACCCCGAAATCTTTTGACCTGACCGGCAAGGTCGCCCTGATCACCGGCGCTTCCTACGGCATCGGCTTCGCCATCGCCACCGCCTTGGCGAACTGCGGCGCCACCATCGTCTTCAACGACATCAAGCAGGAGCTCGTGGACAAAGGCCTGGCCGCCTACAAGGAAGCCGGCATTGACGCCCACGGTTATGTCTGCGACGTGACCGACGAGGACGCCGTGAACGCCTTCATCAAGAAGGTGACCGAGGAAGTCGGCCACATCAACATCCTCGTGAACAACGCCGGCATCATCAAGCGCATCCCGATGTGCGAGATGTCCGCCGCCCAGTTCCGCCAGGTCATCGACGTGGACCTGAACGCCCCCTTCATCGGCAAGATCATCAACATCTGCTCGATGATGAGCGAGCTGGGCCGCGAGACCGTTTCGGCCTACGCCGCTGCCAAGGGCGGCCTGAAGATGCTGACCAAGAACATCGCTTCCGAGTACGGCGAATACAACATCCAGTGCAACGGCATCGGCCCCGGCTACATCGCCACCCCGCAGACCGCGCCGCTGCGTGAGATCCAGCCCGACGGGTCCCGCCATCCCTTCGACCAGTTCATCGTCTCCAAGACCCCGGCCGGCCGCTGGGGCGAGGCGTCCGACCTGGGCGGCCCGGCGGTCTTCCTGGCTTCCGAAGCCTCCGACTTCGTCAACGGCCTGATCCTGTATGTGGACGGCGGCATCCTGGCCTACATCGGCAAGCAGCCCGGCTGATCCCGTTTTTTGAATCCTTTTCTGCGGCCCCTGCCCCTGCGGCAGGGGCCGCTTTGCTGCGCCGAACCCGCCGAAACAACGCAACGCCCCGCTGCCAAAAGGCAGCGGGGCGTTGCGTTCAGACCGGGAAGGCCGGTTTATTCGATGGTGACGGACCAGGCGAAGGTGGAGGCGGCGCCGGGGGCCAGTTCCTCGTGCTTGCCGGCCTCGTTGACGCTGTTGGCCCAGCCGTTCCAGGGCTCCATGCAGACAAAGCTCTCGGCGCTCTGCTGCCACAGCACCGCCTTGCCGAACTTGGGTTCGTCAAAGGCGACGGTGACCTTGTGGCCGTTGCCCGCATCGGTGAAGACCATCGGGCTCTTGACGCCGGTGAGCAGGCGGGTGGAATCCGCCGCGCCCTCCACTTTGGTCAGGGTGATCTGCGCGGGGGCGGCCGGCTGTTCGCCGGCGGCGTTCTCGCTGCAGGTGGCGGCGGTGATGTCGAAGGTCACGTTTTCCAGCGCGCTGGTGGCGAAGTAGGGGTGGAAGCCCACGCTGAAGGGCAGGGTCTTGTCGCCGGTGTTCTCGACGGTCAGGGCCAGGTTGGCGGTGTTGCCCGCCAGGGTGTAGCGCATGGTGAGCTTGAAGTCGAAGGGGTAGCAGAACTTGGTCAGGCCGTTGGGGGTCAGGGTCAGCTCGATGGCTTCATCGTCGGCCTTGGCCACCTGCCAGGGCAGAAGGTCAGCAAAACCGTGGATCTCGATGGGATAAGCCGCCCCGCCGAAGATGTGTACCCCGCCTTCCGGCTTGCTGCAGCTGGGGAAGAGGATGGGGATGCCGCAGCGGGGGCGATCGGTGGACTCGAAGTTTTTGTCCCGCAGCCAGAGATACTCCTCGCCGTCCTTGGTGAACGAGGTGGCCATGCCGCCCTTTTCGGGGGTGACGGTCAGCGCGTAGGCGCCGTCGGTGAGGGTGAGCGTGGCATAGCGGGCGCTGTACTTTTCATAGGTACCGGTGGACAGTTTTGACATCGGTTCTGCCTCCTTGCTGGCGGGCGGCGCCTTGGGGCTGCGCCTTACAGCGTGACGCCCTCTTTGAAGATGGAAATTTCACGGAAGCCTTTCTCCTCGGCCTTGGTTTTGCGGCCGCTGGCTACCTCCATAACCAAATCATACAACCCGTGGGCAGTTTCGTCAATGGTCATTTTTCCGTCGGCAATGACGCCGGTGTTGTAATCGATCCAGGCGGGCTTTTTTTCGGCCAGCTGGGTGTTGGTGGCCACCTTGAGGGTGGGCGCCGGCGCGCCGAAGGGGGTGCCCCGCCCGGTGGAAAACAGGATCAGGTGGGCCCCGGCGGCGGTGAGGGCGGTGGCCGACACCAGGTCGTTGCCCGGGCCGTAGAGCAAGTTCAGCCCCTTGGTGGTGACGGCGTCGCCGTAGCCGATCACGTCCATAATGGGGGCGCTGCCCCCTTTCTGGACACAGCCGCAGGACTTATCCTCCAGCGTGGTGATGCCCCCCTGCTTGTTGCCGGGGCTGGGGTTTTCGTACACCACCTCGTTGTGGCGGAGGAAGTATTCCTTGAAGCCGTTGATCATCCGCACGGCCTTGCCGAAGACCTCCTCGTTCCGGCAGCGGTTCATCAGAAAGCCCTCGGCGCCGAACATCTCGGGCACCTCGGTCAGCACGGTGGAGCCGCCCCGGGCGCAGAGCATGTCGGAAAAGCGGCCGATGGTGGGGTTGGCGGTGACGCCGGACAGCCCGTCCGACCCGCCGCACTTCATGCCCACCACCAGCTCGCTGACCGGGATGGGCTGGCGGCGGAACCGGCCGGCATAGTCGGCCAGTTCTTTCAGGATCTCGCGGCCGGCGGCCAGCTCGTCCTCCACCTCCTGGCAGGTCAGGAACCTGACCCGGTCGTGGTCATAGTCCCCCAGTTCCTCCAGGAACTGCTCATGGGTCAGGTTTTCGCACCCCAGGCTGAGCACCAGCACCGCCGCCGCGTTGGGGTGGCGGACCAGCGCGGCCAGCAGCTTGCGGGTCTGGGCGTGGTCATGGCCGGTCTGGCTGCAGCCGAAGGGATGGGGGAAGGTGTACAGACCGTCGATGGTGCCGGTGACCAGGTCCTGGTTGTCCCGCACCAGGGCCTTGGCGCAGTCGTTGACGCAGCCCACGGTGGGGATGATCCAGATCTCGTTGCGGATGGCCGCCCGGCCGTCGGCACGGCGGAAGCCCAGGAAGGTCCCGGGTTCCGCCGGCGTCAGCGGGTGCAGGTCGGGGTGGTAGGTATACGCCACCTCGCCGGAAAGGTTGGTCTTCAGGTTGTGGGTGTGCATCCAGGCGCCGGGGGCGGCGTCGGCGGTGGCATGGCCGATGGGAAAGCCGTACTTGATGACGTTTTCCCCGGCGGCGATGGGCGCAATGGCCATCTTGTGGCCCTGCGGGATGTCCTCGGCGGCGGTGACGGCGTACCCCAGGTCGGGCAGGTCCACCGCCGTGCCCCGGGCGATGGGGTGCAGCGCCACGACCACATTGTCGGCCGGGTTGATATGGATGGTGAGAGGCATGGTCGGCTCCTTTGCGGCGGTCACAGGCAGCTGGCGAAGGCCGCTTTGGCCCCCTGGGTGCGGATGGTTTCCAGGTTGCGGACGGTGGCGGCCTCAAAGCCCTCCACCCGGGTCAGGTCCTGGCCCCACATCTGTTCGTTGGTCATGACCGCATGGACCAGGGCGGGGATGTCGTCGCCCTTGTGGGCGTTGTAGAATTCCAGCACCCAGCGGTCGTCGCTGATGGTGTACTCGTTGCCGGCCGGCCGCCTGCAGACCAGGCCCTTGTCGGTCAGTGCCTGAATGTCGCAGGAATAGAAGGCCAGGTAGGCCGCGAAGCTCATGGTCAGGCAGGCGGGCAGGCTGCCGTTCTTCTCCACATATTCCAGGAAGGAGGGCATGTTGCGGGCCCGCCACTTGGAGGTGGAGTTGAGGGAGATGCTCATGAGCTCATGGTTGACGAAGGGGTTGTTGAACCGGTCCTCCACGGCGGCGGCAAACCGGCGGCAGTCCTCCTGGTCCAGCGGCAGGATGGGCACAACCTCCTCCAGCAGCATCTTGTTCATAAAGCCGCGGATGGTGTCGTCGTGCATGCAGTCCCGCACGATGTCAAAGCCGGCCAGATAGGCCCCCAGCACAAAGCCGGTGTGGGCGCCGTTCAGGATGCGGACCTTGCGTTTCTTGTAGGGGGTCACGTCGGGCACCACCGGGCAGTTGAGCCCCGCCGCCTTGAAGGGCAGCTTGTCCGCCAGCCAGTCGGGGCCTTCGATGTTCCAGACGCCGAAGATCTCGCCCACGTCGATCAGCTCGTCGTGGTAGCCGTTCTCGGCCTCCAGGCGGGCGACCTCCTCCGGGTCGCGGATACGGCCGGGCACGATGCGGTCCACCAGGGTGGAGCAGAAGGTGCAGTCCCCGTTGACCCAGGCGCGGAAGTCCGCCTCCAGCCCCCACTGGTCGATGTACTGGTTGACGCACTTGAACAGTTCCTTGCCGTTGTTGTCGATGAGCTCGCAGGAGAGCACCACCACCCCGGGCTTGCCGGCCTTCCAGCGGGCGTAGAGCACCTGGGTCAGCTTGGCGGGGAAGCTGGAGGGCGGGCAGTCCTCCTGCCGGCAGGCCGGGTCGTAGACGATGCCGGCCTCGGTGGTGTTGGAGACGATGTATTCCAGCGCATCGGACACGGCGACCTCCATCATGGCGTCGTAGTCCGCCTTCTCATAGGGGTTCAGGCAGCGGGACACGCTGGAGATCACCCGTTTGCGGTCCACCTTTTCGCCGTCCTGCCGCCCGCGCAGGTACAGGGTGTACAGCCCCTGCTGGGCGTTCATCAGCTTGGCAAGGCCCGGGGCGATGGGCTGCACCAGGCAGCACTTGCCGTTCCAGCCCGCCTTCTCGTTGGACACATCGAACCAGTAATCCACGAACGCACGCAGGAAATTGCCCTCGCCAAACTGCAGGACCTTTTCAGGGGCATCTTTGAGGATGTAGCCCTGATAGCCGGATTTTGCGAGAACTTCGTAATTCAGTGTTTCCATGGTAAACTCTCCTTGCGTTGAATCAATTCTGCCCGGTGCGGCCCCGGCCGGCCGCGCCCCGGCACGCCCCGGCCGGGCCCGCCCGCACCGCGGGGAGGCCGGCCGCATCTGTAGCCATTCTAGTTTTTTTCCGTCGGTGCGTCAAGGTTCATACGGTGCGAACCGCACATATTTTGCTCTCCTGACATGTTAGTTTGCATTTTCTGCGTTTTGCACAAGGATGCAGTCGAATTTTTGGCTGTTATTTTTGACATCGGGCAATTTTTGCAACTTGTCCCCCTTGCCGCAACTGGGTATAATGGTATCAGGTTCTGATTTATTCTCTCACCGGGCGGGCGCAGGAAATGTTCCCTCCCGGTGCCACCCTGCAAAGCAAAGGAGACCTGTTATGAAGGCGTTTATGGACAAAGACTTCCTGTTGGACAGCCCCACCGCGCAGCATCTGTACCACGATTACGCGGCTTCGCTGCCGATCATCGACTACCACTGCCACATTCCCCCGCAGGAGATCTATGAGGATCGCCGCTTCGAGAACATCACCCAGGTGTGGCTGGGCGGCCACCAGGTGCTGGCCGACGGGTCGGACTACTATTTCGGCGACCACTACAAGTGGCGGGTCATGCGCTCCAACGGCGTGCCCGAAGAGTACATCACCGGCGACAAGCCCGACCGCGAGCGGTTCCAGAAGTTTGCCGAAGCGCTGGAAATGGCCATCGGCAACCCGATGTACACCTGGTGCCACCTGGAGCTGAAGAAGTACTTCGGCTATGACGGCGTGCTCAACGGGGACACCGCCGAGGAAGTGTGGAACCTGTGCAACGACAAGCTGCAGAACGACCCCAACATGACGGTGCGTGGCCTGATCGCCCAGAGCAACGTGGCGATGGTGGGCACCACCGACGATCCCATCGACAGCCTGGAATGGCACAAGAAGATCAAGGAAGACCCCAGCATCCAGGTGGTGGTGGCCCCCTCCTTCCGCCCGGACAAGGCGCTGAACATCCACAAGGCCGGCTTTGTGGAGTACATCCACAAGCTGGAAGAGGTCGTGGGCCGCAAGTTCGCCTGCGCCAACTGCGTGGCCAAGGCGCTGGAGGAGCGGCTGCAGTTCTTTGTGGAGATGGGCTGCCGCGCCGCCGACCACGGCCTGGACTATGTGCCCTATGTGGACGACCCCGACCTGGCCACCACCGCCTTCAAGAAGGCGATGGCCGGCGAGGAGGTCAGCAAGGAGGAGCGGGACGCCTACATCACCTTCCTGCTGGTGGCCTGCGCCAAGATGTACAAGAAGTACAACGTGGTCATGCAGGTCCACTACAGCTGCCTGCGCAACCCCAACGCCAAGATGCTGCGCAAGCTGGGCCCCGACACCGGCTTTGACATGATCGCCGTGACCGACGCCAGCGTGACGCTGAGCAGCCTGATGTCCAAGCTGACCGAGACCGACGAGCTGCCCCGGGTGATCCTGTACAGCCTGAACCCCTCCGACTTTGACATGCTGGGCACGATGATCGGCTCCTTCCAGGGGGACGAGGTGCCGGGCAAGATCCAGCTGGGCTCTGCCTGGTGGTTCTGCGACACCAACGACGGCATGTACCAGCAGATGCGCACCCTGGCCCGCCTGGGTCTGCTGGGCAACTTCATCGGGATGCTGACCGACAGCCGCAGCTTCCTGTCCTACACCCGCCACGAGCTGTTCCGCCGCCTGATGTGCAACCTGGTGGGCGAATGGGTCGAGAACGGCGAGTATCCCAACGACGAGAAGACCCTGAAGAAGATCGTGGAGGGCATCAGCTACAACAACGCCAAGCGGTACTTCGGCCTGTAAGCCGCCCCCGCAGACAAAGCAAAAGCAAAAGCAAAAGCGCAGCCCCCGCCTTGCGGCGGGGGCTGCGTTTTTGTTTTGAGAAGTCCGGCACGATGCAAAAGGCGCACCGGCCGCGCATCGGCCGCATTCACCCTTCGGCGGGGGCCGAGGCGCGGGAGGGCAGCGGGATCTCGGGCATCAGTTCGTCCGAGACGATGTGCAGCATCTGCTCCAGTTTCTGCAGGTCTTCGGGGGTGAAGCGCTGTTTGGCGCGGTCCACCACTTCCTGCAGGTAGGCGTAGCTGATGTTGTAGTAGTCGATGTACTTCTGGGTGGGGACCAGGTGGTACTCCCTCTTGTCCGCACTGGACTGCACCTTTTTCAGGTATCCCTTCTTGACCAGGTTGTTGATCTTGTAGGAGGCGTTGGGGGTGGAGAGGTTCATCAGCTTGGAAAATTCCGCGATGGTGGGCTGGCCCAGCGCCAGGATGACCTCCATGCAGAAGGACTCCACCGTGGTCAGGGTCGCTTCCCGGTTTTCGAACTTGCTGAAGATCTGCTGATAAAAGTGCAGCTTGAATTTGGTATACACCTGTTCAAAAGCCTGATCCAACATGGCAAAAACCTCCTGCCGTTCGGTCGGTTTGCGGCCGGGCGCCCCCCGGGCAGCCGCTGTGCGCCGCGGGCGCCGGCAGCGGCCGGGCGCGGGCAGCGGGCGGCGGGCAGCAGCAGGGGGCGCTGCATATTTGCCCGGCAAGCGCTCACCCCCGGTCCACGATGGCAAAGGTCAGCTCGGCGTTCACAGCGCGCTGGCCGTCCACCCAGGCGGTGGCTTTGCCGATGCCCAGCGGGCCGTGGCGTTCCACCAGTTCGCATTCCAGCGTCAGCACGTCGCCGGGCACCACCTGGCGGCGGAAGCGGGCGTTTTTCACCCCGCCGAACAGGGCCAGCTTGCCCTGGCTGCCCTCTTCGCTCAGGGCGGCCACGGCGCCGCACTGGGCCAGCGCTTCCAGGATCAGCACGCCGGGCATGACCGGCTGGCCGGGGAAATGCCCCTGGAAGAAGGGCTCGTTCATGGTCACGCACTTGACGCCCCGGGCCCACTGGCCGGGGGTGTAGTCGGTGATCTTGTCCAGCAGCGCGAAGGGATAGCGGTGGGGCAGGATCTGTGCGATCTGCGCCGCGTTCAGGGTACGCGGCGGGTCGTTTGCAACAATCGCCATCCTTTATCCCTCCCAGCGCTTGAAGATAACGCAGGCGTTGTGGCCGCCGAAGCCCAGGCTGTCGCTCATGGCGTACTCCACCTGCTCGTTGAGGCCCACGTTGGGGATGTAGTCCAGGTCGCAGGCGGGGTCGGGCACCTTCAGGTTGATGGTGGCGGGCAGGTAGCCGTCGTGCAGGGCCAGGGCGGTGAAGATGCCCTCCACCCCGCCGGCGGCGCCCAGCAGGTGGCCGGTCATCGACTTGGTGCTGGAGATGTGCAGCTTGTAGGCGTGAGCCCCGAAGGCGGTCTTGATGGCCTCGGTCTCGCAGCTGTCGTTCAGGTGGGTGCCGGTGCCGTGGGCGTTGATGTAGCCGATGTCCTCGGGGCGGATGCCCGCGTCGGCCAGGGCCAGCTGCATGCAGGCCGCGCCGCCGGCGCCGCCGGGGGCCGGGGCGGTGATGTGGTGGGCGTCGCAGTTGGTGCCGTAGCCCACCACCTCGGCATAGATCTTGGCGCCGCGGGCCAGGGCGTGCTCCAGCTCCTCCAGAACGAGGATGCCGGCGCCCTCGCCGATCACGAAGCCGCCGCGCTCGGCGTCAAAGGGCAGGGACGCCCGGGCCGGGTCGGTGGCGGCGGTCAGCGCCTTCATGCTGGTGAAGCCGCCCACGCCCAGCGGGCTGATGCAGCTTTCGGCGCCGCCGCACAGGGCCAGGTCCTCGTAGCCGTCCCGGATGCGGTGGAAGGCGTCGCCGATGGCGTTGGTGCCGCCGGCGCAGGCGGTGACCGGCGCCACGCACATGCCCTTGAGCCCGAAGCGAATGGCGATCTGGCCGGCGGCCATGTTGGCGATGGTCATGGGCACAAAGAAGGGGCTGACCCGGTCAAAGCCCTTCTGCTCGCCCTTGGCGTGCTCCTCCTCCATGTTGGGCAGGCCGCCGATGCCCGCCGACACGATGGTGGCGAAGCGGGTGGCGTCGGTCTTTTCCATATCAATGCCGGCGTCCTCCATCGCCTCGATGGCGGCGGCCATGGCGAACTGGGTAAAGCGGGCCATTTTGCGGCTTTCCCGCTTGTCCACCCGGACCGCGGGGTCAAAGTCCTTGACCTCGGCGGCCAGCTTGGTCTTGCTGTTGCTGGTGTCATAGTGGGTGATGGGCCCGACGCCGCACACCCCGTTGCGGACAGCGGCCCAGCTCTGCGCCACCGTATTGCCGGTGGGGTTGACGGTGCCGAGGCCGGTGATCACAACTCTGCGTTTATCCATATCTTCCTCCCGAATGAATGCGTTACAAAAAGCCAATCAGCGCCCGGGCCGGGGCCCGGTTTTCACATTCCCATACCGCCGTCCACGCACAGCACCTGCCCGGTGATGTAGGAGGCCGCAGGGCTGGCCAGGAAGGCCACCGCGGCGGCCACCTCACCGGGTTCGCCCACCCGGCCCACCGGCACGGCGGCCAGGGTGGCGGTCTTGGCGGCTTCGGGCATGGCGTCGGTCATATCCGTGGCGATGAAGCCGGGGGCTACGGCGTTCACCGTGATGCCCCGGGCCGCGAATTCTTTGGCCAGGCTTTTGGTCAGGCCGATGAGGCCCGCCTTGCTGGCGGCGTAGTTGGTCTGGCCGGCGTTGCCGTGCAGCCCCACCACGCTGCTGATGCTGATGATCCGCCCGTAGCGCTGGCGCATCATGATCTTGCTGGCGGCCTTGCAGCAGAAGAAGGCCCCCTTGAGGTTGGCGTTGATGACCTTGTCGAAGTCGGCTTCCTCCATGCGCAGCATCAGCTTGTCGGCGGTGACGCCGGCGTTGTTGACCAGCACATCCAGCCGGCCCAGGTCGGCGGCGGCGCCTTCCACCAGCGCCTTGCAGGCGGCCGGGTCGGTGACATCGGCCTGGCGGATGAAGGCCCGGGCGCCCAGGGCCCGGGCGGCCTCGGCGGTCTGTTCGGCCGCGGCGGCGTTGCCCGCATAGTTGATGCAGACATCGAAGCCCGCTTCGGCCAGCGCCAGCGTGATGGCCCGGCCGATGCCGCGGCCGCCGCCGGTCACCAGCGCGGTGGGACGGGTGTTTTCAGCCATGGTTCAGCCCTCCCCCTTCAGTGCGGCCAGCGCCTTGTCAAAGTCGGCGGCGGTCTCGATGGGCAGGCAGGTGATGGCGGCGCCCACCGTCTTTTTCGCAAACCCGCTGATGGCGTGGCCGGGGCCCACCTCCACGATGGTGTCCACCCCCAGCTCGGCCAGGCGGCGGATGGTGTCCTCCAGGTAGACGCTGTTCTGCACCTGGCGCTCCAGCAGGGCGGGGATGGTGTCGGCGTCGGACTTTTCCCGGCCCAGGCAGTTGAAGAGCACCGGCAGCTGCATCGGCGCGAAGGTGACGCTCTTGAACCGCTCGGCCAGCGCGTCGCCGGCCGGGTGCATCAGACTGGTGTGGAAGGGCCCGCTGACCTTCAGGGGCAGGCAGCGCTTGGCGCCGGCCGCCTTGGCCAGCTCGGCGGCCTTGTCCACGGCGGCCTTTTCGCCGCCGATGACCAGCTGCCCGGGGCAGTTGTAGTTGCAGATCTGCACGACGCCCAGGGCCGAAGCCTCGTCGCAGCAGCGCTGCAGGGGCTCCCGGTCCAGGGCCAGCACGGCGGTCATGCCGCAGTCCAGCCCTTCGGAAGCCTTGGCCATCGCCTTGCCGCGGAAGGCCACCAGCTCAACGGCGGTGCGGGCGTCCAGAACCCCGGCGCATTCCAGCGCCGAATACTCGCCCAGGGACAGGCCGGCGGCGTAGGCTGGGCGGATGCCCTGCTCGGCCAGCATGGCGGTGACGCCGGCGGCGAAGGCCACCATGCAGGGCTGGGTGTACTGGGTCTGGTTGATGACCCCCTCCGGGTCGGTGAAGCAGACCGACTTCAGGTCAAAGTCCACAGCCTGGGCGGCGGCGTCAAAGACGGTGCGGAACGCCTGGCTGCTCTCGTACAGGTCGGCGCCCATCCCGGCGTGCTGGCTGCCCTGGCCGGCATACATAAAAGCAAGTTTCATGCTTGGTTCTCCTTCGGCAAAAGTTGCGGTTCAGACGTTCAGGCCGCCCAGCTCGCCCAGGCGGGCGCGGCAGCCGTCCATCAGGTCAGCCAGGATGTCCGCCACCGGGCGGACCTCCTTGAGCATGCCGGCCACCTGGCCGGCCATCAGGCTGCCGGTGTCGGTGTCGCCCTCAAAAACGGCGCGGCGCAGACTGCCCAGGGTGTACTTTTCCAGCTCCATCTTGTCGGCGCCGGCCTTTTCCTGGCGGACATATTCCCGGGCCATCTTGTTCTTGAGCACCCGGACCGGCGTGCCGCCGATGCGGCCGGTGACGATGGTGTCACTGTCCTTGGCCTTGATGAGGGCGGCCTTGTAGTTGTCGTGGATCGGGCATTCCCTGGCCACCAGCAGGCAGGTGCCCACCTGGGCGCCCGCCGCCCCCAGCGCAAAGGCGGCGGCCAGCTGGCGGCCGTCGGCGATGCCGCCGGCCGCGATGACCGGCAGGTCCACCGCGTCCGCCACCTGGGGCACCAGGGCCATGGTGGTCATTTCGCCCACATGGCCGCCGCTCTCGGTGCCTTCGGCGATGACGGCGTCCACCCCGGTGCGGGCCAGGTGCCTGGCCAGCACCGCCGCGGCCACCACCGGGATGACGGTGATGCCGGCTTCCTTCCACCTGGCCACATACTGGCCCGGGTTGCCGGCGCCGGTGGTGACCACCGGGACCTTCTCTTCCACAACGATGCGGGCAAACTCGTCGGCGCAGGGATGCATGAGCATGATGTTGACGCCGAAGGGCTTGTCGGTGAGTTCGCGGCAGCGGCGGATGTGGTCGCGCAGTTCGTCGCCGCTGCGGATGCCGCCGGCGCCGATGAGGCCCAGCGCCCCGGCGTTGGAGCAGGCCGCGGCAAATTCGCCGGTGGCGATGTTGGCCATGCCGCCCTGGATGATGGGATACTTCGTACCGAGAATTTCGTTGAGCAGTTTCATGACAGCTTCCTCCTCATTCCTGGGCGGTGGGTCTGGGGCCCACCGTCAGCACCATACCGCCCCAGGTCAGCCCGCCGCCAAAACCGATGCAGGCGATGCGCATACCGGGGGTCAGGCGGCCGCTTTCCGCCAGTTCGTGGAGCGCCACCGGGATGCTGGCGGCGCTGGTGTTGCCGTAGCGGTCCATGTTTTTGTAAAACTTGGCCGGGTCCGCCTTGAGCTTTTTGATGCAGTGGTCGATGATGCGGCTGTTGGCCTGGTGGCAGACCACCCAGTCCAGCTGGTCCAGCGTCAGGCCGGCTTCCTGCAGAACGGTGTGCAGGCTGCGGGGCAGCGCATCCACCGCAAAGCGGAAGACCGCGCTGCCGTCCATCTGGATGGGGCCGCCTTCCGGCACCTTGATGGCCATATCCCCCCGGGCGCCCAGGTCCACGGCAAAGGGCGCATCGCTGAGCTTGAAGATCGCCGCGCCGGCCGCGTCGCCGAAGAGCACGCAGGTGCTGCGGTCGGTCATGTCCATCAGGCGGGAGAGCTGCTCGCAGCCCACCACCAGCGCATAGGGGCGGGCCGGGTCGTTCCGGCTGGCCAGCAGGCCGCGGGCCACCGCCGCGCCGTAGATGAAGCCGGAGCAGGCGGCGTTGATGTCCAGCACCGGGATGTCCTGCGGCAGACCCAGTTCCTGCTGGATCAGGCAGGCGTTGGTGGGTGTGAGGTAGCGCGCCGCGATGGTGGCGCACAGGCAGCAGCCGATCTGGGCGGGGTCCAGCCCGCTGTTGGCCAGCGCCTGGCGGGCGGCCTCGATGGCCATGCTGCCGGCGTCCTCGCCCTCGGCGCAGAACCGGCGCTGCCGGATGCCGGTGCGGGTGGTGATCCATTCGTCGCTGGTATCGACGATCCGGCTCATATCATCGTTGGTCACGACCCGGCTCGGGATACCCGCGCCGGTCGCAATCAGCTGAAAACCTTCCATAAATCCCCCTAATCATCTCTCGTTGTATAGCAACCTCAACCAAAACGCGGGGCGTCCGCACCGCCCCGGTCCCCTTTACAGGCCGATCTGGCGATACTTTTTGTACCGCTGTTCGGCCAGCTGCCTGCCGCCCAGCTTGCACAGCTCGGCCAGGTGGCGCTCCAGCGCGGTGTCCAGCACCGCAAAGAGCTTTTTGTGGTCCCGCTGGGCGCCGCCCAGCGGCTCGGGGATGACTTCCTCCACAATGCCGCCTTCATGCAGGTCCCGGGCGGTGAGCTTCATGATCTCGCAGGCTTCGCCGCTGCGGGAGGAATCTTTCCACAGGATGCTGGCGAAGCCTTCGGGGCTGAGCACCGAGTAGACTGCATTTTCCAGCATCAGGATGTGATTGGCCACCCCCAGCCCCAGCGCGCCGCCGCTGCTGCCCTCGCCGGTGACCACCGAGATCACCGGCACGGTCAGGCTGCTCATCTCGCAGAGGTTGCGGGCGATGGCCTCGCCCTGGCCGTGCTCCTCGGCCTCCTTGCCGGGGTAGGCGCCGGGGGTGTCGATGAAGGTGATGATGGGGCGGCCGAACTTTTCGGCCTGCTTCATCAGGCGCAGCGCCTTGCGGTAGCCCTCGGGTTCGGGCATACCGAAGTTGTAGCGCATGTTCTCTTCCAGCGTGGAGCCCTTGCGGTGGCCGATGACGGTGACCGGCATCCCCTTGTAGCGGGCGATGCCGCCCAGGATGCTGGGGTCGTCCTTGCACTGGCGGTCGCCCCGCTGCTCAAAGAAGTCGGTGAACAGCACCTGGATGTACTCGTCGATGCGCGGGCGGCCCTGGTGCCGGGCCAGGAACACCCGGTCGGCGGCGGTGAGCTCGGCGCACTGGTCCAGCAGCTCGCTGCGGCGAACCTCCAGCTCCGCCAGTTCGGCGGTGTGGGCCAGCGGGCCGTCGGGCGCGGGGCCCACCGAGTCCGAACCCAGCAGCTCGGCGTCCGGGTCGGCGGCGGTCTCGCCGGCGGCGCCGGTGCGCAGCGCGTCGATGCGGGCGTCCAGCGCCTCGATTTCCTTCAACAGATCCTTGATCATGCGCCGTGTTTCCTCCCTTGGGTGTGCAGCTGCAGCAGCAGCGCCAGTGTGCGTTTCATCTCGGAGCGGGGCACCACCTGGTCCACAAACCCGTGTTCCATCTGGAATTCGCTGGTCTGGAAGCCCTTGGGCAGCTTTTCCCCGATGGTCTGCTCAATGACCCGGGGCCCGGCAAAGCCGATGAGCGCGCCGGGCTCGGCCAGCATGATGTCGCCCAGGCTGGCGAAGCTGGCGGTGACGCCGCCGGTGGTGGGGTGGGTCAGGTAGCTGATGTACAGCCCGCCCCGCTGGGAAAAGCGGGAGATGGCCGCGCTGGTCTTGGCCATCTGCATCAGGCTGAAGATGCCCTCCTGCATACGGGCGCCGCCGCTGGCCGAAAAGATGATGAGCGGCAGCTTTTTGGCGCCGGCATACTCCACCGCACGGGTGATCTTTTCGCCCACGGCGGTGCCCATGCTGGCCATGAAGAAGCGGCTGTCCAGCACGGCCACCACGGCGGGCACCCCGCCGATCTTGCCGGTGGCGGTGACCACCGCTTCGGACAGGCCGGTCTTGGTCTTCTGGGCTTCGAGCTTTTCCGGGTAGCCGGGGAAATCCAGCACGTCCTTGGCGTCGATCTCAGTGTCCAGCTCCTTGAAAGTGCCGTGGTCCAGCACCAGGCTGAGCCGGTAATACCCGCCGATGGGCTGGTGATGCCCGCAGTTGGGGCAGACGTACAGGCTCTGCGCCCAAACCTGCCGGGTGGCGCGGCGCTCGCATTTTTTGCAGGTCAGGAACTGCGGTGCCTGCCAGCGGGGGGCGTCGATGCCGGCGTCCCGCTTGGCTTTCAGCTGGAATACCCGCTCGCGGCTGCCGGCGGCAAAGATCTTGCCAACATTCATGCCAGGAATCCTCCTCACTTTATCATACAGTGCCGCCCTGCTCGGATGGGCAGGGCGGCGCAACAGGATAATCAGTCGTTTTCGCTGTGGCTGGTGACGTAGTTGAAGATGTCGCCCACCGTCTTCATGTTGGGCAGCTCCTCGTCAGGGATGGACACGCCGCAGGCTTCCTCGATGGCCATGTTCAGTTCCACGGCGTCCAGGCTGTCGGCCTGCAGGTCGTCGGCCAGGCTGGCCTCCATGGTGACCTTGTCCTCATCGGCGTTCAGGGTTTCCACGATAATGTCCTTCAGTTCTTCAAAAGTCATGGGAGATTCTCCTTTTCTGTCTGGTTTGAAATTCGTCCGCCGGACGGCGCGCTGTTTTTACCTAAATTTATTTAGATAAAAAAGACGATGTAATTATACACCGTCCCGCCGATTTGTCAAGCACCCGCCGGCCCTTGGCCCGCCATTTGTGGAGTTGCATAAAACCTGCCGCCCCGGCCCGGCATTTTTGCCAACCGCGCCAAAGGGCCGCCGTTTTTTATTGTACAGTTGTGCAATAAATCCCCTGCATCCGGGAATGGGTTGCAGATACCGCCCCCCGGCAGCGGCCGCTTTGCCCCCGGGCGGGCGGAAATCGGCCGGAGCAGGCTGCAAAAAAACGCACCCGCCCCCGGGTGTTTCAGGGGCAGGTGCGGTGGAAAGCAAAGATGCGGCGCGGCCGGCGCAGCGGGATCAGGGCGCGGCCGGCTCGGGGCTGCGGGGCGCGCTCAGCGGGCAGCCGGCGCAGCGGCGGCGGCCAGCACGGCCTCCACCTGGTCCCGGGGGAGCTGGCGGCGCACCGGGGCGGGTTCCTCCAGCCCGGGGCACAGGTCCAGCCACCAGGTCTGCAGGTCCAGCCAGCGGCCGAACTTGTAACCGCAGCGGGGCTGGGTGCCCACGCTGTGGAAGCCCATCGCCTTGTGGAAAGCCTCGCTGCCCGGGTTGGGGTGGGCCACCAGCGCGGCGGCGGCCCGGTAGCCCTGGCGGCGCAGCAGTTCCAGCAGCGGGGTGTACAGCCGCCGCCCCACCCCCTGCCCCACGCAGTCGGGGTCGCAGTAGATGGTGGTCTCGGCGCACCAGGCATAGGCCTCCCGCGGGTGGAAGGGGTGGGCACAGGCGTAGCCGCAGAGGGCGCCGGCGGCGTTTTCGGCCACCAGGAAGGGCCCCACCGCCAGCGCCGCCGCCATGCTGGCGGCCATCTCGG
>ERZ1090869.586-NODE-586-length-19154-cov-6.896382_pt1 | contig 19154 bp, 16 predicted proteins | sample MGYA00478474_ERZ1090869 | MGnify/ENA primary metagenome ERZ1090869 (study PRJEB33644, sample SAMEA5815748) | chicken gut metagenome | biome: Chicken; feature: Gastrointestinal Tract; material: Caecum | place: Ireland | collected 2019-01-01 | study: A study of the... | reverse complement strand
CTGCTGAAGCTTGAAGGCGCGCAGAAAGAGGAAAAGCCCGTGCTCTTCAGCGGCCACATGGACGTCGTCGCCGCCCCGCCGGAGGGCTGGGAGCACCCGCCGTTTTCCGGCGAAATTGTGAACGGGGAGGTCTGGGGCCGCGGTTCGCTCGACATGAAGGGCGCGCAGTGCGCCCTGCTCGCCGCGCTGGACGCTCTTCTCGAGGGGAGCTGGCGCCCACGGCGCACCGTGTATCTCTATCTCTCGTGCGACGAGGAGATCGGCGGCCCCACCACGGCGCGCGCCGCCGCATGGCTCGAATCGCACGGCGTCCGGCTGGAAGCCGTGTTCGACGAGGGCGGCACGGTGGGCGAAAACTTTTGGGGCAAGATTCCCGGCCGCGCCGTGCTGGTGGCTGTGGCGGAAAAGGGTTCGCTGGAGTACCGGTTCACGGCCCGGGCAGCCGGCGGCCACGCGGCGAACCCGCCGAAGCATTCCGCCATCGTGCAGCTGAGCCGCCTCACGGCCGATCTGGAGGATCACAGCGACTCCCTCTTCCGCCGCGGGCTTGCGCCGCAGGCGGAGCAGATGCTGCGCGAAATGGCCCGCTGGTTCCCGCAGGAGGACCGCGACCGGCTGCTCGAGGCGCTCGATCACCCGGAAAACGATTATGAAGCGCTGCAGCGCGTCCTGCCGGAGCAGGCGCCGTTCCTGCTGGGGGCCACCATCGCGTTCACCATGGTGCAGGGCGGCACGGCGTTCAACGTGATGCCGAAGGAAGCCGTGCTCACCGCGAACGTGCGCCCCTCCACCGTGCAGGGCGAGTGCGAAATCACGGAGCTGCTCTGCCGCAAGGCGGCCGAATACGGCGTGACCTGCGAGCTTGTGGGCGGAAGCGACGCCTCCCCCTTCTCCTCGCCGGATTCCAAAGCCTACCGCGCCATCGCGGACACGGCCCGCGAGATCTTCGGCGCCGAAACGCCCGTCATCCCCTTCGTGCTGGTGGGCGGCACCGATTCCAAGCATTTCCTGCCGATCGCCGGTCAGGCCATCCGCTTTTCGCCCATCTTCATCGGCGAAAAGCAGGGCGGCGTGCACGGCGTGAACGAATACATCACGGTGGACTCGCTGCGCACCGCCGCGCAGTTCTACGAGGTCCTCTTCGAAAAGCGGATCTGACACCGCGGGAAAACGAAAGGATGGTTTTTCATGAACGCAATCGCACTGCTGCAGGAAAACTTACCCGAATCCATCGAAGCCGTCTGGATTGAGGATGAGGCGGACAGATTCTACCTCACCGGCATGAAATCCTCCGCCGGGACCGTGCTCGTGACGCGCACGGCTGCCTGGCTTCTCATCGATTTCCGCTATGTGGAGGAGGCGGAGGCCAAGGTGAAGAACTGCACCGTCCTCGAGCAGAAGAATCTCTTCGCGCAGGCCGCCTCCCTCCTGCGGGAATCCGGCGTGAAGCGTCTCTCCGTGCTCTCCTCCCGGCTCACCGTGAGCCGGTTCCGCGAGATGGCCGCCCGCCTGCCGGACGTGGCGCTTGACGCCTCCGGCGCGCTCGATCGCCTGCTCGCCTCGCTTCGCGCGCACAAGTGCGCGGAGGAGGCCGGCTGGCACCGCGAAGCCCAGCGTATTACGGACGAAACGTTCACGCACATCTGCGGCTTTATCCGCCCCGGCCTCACGGAGATCGAGATCGCCCAGGAGATCGGCACGACGCTTACGCGCCTCGGCTCGGACGACAAGACGTTCAACTTCATCGTCGCCTCCGGCCCCAACAGCTCGCTGCCCCACGGCTTTGCCACGCACCGGCGCGTAGAGTCGGGCGACTTCATCACCATGGACTTCGGCGCGGTGAAAAACGGCCGCCTCGCCGACATGACGCGCACCGTCGCGCTCGGCGCGGTGAGCGCGGAGCAGAAAAAGGTTTACGACGTCGTGCTGGAAGCCCAGAAGCGCGCGTTTGAGAAGATCCGCCCCGGCGTCCCGTGCCGGGAGGTGGACGGCGCGGCCCGCAGCTACATCTATTCCATGGGCTACGAGGGCTGCTTCTCCCACGGGCTGGGCCACAGCGTGGGCGTGGAAGTGCACGAGGACCCGCGCTTCAACGAAACGGACGAAACGCCGCTTGCCCCCGGCACCGTGATCACGGTGGAGCCCGGCGTCTACCTCAAGCACCGTTTCGGCGTGCGGATCGAGGACATGGTCCTCGTCACACCGGACGGCTTCGAGGACTTTACGAAAAGCGAAAAAACACTCATCATTCTGTAAGGAGGAACACACGTGAATTCCTTTACATTTCAGTGCGGCACTAAAATGATTTTCGGAAAAGGCGCAGAAAAGGGCGCCGGCTCCGAGTTGAAAGCCTTCGGCGCACACAAGGTGCTGCTCGTCTACGGCGGGCAGTCGATCAAAAAAAGCGGCCTTTACGGCCGCGTGTGCGACGCCATGCGCGAAAGCGGCCTTTCCTGGCTGGATCTGCCCGGCGTCGTGCCGAACCCGCGCGTCTCGCTCGTGCGCAAGGGGATCGAGCTCTGCCGTGAAAACGGCGTGGACTTCCTGCTCGCCGTCGGCGGCGGCAGCGTGATCGACACATGCAAGGCCATCTCCTTCGGCGTGTTTTACGAGGGCGACGTCTGGGATCTCGTCGTGCACAAGGCGGAGCCCGGCACACAGCGCCTCCCGGTGGCCACGATCCTCACGCTTCCGGCGGCCGGCAGCGAGGAGAGCGACAGCTGCGTCATCTCCGACGAAACGCTCCAAATCAAGGGCGGCTTCGGCTCCCCGCTCATGCGCCCCGTGTTCTCCATCCTCAACCCGGAGCTCACCTACACGCTCCCGCCCTACCAGACGGCCTGCGGCTGCATGGACATCATGGCCCACGCCATGGAGCGGTATTTTTCGCAGACGAAGCATGTGGAGGTCACGGACCGCATGGGCGAGGCCATGATGAAGGTCATCATCCACAACCTGCCCCTGGCGCTGGCCGATCCGTGCAATGAGGCTGCCCGCTCCGAGATCATGCTGGCCGGCACCTGGGCCCAGAACGATATGACCGGCACGGGCCGCGAGCAGGACTGGTTCAACCATGGGCTGGAGCACCAGATCAGCGGTTTCTACGACATTGCCCACGGCGCGGGCCTGGCCATCTCGTTCCCCGCCTGGATGCGGTTTGCGAGCACGCGCAGCGAATGTGTGGACAAGCTCGCCCAGTACGCCGTGCGCGTGTGGGGCGCGGAGATGAACTTTGAAGACCCGCGCGAAACGGCGCTCGAGGGCGTGCGCCGCCTGAGCGCCCTCATCCGGGAAGCCGGACTGCCCACTACCCTGCACGAGGCCGGCATCGGCGCCGAGCGCTTTGAGGAAATGGCGGACAACCTCACATCAAACGGCACAGCCACCTGCGGCGCCTTCTGCCGCATGACAAAGCAGGACATCCTCGAACTGCTGCACAGCATGGCGTAAAGCCCCCCTTTCCCCGTAAGGCCGGGCAGATTTGAAAATATCTGTCAAAAAATAAGGCTGTTTCCGGCGCAAAGTTTTGAGCCTCCCGGCCCGTTGTTGTGTTATAATATAAAATACATCGGTTTCGTGCTTTTTCGCAAAAGCAGCTCGAGGCCGCCCGGCAAGCGCCGAAGCCTGTTCGAAAAAACAAAAAGGGAGGGGTAACATGGACAATGTGATGCAGGAAATGGTTCTTCCCACACGCAAGGAAACGCTGGTGGATCAGATCCATGATAAAATTCTGGAAATCATCATTCAGGAGGATGTGTCCGAAAAAAGCGTGTTCACAGAAGGGAAGCTGGTTCAGCAGTTCCAGGTCAGCAAGGCCACGGTGCGGGAGGCACTGGTGCGCCTGTGCAACGAGAGCATCCTGCGCAGCATTCCGCGCTATGGATATGTCATTGCTTATATCGGATTGAAGGATCTGCACGATCTCGAGGAGTTCCGCCGCCTGCTGGAGCTCACATCTCTGCGGGAAGCCGCCCCGCGCATCGGCCGCTCTGAGCTGGATCAGATGCGCAGCATGCTGGATCGCCACAGCTGCGGCAACAACAAAACGGTGTGGGATATCTGGAAGAAAAACATGGAGTTCCACAGTCTTCTCCTCTCTTTCTTCGGTAACCGTATCTTTGTCAAGTTCCTGCAGGACGCCATGCGCCGCCAGATGCTGTATTTCGGCCAGAGCCGCTGGCAGGAAAATCGCAGCTTTGCCGATTTCCTGCACACGGAACAACATGAAAAAGTCTATACATCCCTGGAAAGCGGGAACGCCGAGCAGGCGCTGGCCTTCCTGGCAAGCGACATCGCCTGGCCCGTCGTGCCGGAAACGGCGGGTCGCTACGGCGCTCTGCACGAGACGGCCCATGTCTGACGGCCTGCGCAAAGGGGCGTGTGTGTGATGAACCTGCAGGATGCCCTGTTTCTCGTGCCGCTGATCTCCAACCTTGCCGCTTTCCTGGCGGCTGCGCTTTTCGCGCGCCTGCACCGCACAGGCCCGGCTTCCGGCGTGATCACGGGCCTGCTGGCGCTGCCGGGCGGTGCGCCCGGCGCCGTGCTGGCCCTGTTCCTCTTTGACCGCAAAGCGCGCAAGGAGACGATGCTGCTGCGCGTCTTCCTCGCGTGCCTGCTGGCCGCCCAGCTTGCGCTGCTGTGCTTTTTTCTCTCCTTCCACGGGCAGCCGCTGCGCCTGAACCCCTTCGCCTTTTTTGCGGCGCGCCCGGCGCTCGCCTGGGTGCTCGCGCTGCTCAACCTCGTGTCCTTCGCCGTGTTCGGCCTCGACAAGCGGGCCGCAAAAACGGGGCGCAGGCGCGTGCGCATCACCGTCCTGCTGGCGCTGTGCTACACAGGCGGCGCCGCCGGCGGACTGTTGGCCATGGCGGTTTTCCGGCACAAGACGCAGAAGATCTATTTCACGGCCGGCCTGCCCCTGATGCTCGTCATGCAGGCGGTCGTCCTCTTCACCGCAATGAACCTCTGACAAAGCAAAAAATCCCGGGGCCTGCGCACAATGCGCAGGCCCCGGGATTTTTTCTTTTATCCTGTCCTGTTCTGCCCCGGATCACTCCTTGAGCAGTTCGCGGTACATGCGGATATATTCGTTGGCGGAGCGGCCCCAGGAATTGTCGCTCTTCATGGCGCGCTCCACAAGGATCTTCCAGCCCTCCGGCTTGGCATAGCCCTCCAGCGCGCGGTGCACGGACGCCAGCATGTCCTCGCCGTTGTAGCTCTGGAACGTGAAGCCGTTGCCCTCGCCGTCGCCGCTGTCCTGAATGGAATCCTTCAGGCCGCCTGTTTCACGGACAACCGGGATCGTGCCGTAGCGCAGGGCAATCATCTGCGAAAGGCCGCAGGGCTCGCTCTTGCTGGGCATCAGGAAGATGTCCGCGCCGGCGTAAATCTTGCGGGAAAGCTCCGGCACAAAGCCGAAGCAGGCGCACAGCCGGCCTGGGTATTTGTTCTGCATCTCGCGGAAGAACGTCTCGTATTCATAATCGCCGGAGCCGAGGATCACAAACTGGATGTTCGTCTCCCACATGAGCTGGTCAAGCGTCTCCTTCACGAGGTCGAGGCCCTTGTGCGCCACCATGCGCGTCACCATGCCGATGAGCGGCACGTCGGGGTCCTCCTCCAGGCCGAGCCGCTTCTGCAGCTCCGCCTTGTTGACGGCCTTGCCGGCCATGTCGTTCACGGAATAGTGGGCGTAGATGTCCGGGTCGGTCTCCGGGTTGTAGCTCACGGTGTCGATGCCGTTGAGGATTCCCGTCAGTTTCCAGGAGCGTTCACGCAGGATTTTGTCCATCTTATGGGCAAACCACGGGTCGAGAATCTCCTGCGCATAGGTGGGGCTCACGGTCGTCACGCGATTGGCCGTCTCAATGGCACCCTTCATCATGTTCACGCAGCCATCGTATTCCAGAATCGGCAGCGCAGACTGCGGGATGCCGAGCACGTCCTCGAGCAGTTCCTTGCCGTACTTGCCCTGGTACTGGATGTTGTGGATCGTGAACACCGTCTTGATCCCGCGGTACCAGTCGTTATTCGCATAGAAGATGCTGTAGTAAATCGGCACGAGCGCCGTCTGCCAGTCGTTGCTGTGAATCACATCAGGGCGGAAATCAATGTAAGGCAGCATTTCCAGCACTGCGCGGCTCAGGAACGCGAAGCGCTCCGCGTCGTCGTAGTGGCCGTAAAGGCCCTTGCGCTTGAAATAATACTGGTTGTCGATGAGGTAGTAGATCACGCCGCCGGAACGGGCCTCAAATACGCCGCAATACTGCCTGCGCCATGCCACCGGCACGGAAAGGCTCGTGATAAACTTCATAGTATCGCGCAGATTCTGCGGGATCTCCTCATAAAGGGGCATGACCACGCGGCAGCCAATCAGGCGTGCGCGCAGCGCCTGCGGCAGGGAACCCGCCACATCCGCCAGCCCGCCCGTGGCCGCGAACGGCCTTGCTTCACTGGTGCAATATAAAACCTTCATTCTGAATACTCCTCTCATGCTCCGCGCAGATCCGCCCGGCGGAGACTGGACGTTTTAGATCACGGCGCCCTTGCTGATGTACACCGGGTAGGACTGGAAGCCCATCAGCGAGCGATCCTCCTTGATCTGCACGTCCTTATCCACCACGACATAGTTCATGCGGCAGTTGGCGCCGATGACGGCGTCCTGCATCACGACGCAGTTTTCCAGGTGCGCGCCCTTTTCCACCTTCACGCCGCGGAACATCACGCAGTTCTCCACCGTGCCTTCCACCACGCAGCCGTCGGCGATGATGCTGTTGCTCACCACGGCGCCCAGGCCGTAGCGCGCGGGCATGTCGTCGCGCACCTTCGTGTAGATCGGGCGATCGGGGTTGAAGAGCTCCGCGCGCACCTTCGGCAGCATGAGCGTCATGTTCGCCTCGAAATAGGCGTTCATGGAGCACATGGTGAGCACCGTGCCCTCGAACTCATAGCCGTAAATGCGGTAATTCTTCACGTTCCTCTGCAGGAAATCGCGCTTGAAGTTGAACATGTTGCGGCTCACGCAGTCGCCCACCATGCTCATGAGCAGCTCGCGCTTCATCACGAGGATGCTCAGCCCGTGGTTGCAGTCGCCTTCCATGTTGGGGGAGACGAGCATATCAAGCACGCGGCCGTCCGGCGCGATCGTGTAAACGGTGGGGTCGCCGGAGCCGGCGGGGATTTTGCCAAAGTGATAGACCACCGTGATGTCGGCTTCCTTCTCCAGATGGTAGGCCAGCACCTGGCTGTAGTCCATATTGAAGATCATGTCGCAGTCCGAAAGCACCACATACTCCTCGCGGGAATTCTCCAGGAAGCGGTGGATGGACGCCAGATACTCCAGGCGGGAGTTCGGGATGCTGCTCGCGTCGCCGAACGGCGGCAGGATGAACAGGCCCTCGCGCTTGCGGGAGAGATCCCACGCCTTGCCGGAGCCGAGGTGATCCATGAGCGACTGGTAATTGTTCTTCGTGATGACGCCGACCTTGTTGATGCCGGAGTTCACCATGTTGGAAAGCGGGAAATCGATGAGACGGTAGCGCCCGCCGAAGGGAACGGAGCCCATGGCGCGCTTTTCCGTCAGCTCGCGGATTTTTTCGTCATGTACATTGGAGAACAAAACTCCCAGCATATTATTTGCGCGCATTATTTTGTCCCCTCCTCATAAGTAGTTCCCTCTTCAATCATCGCCTTCGGCGGCACCACGGCGCCGGGAGCGATGGTGCAGTTCGCGCCCACAACGGCCACGCCCCACTCATCCTTGTTATCCATCTCCTCCGGCCGTGCGCCGATGACGGCGTCCCTGCCGACGACGGTGTTCTCGGAAACGATGGCATACTGCACGACGGCGCCTTCCTCCACGCGGCTGCCGGGCATGATGATGGAATCCTTCACCACGGCGCCGGGGGCGATGTACACGCCGGCGAACAGCACGGCGAAGTCAATCTGGCCATACACGTTGCAGCCTTCGGCCACGAGGGAATTCTGCACCACGGCGTCCTTCGCCACATACTGCGGCGGCATGACGGGGTTGCGGGAATAAATCTTCCACGAAGGCTCGCTCAGGTCGAGGGAACCGTTCGGGTCAAGCAGGTCCATGTTGGATTCCCACAGGCTGTCGATGGTACCCACGTCCTTCCAGTAGCCCTGGAACTCATAGGCAAACATGCGCTCGCCGGCATTGAGCATCTTCGGCAGCACGTTCTTGCCGAAGTCGTTGGAGGAATCCGGGTCCGCCTCATCCTCGATGAGGTACTTGCGCAGCTTGTTCCACGTGAACACATAGATGCCCATGGAAGCCTTCGTGCTCTTCGGCTTCTTCGGCTTCTCGTCGAATTCATAGATGGAGCCGTCGTCGTGCGTGTTCAGGATGCCGAAGCGGGAAGCCTCGGAAAGCGGAACCTCGATCTCGGCGATGGTGCAGTCGGCCTGCTTCTCCTTGTGGAAGGCCACCATCTTCGAATAATCCATCTTGTAAATGTGGTCGCCGGAGAGCACCACGACGTAATCGGGGTTATAGCGATCGATGAAATTGATATTCTGGTAAATGGCGTTCGCCGTGCCCTTGTACCAGTCGGACTTCTTGCCGCGCTGGTACGGCGGCAGCACATGCACGCCGCCGTACATGCTGTCCAGATCCCACGGCTGGCCGTTGCCAATGTACTCGTTGAGCTCCAGCGGCTGATACTGCGTGAGCACGCCGACGGTTTCAATGCCGGAATTCACGCAGTTGGAAAGCGGAAAATCAATGATGCGGTATTTGCCGCCATACGGCACCGCAGGCTTTGCCAGGTTCTTCGTCAGCACGCCGAGACGGCTGCCCTGTCCGCCGGCAAGCAGCATTGCGACAACTTCCTGTTTTGGGAACATGCAGATCCCCTCCTTGAAATATTTGTGGTTCGCCAGGATACTCAAGCTTTATTCCGGTTTTTTCCTCCTCCTTGCTGCCGGTTTTCCGGCACCCTTTCCCTTTGCCGTTTTTTCCTCCCTGGTTTTGGCGGGTCTGGCCTCCTTTGCGGCGGCCCCGCCGGGTTTTGCCGAATCGGAAGCGGGCGCCTTGCGGTGCGGCTTCTTTCTGCGGCAACGCAGGTAAATGACGGAAAGCGGCGGCAGATGAAGGGAAATGGATTCCTCGCAGCCGTGCATCGGCTCCGGAATGCTCCGGATGGTATCACCGTTCGTGATGCCGCTGCCGCCGAACTCCTCGCGATCGGAGGAGAAGATCTCCTCATAGATCCCGGCGATCGGCGCGCCGATGCGGTAGTCAATGCGCTCCACCGGCACGAAGTTGCACACAATCACGATCTCGTTGCCGCTCTTGTCAATGCGGCGGAACGCGATCACGCTCTGCGTGTAATCGTCGTTGGAAATCCAGCTGAAGCCCTCCCACGAGAAATCGACCTCCCAGAGGGCGGGCGTGTTCAGGTAAAAGTGGTTCAGCGCGCGGAAGAACGCTTTCTGCTTCTGGTGCTGCGGGTACTGCAGCAGCAGCCAGTCGAGCTCCTTTTCATAGTTCCACTCGATAAACTGGCCGATCTCACAGCCCATGAACAGCAGCTTCTTGCCTGGGTGCGCCATCATGTAGCACATGAAAGCGCGCACCCCGGCGAACTTCTGCTCATTGTCGCCCGGCATTTTATTCATCAGCGAGCACTTTCCATGCACCACCTCGTCGTGCGAAATGGGAAGGATGTAGTTCTCGGAGAAGGCATAGAAAAAGGAAAATGTAATGTTGTCGTGGTTGAATTTGCGGTAAATCGGGTCGAGCGACATGTAGTGCAGCATGTCGTTCATCCAGCCCATGTTCCATTTGTAGTTGAAGCCCAGGCCGCCGCTGTATGTCGGTTTGCTCACCATCGGCCAGGAGGTGGATTCCTCGGCGATCATCATGGCCTCCGGGAACTGCGCGAACACCGTCTCGTTCAGCTTCTGCAGGAAAGCCACGGCCTCCAGGTTTTCCTTCCCGCCGTATTTGTTCGGCAGCCACTCGCCGTCCTTGCGGCTGTAGTCGAGATAGAGCATGGAAGCCACGGCGTCCACGCGGATGCCGTCGATGTGGTATTTCTCCAGCCAGAACACGGCGCTCGAGATCAAAAAGCTCATCACTTCCGTGCGGCCGAAGTCAAACACGAGCGTGCCCCAATCCTTGTGCTCGCCCTTGCGCGGGTCCGCGTATTCATAGCAGGGCGTGCCGTCGAAGCGGGCCAGGCCCGATTCGTCCTTCGGGAAATGGGCCGGCACCCAGTCCATGATCACGCCGAGCCCCGCCTCATGGAAGCGCTCCACGAAGCGCATAAAGTCCTTCGGCGTGCCGTAGCGCGAGGTAGGCGCGAAGTAGCCCGTCACCTGGTAGCCCCACGAGCCGTCGAAGGGGTATTCCGTGAGCGGCATGAGCTCCACGTGCGTGTAGCCCATGTCGAGCAGATAGGGGATAAGCTCGTCTGCCAGCTTGTCATACGAAAAGACGTTGCCGTCGGCATAGCGCCGCCAGGAACCGGCGTGCACCTCGTAAATGTTCACGGGCTGCGTGTAGTGCGGGTTGGCCGCCTTGCGGCGGTACCAGGCTGCGTCGTTCCACTCAAACCCCTCAATGTCGCAGTAAAGCGAAGAGTTGTGCGGCCGCGTCTCAAAGTGGAAGGCGTAAGGGTCGCTCTTGAGCACCGTCTCGCCGTCCTGCTTCGTGATGCAGAATTTATAAATCGAATACTGCTCCAGTTCAAAGGGGAAATAGGCTTCCCACACGCCGCCTTCGCTGATGCGCTCAAGGGGATACTGCTCCTCGTCCCAACCGTTGAAATCGCCCACAAGGGAAACGGCCTTGGCGTTCGGCGCCCAAACGCGGCACGTCATGCCCGGCCTGTCCTTCTCCGTGGATTTGCGCAGTCCCATATACTCGTAAGCCTTGCTGTTCGTCCCCTGGTGGAAGAGATACAGCGGCACGCTGTTTCCGGAATTGGCTTCCTTCGGCATGGAAACATCCTCCTCTCCACCCGCAGCGAAGAAGGGCAGCGGGCGGCGCTGCAAAGGGAAAACTCCTCCCCGCCGGCGCGGCGCCGCCTGCCCAATTCCTGAGGGCAGCTGAAATTCATATCTTAATCATATCACACCCCACAAAAATATCAAGTTTTTCCGTCATTTTCTTAAATATTTTTTCTATCTAACCAATACCAATTGGTTGGTTTGTTACAAGATTACCAGAATCCGCTGGAGCGCTTTGGAAATCAGTATAACACCGCCCTGCTGTCACCGGGCGTCGAAGGAACACCCCTCCCCGCTTTTTCTTTTCTCCTTTTGCGGCGGCCTTCATTTCCTTTTTCTTCCTGAGTCCCAAAAAACGGAGCAAATCTTTGTATTTCTCCCCCCATTGCAACGATGCCCGGAATCCGATATACTACGAAAGGCGGCGCAGAAAAGAGGCCGCAGGCCGGAAACGGCCCAGAGGAAGCGTATTGAAAAAACCGGGGAGGAATCGAAACATGGAAGCAGCAAGGGAAAAGAGCCGCCTGCAGGCGCTCTTCTCCGCACAGGATATGTCGCAGGGCGCGCCCTGGCGGCGAATTCTGGAATTTTCTCTGCCGATGCTGATCGGCAACCTCGCACAGCAGATGTACAACACGGCCGACTCCGTCATCGTCGGCATGTATGTGGGCGACAACGCACTGGCCGCCGTGGGCAGCGCTTCGCCTATTCTGAACCTGCTGCTGGCGCTGTTTGTGGGCGTGGCAACGGGCGCGGGCATTCTCGTGTCCCAGTATTTCGGCGCGCATGACAGGGAGCGCCTGGCGAGCGTCGTGGGCAACTGCATCACGCTCACACTCATCGCCTCGGCGGCCATCATGGTCCTCGGCCCGCTGCTCACCGGGCCGCTGCTGCGCCTGCTCAACACGCCGCCGTCGATCATCGGCTGGTGCGCAGATTACCTGAACATCTACTTTTTCGGCATCGTGGGCTTCTCGGCCTACAACATGCTCTCCGGCGTGCTGCGCGGCCTGGGGGATTCGCTCTCGGCCCTCGTCTTCCTGTGCTGCGCCACAGTGCTCAACATCGGCCTTGACGTGTGGTTCGTGGCGGGCTTCCACATGGGTGTGGCGGGCGTCTCGCTGGCCACCGTCATCGCGCAGGCCATCTCCGCCGTGCTCTGCTACGCCAAGCTCGTCCACATGCACGACGTGTTCACGCTGCGCCCGGCCCACCTCAAGCCGCAGCGCGAGTACGTAGGAAAGATCATCCACCTGGGCGTGCCCTCCGGTGTGACGCAGGCGATCTTCTCCATGGCCATGCTCGTGGTGCAGTCTCTCACAAACAGCTTTGGGGAGGCCGTCATCGCGTGCAACGTGATCGTCATGCGCGTGGACGGCTTCGCCATGATGCCGAACTTCACGTTCGGCCAGGCGCTCACCACCTTCACCGGGCAGAACGTGGGAGCCGGGCGGCTTGACCGCGTCCACAAGGGCGCAAAGCAGGGCACCCTCATGGCGTTCGGCTGCGCCGTGCTGCTCACGCTCTGCATTTTGCTCTTCGGCCGCCCGCTCATGTCGATTTTCACCGACACGGCCAGTCTCGTCGAGCTGAGCTACCACATGATGAGCATCCTCGCCGCCGGGTATCTCGGCATGGCCGTCACGCAGAGCCTTTCCGGCGTGATGCGCGGCGCGGGCGACACGATGACGCCCATGTGGATCTCGCTCATCACCACCGTGATGCTGCGCGTCCCGATCGCCTACGCCATCGCGTGGTTCACCCGCAGCGCCGACTATCCCGTCGGCCGCCCGGAGTCCGTCTTCGTCTCCATGCTGATCTCCTGGGTGCTGGGCGCGTTCATCACGATCTTTGCCTACCGCCTGGGCCGCTGGCGCAAGCGGCTGCCCGCCGCCCTGCGCGAGCAGGCCGGATTCTCCCGGGCAGCAAACAGGCGCGCTGCAAAACAGCGCTCTTCCTGATCCATACCAAAAAAATCGGCTCCCAAAGAAAGCAGAGGCGCGCCATGTAGCGCGCCCACTTCTCATACCGCCCCCACCAGATGCTGTGCGGCCCCACGTCCGGCGGGCGCTCCTGGCAGCGCGGCCCCTCGATGCTGTAATAGAAAGCGTGCGGGATGAACAGGTTCACCCCGCGCACGGCCAGCCAGTCGAGATACCATTTTACGTCCGCGCCGGAGAGCTGCCAGGGGTTCCCGCCGCGATTGCACGCGCCGAGACATTCGCTCGCGTTGCGGCGGCGCCCCAGCAGCAGCGCGGCGTCCGCACTGCAGTGGGCCATCGTCCCGTCGATCCCCTGGTGCGGCGCGCGCTCCGGCGCCACCCAGCGCAGCGCAAGGTCCTGCCCCGGCACCTGGAACCACCGCTCCAGCTCGATGTCGTCGCTCCGGTGCGGGTGGCCCACAAGCGCGATGCCGTGGGCGGCGCACCATTCGGACAGGCGGCGGTAATAGACCTCGCCCTCCCGCTCAAGGATCAGCCGCTCATACAGCCGCGTGGAATCGTTTGTCCCGCCCTCAAACAGGGCGGTCAGCTCCGCCAGCTCGCCGCCTTTTTCCGCAAACAATCGCGCGAACCCCGCCGTCCAGGGGAAGGGCGTGCGCGCGTTCCGGCCCACAGCGCTCGGCTCGTCGGTGAAAAAGGCGACGATGGTCGTGCCGAACCACGGCGCGAGGCGCTCATAGTACCGATCGTGCGTGAGGCGGAGGAAGAGCGCGACGGCCTCCGGGTTCAGAATATCGGCGCTCGGCGGCGCGCCGGGCTCGCCGTCGTCCTCGCCGAAGTGCAGGCCGCGGATCGTGCCGCCGGTGCGGCAGCAGACGAGCACGCCCTTCTCCGTGCGCGCCAGCACCTCGTCGCCCGGGTGCGGCGTTTCCACCAGATCGAGCCCGCGCGAGGCGAGCGCCGGGTTGGCGCGCACCACGAGCCCGCCCGCCGAACCGGAGGGGTACATCCCCTCGTCATAGAGGATCACGCGCATTCCCAGCCGCTCCGCCTCGCGCACGGCCGTCTCCACGGCGTGGAAAAACGGCTCGGAGAGATAGCCCATCGACTGCGGCAGGCCGATGCGCGGGTGCAGCACCACGCCGTACACGCCGCGGGCGGCAAAGCTGCGCAGCTGGCGGCGGATCTCCCCGTCCTCGAGGTCGCCGTTCAGAAACCAGAACGGGAAGGGCGTAAACGATCGCCCCGGCTCGCGGAGCAGCTGAAGCAGCTCCCTGTTTTCCGCTTCCATCCCGTCACGGCAGCCGCTTGCCCGCTGCGAGATACAGTTCATACCACTCCTCGCGCGTCAGCTCCACCGCGTCGGACGCACAGATCTCCCGCAGCCGCTGCGCGTTCGTCGTGCCGACGATCGTCTGGATCTTCGCCGGGTGGCGCGAGATCCACGCCACGGCAATGGCGGTGGATGACACGCCGTATTTTTGGGCAATGCGCTCGGCAACCTCATTTAGCTTCGCAAACTTTTCCGTGTTGCCGAGGAACACGCCCTCAAACATGCCGTACTGGAACGGCGACCACGCCTGAATGGTGATGTGGTGCAGCCGGCAATATTCGAGCACGCCGTTGTCGTGGTCCACGCTCGCACCGTTCTCCATGTTCACGTTGAGCCCCGCGTCGATCATCCCGCAGTGCGCAATGCTCAGCTGCAGCTGGTTGACGAGGATCGCCCCGCCGCACGCCTCGTTGAGCAGCGCCATCTGGCCGGGGTTCTGGTTGCTCACGCCGAAAAAGCGCACCTTGCCGGACTCGCGCAGCAGGCGGAAGGCCTCCGCCACTTCCTCCGGCTCCATCAGCGTGTCGGGCCGGTGCAGGAGCAGCACGTCGAGATAGTCCGTTTTCAGCCGGCGCAGGCTCGCCTCCGCGCTGTTCAGGATATGCTCCTTTGAAAAATCGAAAAACCCGGGCCTGATGCCGCACTTCGTCTGCAGAATCATCTGCTCGCGCAGCGCCGGCGTCATGTGGCACGACTCCGCGAAAAAGCTCTCGCACGCGCCGTCCCCGCCGTAAATGTCGGCGTGGTCGAAGAAGCACACGCCGAGCTCCATCGCCGTGCGGATCAGGCGCTCCGCCTCCGCAGCCTGCAGGCCTGTCAGCCGCATGCAGCCCAGGCCAATCTGCGGCGCCTTCGGCCCGTTCTTCCCCAACACAATCTGTTTCATTTCGGAACCCCTTTCTTGTCCATTACATTTCCATTTGGCTGCCTCCCCACCGGGCAGGCCTTCCCTCAGGCCAGCTCCAGATAGAGCGCCGCCAGATCCAGGGTGGCGTTCAGGCCGTCCAGATGGGTCCGTTCCATGCCGTGGGAAGCATGCACCCCGGGGCCGATGAGGGCAGCCCGGCAGTCCATGCCGGCACGCCAGGCGGCGCCCACATCCGAGCCGTAGTGGGGATAGATGTCCACCGCATAGTCCACGCCGTGCTCTTTGGCCAGCTTCACGAGACGGCTGACCATGCCGTAGTCATAGGGCCCGCCGCTGTCCTTGGCGCAGATGGAGACCTGGTATTCCGTGCAGGTCAGATCCTCGCCGATGCAGCCCATGTCCACCGCGAGCAGCTCGTCCACCTCGGGCAGGGTGGCGCCGCCGTGGCCCACCTCCTCGTGGACGGTGAGGGTGAAGAACGTCTCGAACCGCGGCCGCGTGCCGGTTTCGTGCATCTGCCACAGCAGGGTCAGCAGGCAGGAGGCGCTGGCCTTGTCGTCGAGGAAGCGGGATTTCACGAAGCCGCTCTCCGTGACGGTGGTCTTGGGGTCGTAGCAGACGTAGTCGCCGGCCGCAATGCCCAGGGCCAGCACGTCCTCCTTGCCGTGCACCTTCTCGTCGATGCGCACGGCCATGTTTTTCTCGTCCCGCGGGCGGGTGGCGGCATCATCCTGCACGTGGACCGACGGCGACAGGCTGAGCACCGTGCCGGTGTACACCTTGCCCTCGCGCGTGTAGATGCGGCAGTATTCGCCGTCCAGCGTGGGCAGCAGCGGGCCGCCCACCTTTGTGACCATGAGCATACCGTTGTCGGCGACGGAGCGCACCATCAGGCCCAGCGTGTCCACGTGGGCGCAGAGCCCCACCCTGCGGCCGGTCTCCCGGCCGGGCACCGTGACCACCAGGTTGCCCTTGTTCGTGCGCCGGGTGGCAAAGCCCAGCTCACGGGCGATGTCCTCCGCAGCCGTCACCGCCCTGTCGGTAAAGCCGGTGGGGCTGTCCTGCCCGAGCAGCTTCCGCAGCGTATCCACCAGGAAGGCCCGGCGGGCCTCCTGCATCTTTTCCTCTGTCATGTTTTCCAGCCTCTCTTCCTGATACGGGTTTGCAGTTCCATCTTACAGGAATTTTAGCCCGTTCGCAAGAGGCCGGGAAGGCTTCCCTCCCCCCCCGCACGGCCCGCTGGAGGAATGCCCGGGGCCTTTCCTGTAAAACAGCGGCCCGGAAGATTTTTCTCTCATCCCTTGACAACTGCGGAGCAAACGCCTATAGCGATAAAGTTAGCTTTTAAGTAATTAGCTTTCTAACATTTTGAAAAGGAGCTGCCGCCCATGGAAGGAACATTTCACTACATGCTGATAGCAAACCAGGCTCTGGTGCACAAAAAACTGCTGGCCTACCTGAAGGATACCGGGCTGACCATCGGCCAGCCCAAGGTGCTGGAATATCTGTCCGAACACGACGGCTCCAATCAGACCGAGATCGCCCGCGGCTGCCACATTGAAGCGGCGTCGCTGACCTCGGTGCTCAACCGCATGGAGGAGCGCAAACTGCTGGAACGCCGCACGCTCAACGGCAACCGGCGGACCTGCTACATCTTTTTGACGCAGCCGGGCCGCGAGCTGGCGCAGAAGGTCGCGGCAACCTTCGCCCGCCTGGAGGAAGAAGCCTTTCAATCGGTGCCCGAATCGGACCGGGAAGCGTTTTTGCGCGTGTTTGCCTCCATCTATCACAATCTATCGGAGGGAAATCATTGAGTATGGCAGAAAAAGCAAAGCGGTATCTGGTCTTCCTGTTCGGGCTGTTCATCAGCTCGCTGGGCGTCAGCATGATCACAAAGGCCGATCTGGGCACCTCGCCCATCTCGGCCATCCCCTATGTGCTGAGCCTCAACTTCCCCTGGACGCTGGGCGGTTTCACCGTGGTGTTCAGTCTGGTTCTGATTCTGCCGCAGGTGATCATCCTGCGGAAAAACTTCAAGCTGGAGCATCTTCTGCAAATCCCCATCCCCATCGCCTTCGGCTGGTTCATCGACCTCACCATGGTCTGGCTGTCGTTCCTCGCGCCGCAGTCCTATCCGCTCAAGCTGATCAGCCTGCTGGCAGGCTGCGTGGTACTGGCCTTCGGCGTCTATCTGGAGGTGCTGGCCAGCGTCGCCATGCTGCCCGGCGAGTCCTTTGTCCGCCGCGTCTGGGGCCTGGCCCGCAACTTCCACCTTGCGGTCGACAACCACGCTCGGCTATGATTACGCCCGGGAAACCATTGCCGGGGCCCTCAAAGCGCTCCAGAGCACCCTGGCCGCCAGGGCCTGATCTATCCGCTCCTCGCAGCACAAAACAAGGGCAGCGCGCCGAAAAGCCCGGCGCGCTGCCCTTGTTTCACATTGGGGGCAATGATCTCGCAAGAGATGCCGCTTTTACAAAAAACAGCGGTGAATCAATCGATTCACCGCTGTTTGATTTGGAAGGGGTGGACACTTTAGATGCTACTTCCGGCGCGAGCACCCTGCCCGGACAAAAGAAAAGAGTCCGAACGCGAACTGCGTCCAGACTCAGTCTGGTGGAGTGTAAGACCAATTGAGATATTTGCAAAAAGTCTTTATTCTCAAGGCTTCGCCGGTCTTCACTCATTATTTTTCTGCCGTTTTCGCTGCGATAGCTGCGGACTTTCCACTCGAGGGTCATTTTAGTGTTCGACCAAAAAAGATGTCCGCTTTATCCATGCCGAAAGATTGACTGAGGGAAGCACCTGCTTCATCGGACACATTATCCAAGGAGTTCGTCCAGCAGGTAGTTGTATTCCGGCAGCTGATCCGTGTACTCTTTCATCCATTCCCGCATAGCTCGCTTTTCCAGATTGGTGGCTTCCGTGTAATCCTCGCTGTGCCCTTCCTGCTCCATAAAGTCGTATGCGAGATTCTGATAGATCTCTTTCACCAATGTTTCGGGATCTTCCAGTCGTGTTACATCGGAGTCATCAATGGAATCCGCCGCAGGCAGGCCAAGCAGAACATACCCGAACTTTTTCGAATAGACCACATCGAGCAATTCAGAGCCTTCAATGTAGTTCTGGAATACCCCAAGGACCCTCTCAAGCTCACTTTTCTTTTCCTCTAATGAACTCATGGCAACATCTCCTTCCCGCCGGAATGACCGACTTTCCCGGTCTGGTGTATGTGGTTCTTTTATTATACCGCATTTTCTTTGGCCGTGGAAGAGAGGTGGGACGGGAACTTTTCCCAATCACATGGTCTGTTCCATTGTTGCCACACGGAAATAACCATGAGAATAGGCGGGGGCCAGATCGATTTCGCCATCTGGGCAATAGACCCGGACTCCTGCTGCGGTCAGCTTTTCTCCAATCGCCGCCAAACCTTCGGCGTCACGAGCCAGACGGTCGCCGTTCATCACCAGCACCCGGTCATAGACCCCATGTCGTGCATCACGGATCAGCGTTCGAATGCTCTGTCGGTTTGCGTCCAAGCCGCTCTCATATTGGAGCATCTCTGCGGAAATCGAAAAGCCAAGCTGGCCGGCGAGGCTTCGGAGTGCGGTAAGCTGCTGGTTCATGGCGAGACGGTTGCTTTCCGTGGACGCTCCATCCACCCGGCAGTAAAGGCAGCACTTAGGCATCTGATTTGACCTCCTTGAACGAATTTTGGAAGAAGCTGCCACTTATCCCTGACATTCATCCCGGATGAAATCGTACAGGACTTCCGGCTCCTTCAGGCACCACTTGGTTTTTTCATCATCGGTCCAGACTTCGTAGCCTGGGGCGGCCTCGTAAAGCCACCAGCTGATATAGTCGTACTGGTCGTTGACCGCTTCCTTCAGCACATCCAGCAAGGCGGCAAGAACCAGCGCTCCGCCCTCAAAGACGAAATGTCCATCTCCCATCATGGCGAGTGCCTTACTGAACTGTTCGTCTCGATCCTTTTGCGCTTGGATCTTTCGCAGGGCTTCGCAGAAGGTTTCCTTGG